>Ga0114962_10000079_pt1 | contig 75529 bp, 75 predicted proteins | sample C_130820_MF_Meta_FD_87017 | JGI IMG/M metagenome (GOLD analysis project Ga0114962, IMG submission 87017) | Freshwater microbial communities from Lake Croche, Canada to study carbon cycling - C_130820_MF_MetaG | ecosystem: Environmental > Aquatic > Freshwater > Lake | place: Lake Croche, Canada... | reverse complement strand
GCCTCACTTTGTCTTCATGCTGGTGACGTTCAGATTCAAGGAGGGTATCTGATTCTGTTTGTGTTTTGAGGAGGTTCTGATACCGAAGCTGCAGGCTCTCGTAATGAAGCTCAAGCGTCACTAAATGATCTGCTTTTTCCTTTAGACGAGCGTTATCCATTTGAACTTGCTCAAAACGCAATCGATCATCCACCACCTGTTGTTTCAATGTCTCATAGTCGCCTCGAAGGCGATTTTCGCTGTCAGTCATGGAAGACAGCCGCTCCTCGAGGACCGCCCGCTCGATCTTGAGTCCTTCACCCGCTTTAAGACGTGACCAGCGGATTATGAAGGTGAGCAGAAGGCCACACCCTGCCCCCAAAAAAAGGGCCTGCCAAACCGGGAGATGGGTTTCAATCAGAAGATGTTCCATCAGTGGTTCGCGTTATGTTAAGGAAAACATGGTTGCATGAGTGAAAAGGGCTTTGGGGCACTCTTGGGCCGGACGATGTGAAGGAGAAAGGGTTCCAGAAACATCTGAGCGACGGTTCATATCATCACACATTTTTTATAGCACCATCGAAAGGTAGCTTCACATCTGCTATTCATTATGCTATCTTTAGTCCATGGATATCAATAATAAACGCCTTGAATCGCTGCGCCGAGAAATTCAAAAGTTTCGGAGCATTGCCGCCTTTGCGAGACATTACGAGCTTGATTCGACCTACATCTCACAATTGCTCAATGGCCACCGAAATCTCGGTGAAAAGGCCGCCCGTAATATTGAGCAAAAGTTGGCTCTGGCTCCTATGTCGATGGACTATGGGGACGATCCTGAACAGGATGACAGCCACCACAAACTACCCAAGGGTTTGAGACGAGTGCCGCGCATCAGCTTTGTTCAGGCCGGGGTCTGGACAGAGGCCGTTGACCCTTATGCCCCAGGCGCTGGGGATGATTACCTCCTCACAGATACCCCGCTCGGGCCTCATGCATTTGCCTTAACGATCAGGGGCGCCTCGATGGAGCCGGACTTTAAAGAGGGTGACACCATTGTGATTGATCCTGATATCAAACCGACTCCTGGGGACTTTGTCGTTGCGAAAAACCAAGAGGATGAGGCTACCTTTAAGAAATTTAGGCCTCGTGGCATTGATCATCAGGGACGCTCCGTGATTGAACTCGTCCCACTCAATGAGGACTTCCCCTCACTGCGTTCCGACGTCGTGGCTTTTGAAATCATCGGCACCATGTTGGAACATCGCCGTTACCGCACCTCCCGTGACCAGCCATAAACCATAGCAGAAATTGAGCTTTTGCTATTGTTTTTATATTTAGCGCATGCTATCGTATTCCGGCGTCTACTCTTTCGACGCTTCAGCAAGGGAATTCGATATGAAAAACACAGCACTCTTTTTGGTCATGGGCATCATTTACGCTCTCTCATCAGACATGGATTATCTCGACGCCGAAATGATGCGGCGAAACAGCCAAGATGTCATCGCGACGACCCCTCAAGTCGGCGAACCATCATGGGTTACCCTCGCACTCGCCGAACAAAAAAACCCGGCCCCGCGCCCTTAAAACCTTATCCGCACCGCCTTATATCCCCGCTCTGAACGGGATGGTTTTTACGGCAAAACAGATGGATGCTCTGGGACTATGAAAGCCGCAACCCCTTAGATCAAGCCTAAGACGGCCCTCATCTTTTGGCGGAATGTTTCCGCCCACAACTTGGGCCCCCAGGTCATTGTGTAGGCCGATCTTTTTGATCTGGGCCAACTGATCGGTTTAGAACTGAATGTGACTCCCGCCACCCGTAACCCATCCCCTTGCGCACTATATAATTGCTCACACAGTCTGTGCCGACATAGATTTACCGCAAGCAGATGCTAGAATGATGGACTGCTCTATGCAGCACCTTGGGGAATAATGATTCGATGGCTGTGTATTGATGGCGCGATCCACCCCTAACGCCAGACCGTTTTGAACGAAGATGAGCCGCCCATCCGACATGGATACCGTGGAAAGAAAAACAATGACTGCAGAGGCCCTGGTTCTTGGCCTTATGACGCACTGCGAAAAGGCCTGTCAAGAGGCATTCCCCGAGTGGATTGACAAACTCGAAAACGAATCTGTCGAGCACGGAATTTCAGAGGAAACACTGACGACTCTGTTTATCGCGGATACTGCGATGAAGAGAACGGACATGTACCACTGGTACTATATTCTGTCTGTCACCGTAGGCTTGATGTATTTCTTTGGCCGGAGCGACAAAGAGGCCCTGACCGCAATATACCGCGCTCTCCAAGCGGCTATTCGTGAAAAATTTAAAGATGACATCGCCGAGCAAGCGAGCGAGGCCATGGGATCAACCCTTTCGATCTTTCGAAAAAACCCCTACGATGCCTACCAGACAGCTGCGATGACCTTTCTCAGCATGATTGGTTATCTTCACCACGAGGATTCGACGGAGGCGGCAACCAGCAAAACCTTCCTCGATACCATAAAGATGGGATTTGCGCTCGCGATTCCCTTCGTTCACGCTCTGTCGGCCGACGCGGACATCGTCGCCTGACCCCGCCCTCGCCCTTGATCACTCTAGAATCGAAAGACGCAGGGGGCAGGCACCCTCAGTGCCTAAGCGCATCAGGCTTAAATCGTGCGCCTTGGCGCTTAAGAAGCAAAGAGAGCTCCGCCACCTCACAGCCAATAATTTTGGCGAGCGTATCAAAGCCCCAGGCCGGCTGACCGTCCTTTAAGACGGTATCCGCTGGCGGCAGAAACCCACTACTGATCAAATTAAAGATCTCTTGGACGCCTTGATCAAGCGGCTCACCCTCTTGGTGCTGATTGATTTTGAGGTTTAAATCTGGCTCTGCTTTACGTTCCTTCATGCCTCTGTACCTTCATGTTAGCGATCTCAACATGGTTGGGACGTCCAAAGAAGATTTCAAGCCACTGTCAGCTAGATTTCGACTGAAATATTTCCTTAAAGACCCTTCCAACCTAAAAAGGTCTTGTTTATTATAGGATTACCCACCTCTCACAGGAACATCTAGATGGCCAAGACCACTGACATAAAACCGACCAAAAAGACAGCGGACGCAAAACCCAAAGCGGCCACTGAGGGAAAACCAGCAAAGGCCTCAAAAAGCGCCACAGCAGCCAGCGTGAACGCCGCTGCCGCCCCCAAGGAGAAGAAGGCTGCCAAAACAAAAACCCTTCAACCCGGACAGGACATGATCAATGGAATGGTTGCGGTTGCCGCTTATTTTCTGGCAGAAAAACGCGCGTTCGCTCCAGGCTTTGAAGAGCAGGACTGGCTAGCAGCAAAAGCCCAGATCATGGCCCAGCTCGCCGAAGCCAAAAATCCTCTAAAATAAGTCAATTCAGGAGGCCGCGGGGCACAAATGTGATCCCGCAGCTTTCTTAAAAGGCAACAGCAAATCCCATATTACTTAACATGGATGGGGTCGATGCGTTGGTGCCCGCACTGGTCTGTCCCCACATGGACACTCTTGAATTAATCGTCCAGATCAACCCTGCTCCCACCACATTCTGCTGCTCTCCCACAACGTTCCCCGTTGCGCTTTTTACCCCCTGAGTATTGGGTACCCTTGGAAGGCTTGGCGCATTGTAGTAACCGTGTATAAACCACGCCAGATTTTTGTCCCAGAAATCGCGCTGCAAGGACCACTGAAAACTGAACCCCCAGACGTTGTTTTTTTGGTCCGAAGTAACATCCTGGGTTCTGACAGCGCCAAGGTTGTATTCAAAATCGATCTCAAAAGGAAGCGACTGGTCAAAATTGAAGCTAACCCCAGGCTGGGTCCCGCTGTTGGTCGTGGTATTCCCCAGCCATTCGGTTTGAAGAAAGGCCTCAATACCCATCGCAGGAAGGAAGATGTCTTTTTGTTCACCCCAACAATGAATCTTCGTATCGAAACCCAGGGGCGAAAAATTCCACGAATTAGTCGAGCCTCCCGTATACGTCGGACCATTACCGAAGAGGCGCAACTCGATGTTATCCGTTAACCCATAACGAAGCAGGTAGTCCATCGAATATTGCACAGGCTGCGGCGTTCCAACGGCCACTGCGGAACTGAAACTCAAAGGTTCAAACTCGATATAAACCCTACCCTGCGGCAGGGTAAAAGCGCTGTTGGGCCAGTTCGCAAGATCAGCGCCTGGATTCCCAATATCAGGTTCACTGCGCCAACGTTCGATATTCTCTGGCAACCGGGCACGAGAACGATCATAGCGCCCCTTGAAGAAAGCGGTCTGATCATCCTTGCTGAGGGCCTGGGTATAATCGACGAGGGAAGCATAGAAACCCCCTGCTTCTCGGATATTCAAGCGTTCGTGATACCCCGCCTCCTTGAGCATGTCTTGGCCAAGCCGTTTGCCATACTCCCGAAAAATCGCATAGGACTTTTTATTTATGGCCTCAAGCTTCTCCACCCGAGCCTCTAAGGCAGGGTCATCGGCCTCTTGCTCTTGAGCAGCCTTCGATGGCTCTGAATCCTCATCGGCCCATGCGGCCTCGGTATGGATTCCGAAGATCAGCAAAAAGAAAATCCATCCACAAGCGAGCTGTTTTTGAAATCGAAGGGGGCACATCGTTCAAATAAGGCAATAAGACTGATGACGTTCAACGGGTTTCACTGAATGAGGGGGATCGATTCTTCAATTCCTGCCTCCACAAAGACCCGGATCTTGGTCTCTAATTGGATATAAAGTGCCAGATTGCGGTAAGACATGAAAGTGGCCAGTTGGTTGAAATACTGTCGGGTAATCTCCGCTCTCTTCTGATCAAGTTCCAATCGGTCATTCACGTATTCCTTAGCCTCTTCATCGCTCATCCCATCGAGGCCCTTCCCAAGATCAAACAAAACCTCACGACGCTTCAGTCGAAAGGAGTCGAGTTGGGTCTGAAATTGATCATAAAGCGGCCAGAACCGCTTTGAAGTCTCCGGCGATAAATGGAGATGCTCACGAATCAGAGCACGTCGCTTTTTACTGAAATCCTTGAAATCGGCTCCGGCATCTTCATGACCGGAGTCTGAAGTCTCCGCGGCAAAACCGTTCGATGAACAGGCCAAGCCAAACAGCAACAAGGTAGCCACCGTCAAAAAAAATCTTATGGATTTTGGCATAGACTTCATCAGTATCTGTTGTCTTCGCTAAGAAGGCCCCCTATTGAAGACGAGCCGGTGGCCAAGGGAAAGCTCGCAAGAAGGCCTGAGATTAGATCGATATCATGGGTGAATTCTGCCACAGAGCAATACTTCCTACCAGTCATCAACTGATCGGAGAAGCCGGTCATCTGAGGCTTTTCAATGAGGACTCCGAGCCCTTGTGCCGTATTCTGCTGATGGCCCATCCGCTGATTCTAAAAATGGCCAAGCGTCGATCTAAAGGGAAGGACTGGAAAGGAAATGCCGGGTCTTTGAGGACGCTCAGCGACAACGTGCCGCGGCTTCATCGTCAACGCCAGCACTCCATAAGGAAAATTGGATTACCGGGGTTTGGAGTCCCGCTCAAGAGTCGATTTGCCTTCGAGGAGATCCATAAACAGTTGCTCAAGCCGATTCGTCGCCAACCGAAGGCTCGCGACTCGAACCCCTTGTTGATTCAGCGCATCAAACAGCCCATGGAGCCCCAAATAATGAGGGACATCAACCGCAAGCGTCGTCACATCGACCCGCTCAAGGGGGCAGCCTTCGATGTTTGGCAAAGCCAAGAGGGGTGCTTCAAGGCTTAGGAGATACCGATTGCTGTGCATGCGAGAAAGGAGATTCTCCATCGTTGTGTGCTCCACGATCAGGCCATCATTGATGATGGCGATATGGCGACACAGCTGCTCCGCCTCCTCCAGATAATGGGTGGTGAGAATGATCGTCGTTCCCTCGCGGTTAATTCGATTCAACAACTCCCACATGCTGCGACGAATCTCAATATCAACCCCTGCCGTTGGTTCATCAAGAATCAGCAGTTTAGGCGCATGAACGAGCGCCCGTGCAATCATCAGGCGGCGCTTCATACCGCCAGAGAGCGTTCTCGAAACCGTGTTTCTTTTCTCCCATAATCCCAGCTGATCGAGGCAGCGTTCGGCCCGGATGATGCCCTCTTTGCGGGTAATTCCCTGATAGCCGGCCTGATTGACCACTACCCCCAGCAAGGTTTCGAACTGGTTGAAGTTGATTTCCTGAGGCACCAGTCCAATCATTCTTTTAGCCTGATCAGGCTGGAGATCAAGATCATGACCAAAAATTCTGACGGATCCCGAGGTCTTGGTGACCAGAGAACTGATAATGCCAATGGTGGTTGATTTCCCGGCGCCATTAGGCCCAAGAAGCGCAAAAAAATCGCCGGCGGCCACCTCGAGATCAATTCCCCGCAGCGCTTCGGCCCCATTTTTATAGGTTTTACGCAATCCCTTCAGGGATAATGCTTTCATCTTGGGTGTTTTATGATGGTTTTTTTGTAAGAATAAGGGGTTTGGTCGGCCGTCATCCAGAACATTGATGCTCTCTCTTTAATATGAAACCCTCACCTATTCTAGCCGAACCAAACTGAACCTTGGCCCTGACACATCACCTGAAGACCCCTTGATCAACTTAAAACGCCCCACACAGGTCGCCGCCGTCGACCTCGGCTCGAACAGTTTCCATCTTATTGTGGCTGAACTGCGCGCTAACGAGATCATCGTTCTCGATCGATTACGGGAAATGGTGCAGCTCGGCGCCGGATTGACCCCTGAACGCCATCTCACCCCTGAAATCCAACAGCGCGCTCTTGAGTGTATTGAGCGGTTCGGCCAGCGTCTCCGCCACCTCCCGCCAGGCAGTGTCCGTGCCGTCGGGACCAATACCCTTAGGGACGCCCACAATGCCGGCGCTTGGCTTCATGAGGCCGTCAAGGCTTTGGGCCACCCCATCGAGATCATTTCAGGGATTGAAGAAGCACGACTGATCTATCAAGGGGTCTCCCAGTGTTTCCCCAAAGATGGCAAACGCCGTTTGATCATGGATATCGGCGGCGGCAGCACCGAGTACATCATCGGAATTGATGACACACCGCTTCAAAAAGAAAGCCTCAAGATGGGCTGTGTCGCTATGAGCATGGCTCATTTCGCTGATGGCAAGATCAGCGCCAAACGATTCAGGCGCGCCATTATTGCCGCGGAACGAGAGCTTGAGCCTTACCAACACTTATTCCATAGCCGCCAGTGGAACCAGGCGATCGGCGCCTCCGGCACCTTGCGAACCACCCAAAAGCTGCTGGTCGCCCGGGGCTTCAGCCGCGACGGTATTACCGCGGCAGGGATCGATCAGTTGGCCGAGATTATCCTCACCGCGGGCCGGATGACCCGAACCGATTTCCCCGATCTTGATCCCGAACGGTTCCAAAGCTTCCCCGGTGGTCTTGCCATCATTAAAGCGACTTTCGAACTGCTTGAGATGGATCAAATGATGATTGCGGATGGAGCCCTAAGAGAAGGCCTGCTTCATGATTTATTGGGCCGAATCAACCATCACGACATCAGAGATCGAACGGTTCAGGCGCTGGCGCATCGTTATCATGTCGAAGCTGAACACTCCCGTCTGATTGAAAATACCGCCCGCCGTCTTCTGGACCAGGTCATCCTCCCCCCGGCCCTTGATCTTGAAACCGCCCGCCAATGGCTCGAGTGGTCTGCTGCGCTCCATGATATCGGCCGTGATATTGCTCACAGCGGCTATCACAAACATGGGGCCTACATCCTCGCCAATGCAGATCTACCCGGCTTTTCCCGTCAAGATCAGCTATTGATGGCCACGCTCGTCCGGTCACAACGCCGAAAATTTCCCGCTCGCCTGTTCAAAGAACTCGCTGCCCCCTGGGATGAGGTCGGTCCATTTCTGGCCCTGATCCTGCGGATTGCGATTCTGGTCCACCGAAGCCGAGCGCTCACCCATTCACCGCCGATGTCCATCAGGATCGATCGCCACACCATCTTCCTGAAGTTCCCACTGGGCTGGCTGGAAGACCACCCCCTCACGAACGCCGATCTGGAGCTTGAGGTGGGTTACCTTGCCGCCGAGAACATCCATCTCACTTACCTCTAATCGCCGACCCATCGATAGATCAGCGCGTACCAAACGAGGCCAAGGATTTCATGAGCTGCTTCATAGCTTCGAACCAAGGCCCAGATATCTGGGACAAATCCCTCGATATCCGCCTGCAGTCGGCTCTCGCAACCTGTCGCGGCTGCCTTGACGTCAAGCCCCTGGCGCTGGAACTCCCGAACTGCGCGGCGAAGATGCCAAGCTTGACTCACCAATACAATGTGGGTGAATCCTTCATTTTTCAGTAAGGAAGCCGAATAGGCTGCATTTTGTCGGGTGGTTTTAGAAAGCCCTTCCTCCCATCGCACCTTGATTCCATAATCCTTTTCAAAGACCTCTCGCATGACCGTTGCCTCCGATACCGTCCCAAAGACCGAACCGCCCGAAACCAGTATGGGAAGACCCAGCATCCTATGAAGCCTAGCGGCATAGCGAACGCGCTCAAGGACCCAGGGCGTAACCACGGCATCACCCCCATATTCCTTGGCGTTTAAACGGACGCCGCCGCCAAGGACCACGATGACGTCCCGCTCCGGCTGCGCGGCGATCGAGTCACAGGGAAGTTCAATGAGCCCCATCAAGGCTTTGGAGACGTTGGGCACTGAAAGCAGAAGAATGCTCCATAATCCCGCCTGAACCAGGTATCGGGCGATTAAAGGAGAGCGCCGATAGAGGACCGATCCGATCAGCGCCAGCATGATCAAGCTAAACGGCGGCACGATGAGAACCGTCAACGCCTTGCCCATCACCATCACGGCCGACTCCACTAAATTCATAGCGTCAGTATCCCCATCGTGTCATTCTGGCGATGGGCCTTGCCCATCCCCCTTTAATTCAATTGAACAAATTGATCGCGCTCTAGTCTGACTTTTTGTTGCGGCAATAAACGGTTCCAGATAAGGTCATGACCCCCGGAAACGATCGTCCGTAGCAAAAAAACGACACGGATAGTCCGTGTGTTGCGGAATGAGGTTTTCTTCCCTTAGAAAACCCGGCCGCAACCGAACTCAGGAACGGGAACCAGACGAGGCAGCCCCAAAGCTTCCGCTACCCAGTGGTAGCTGAGTAAAGTCTGGATTTTAATACCAAGAAGAGGAAGAGACATGAAAGACATGACCAAGAACATCCTCCTGTGGGTCGTCATCGCATTTGCGTTGCTCTCGATGTTCAACTATTTCGGTTCGCGCGGAAAGCAGCAACCGGCCATGACCTACACGAATTTCATTTCAGCGATCAATCAAGGAACGATCCGGCAACTCAGCATTGATGGCGAAATCATCAGTGGCATGATGACGGACGGCGACCGCTTTCTGACTTACAACCCAGGCGACCCGCATCTCATCGACGATTTGCTTAAAAATCATGTCGACATCAAGGTTGTGCCTGCTGATCACCCTTCCTTCCTCATGCAATTGTTCATGGCAACCTTCCCCATGTTGCTGTTGATCGGGGTCTGGGTCTTTTTCATGCGCCGAATGCAAGGGGGTGCTGGCGGTGGTGCGATGAACTTCGGCAAGAGCAAGGCGAAGCTCATCGAGGAAGACAAGGTCAAGGTGACTTTCCATGATGTCGCCGGTTGCGATGAAGCCAAGGAAGAAGTTCAGGAAATGGTCGATTTCCTGAGAGACCCCAGCAAATTTCAGAAACTAGGCGGACTGATCCCCCGTGGCGCCCTGATGGTGGGGCCACCCGGTACCGGCAAAACCCTCCTCGCCAGAGCCATTGCGGGAGAAGCGAAAGTGCCTTTCTTCTCCATCTCGGGCTCTGACTTTGTCGAGATGTTCGTGGGTGTCGGCGCCTCTCGCGTTCGGAACATGTTTGAGGAAGCTAAAAAACGCGCACCTTGCATCATCTTCATCGATGAAATCGATGCGGTTGGTCGTCAACGTGGTGCCGGTCTTGGTGGCGGCCATGACGAAAGAGAACAGACACTCAACCAGCTCCTGGTGGAGATGGACGGATTCAGCGGTAACGAGGGGGTTATTATCGTTGCCGCAACCAACCGTGCTGACGTTCTCGATAAGGCGTTGCTCCGTCCAGGACGTTTTGATCGCCAAATCACCGTGGGCCTCCCAGATGTCAGAGGACGCCAACAGATCCTCGCTGTCCATATGAAGCGAGTTCCCGTCGCTGACAATGTCGAACCAGATTGGCTCGCTCGAGGGACGCCTGGATTCTCCGGCGCAGACCTTGCAAACCTTGTCAATGAAGCAGCCCTGTTCGCAGCCCGGTTAAACAAGAAACAAGTCGAGATGGATGACTTTGAAAAGGCAAAGGATAAAATCTTGATGGGAGCGGAGCGGAAGTCCGCCGTCATGAGCGAGGATGAAAAGCTGGTGACGGCCTATCATGAAGCAGGCCATGCTATTGTCGGTCGCCTGGTCCCAGAGCATGACCCGATCTACAAGGTCAGCATCATTCCTCGTGGTCGAGCCCTTGGCATCACCATGTTCCTGCCAGAACGTGATCACTACAGTGCGAGCAAGCAAAAACTTGAAAGCCAGATCTCATCACTCTATGGCGGTCGCATCGCAGAAGAACTGATCTTCGGTGCTGAAAAAGTGACCACCGGCGCATCTAATGATATCGAACGCGCTACTCAGCTGGCACGCAATATGGTCACCCGGTGGGGCTTATCGGAGCGTCTTGGACCCCTCGCCTACGGTGAAGAGCAAGGTGAAGTCTTTCTAGGTCGTTCGGTCACCCAAACCAAGTCCGTGTCTGAAGAGACGGCCCATCTGATTGATGAGGAAATCCGCTCTTTCATTGACAGAAACTATGAACGGGCTGACCGCCTCCTCAAAGAAAACCTCGATAAGATGCATTTGATGGCTGAAGCCCTCATGAAGTACGAAACCATTGATCGGTTCCAGATCGAAGACATCATGAACGGCCGGGTTCCACATCCACCCAAAGACTGGATGAACAACCCGCCTACCCCTACCGACACGACAGAGGGCGCTAACGCTGCAGAGATCCCCAGCATCGTCAATCCTGCGCCCTCTCACTGAGGAACGTCCGCTAAAAACGGCCCGCTGACAGACCCCTGTCAGACGGGCCGTTTTTTTTTGCTCGATCTATAAAGAGTGGACTCCTTGAAAACGAAGAGTCGGATTACAATGGCGGCATGAAAAAGATAAACCCCACCCAGAATGCTCAGGGAATCGCCGATTTGACTCCCCTCGAGGCGGAAGCGCTGAGGATGACCAAAAAGATTCAGGTCGAAGGACAAACCAAAGAAGAAACTAAGCGCATCGCTAAAGGGATTGCCAAAGGGATAGAGCTTTACAAACGGCAGGAAAGCGCTAAAGGTCGCGAACGCGACAAGCAAAGAAAACGTGAGATCAAAGATCGAACCCCTGCGAGTCATGTTACCGGGACTCTAACGATCCATGATCTTGCGCCTTGTCGCCCTTGGCTTAAGAGCCAGATCGCCTCGGTGATTGCGTGGTTCCTTTTGGCCTTATTGAGTGGGGGTCTGGGTCTCTTTGAAGCGCCCCTTGTATGGGATGGATCGCCGCTGCCCAAGGGGATCTTCATCACGTTCAGCGCGCTAACCACCGCACTCGCCCTCTGGCAAACCACATCCATTTTAGAGACCACCACACACTAGGCACTGATCATGAAAATACTCTCCGGCATCATTCTTGTGTTCCTGATAGGCAGCCTCTCCTATCTCATGTTTGGAAAGCTCGGCATTCCAGAAGGCCTCAGCGCCGTCAAGGGTTTCAATGTGCAACGCTTTCAAGGAACGTGGTATGAAATCGCCCGGCTTGATCATGGCTTCGAAAAAGGCATGAGTCATGTCACCGCCGAATACACCGCCAAGGACGATGGCAGTCTCAAAGTCATCAATAAAGGTTTCAATGCCAAGAACACCAGCTGGGAAACTTCGACCGCGAAAGTCGGGTTTATTGATGGCCCAGAGAGCGGCCGCCTGAAGGTCTCGTTCTTTGGACCCTTCTACGGCAGCTATAACATTATTGATTTAGATGAAAAGGACTATTCCTATGCGATGATCACTGGACCCAGCAAACGCTTCTTCTGGATCCTTGCAAAGAAGCCTCAACTAGAAGATGCCATCATGCAGCGCTTAATCCAGAAGGCTTTGGCCATGGGCTTCAAGCTTGAAAAGCTGATTCTGGTCGACCAGAAAGAAGAGACCGCACCTAAGGAAACTATCTTGCCTATGGACCACACTAACCCATAAGAAACACTTTGTGACACCCTTCGAGATGGACGCTGTTTAACGGCCTATGTTAGGGTTTGAGTTGTGTTGAAAAGTTTTACTGATGCGATCTGCTGGCTTCAATGGTCCCTTAGGGGGAGACGCCAGATTGAGCTGAACCCGTGATCAGAGCCGTCATTATCTTAACGAATTTTGGAGAACACCCATGGCTAAAGCCGCACCCGCCGATACTGTCGAAAACGATCCGCTCCGCTCCATCTCCGATGCGATGCGTGACGCCATTCACAATGCCTCGGAAGACGCCCATCGCGCGCGTGAGCGGGTCAAGGAAGCAGGCGCAGGCATGGGACAAAGCGTGTCCCGATTCACCTACACGAGTTCCTACATGTTGTCCTACGGCTTGGTCTATGCGACGGTCTTTGTTGCCCGCTCGATTCCTCAGGAAAACCCCATCGTTGAAGGTCTCATCGATGGCGGGCGCGCAGCGATTGAAGCCTTAAACGAGGCCAAATCAAAACCGACTGAAGCCGCTTAGTTGCCAGAAATTCATCGTTTTTTAATTTAAGTGAAGGCTCTCTTTTTGATCCTCCCTCCTCGCTTCTTAAGTCGAAGCCCCCTTTAGTCATTAAGGTGTATTCATGATGGGTTTGCGCGAACGTAAGACGAAGAAGGGCCCGGGTTCCGATGTGGAGTCCTCCCAAAAGACCTCGATTTCGGTCCAACACCCCGGGGTGATTCGAATCCGCGGGGCTCGTAGCCTTGGCTTACTTCAAGAAGAGGCTCTCCTGCGCTTTGTTCGCGGTATTTTCGAAACTTCGTCTATTCGAAGCCTTGAAATTCCTGCAGCGAGGAACGGCGCCACGGTGTTGTTTGATGCCAAACAGCATGCGCCTAAGTCGGTTCTCATGGCCTTAGCTGATTCTTTGGACGCCGCAGCGACCCCGCCAAATCGCAAGGATACCCAGCCACACGCCGGAAAGGAGCTCAAGGTCTCATCCCTCCGGTATGCCAGCGACCGAGGCGGCAATCTTCATTACCATCGCCATGGCCATCTTGTGACGGGATGGGCCGTGATCAGCGAGAAGACGGGAATGATTAAGCTCAAAAACCCGGCCCTTTATCGCAAGAGCAGCTATTTTGAAGCCATTGAACGGGAACTCATGAGCGTCCTTGGGGTTGACCGCTACAAGACCAACTCTTTAAGGTCGACCATCCATGTAGATTTTGATCCCCGCCGACTGAATGCCACCAGCGTCATCGATATTATCAATGACGCGCTGGCAGCGGTCGAACACCAAGAACAGCTCGATAAACTCGATCTTGATCTTGCGATCTGTAGTGCGTCCCTGCCGCTCGCCGCGGCAGCCCAATTTGTTTTCCCCCCCCTCATGCCGGTTGCTGCAGGGCTTTTCGCCTATACCGCGATCCCCAGCATTAAGGGCGCCTATGATGTGCTGGTTAAAGAGCGACGACTCGGAGTCGATGTCCTTGATTCTTTAGTGGTCATTGGGTGCCTAGGCACCTTACAGATCCTGCCAGGGGCCGTGATGTCCTGGTGCCTGTCTTTTGGCCGCTTGCTGGTTAAAAAGACCGAGGACAACTCTAAGAAAATGCTCCTTAACGCCTTTGGTAAACAGGCACGTACGGTCTGGCTGGTTAAAGATGGGGTTGAACTTGAGGTTCCTCTCGATAAGGTCATTCAAGGGGATCTCGTGGCGGTCCATACCGGGGACATGGTGCCCGTCGATGGCCACGTGGTCGAAGGCATGGCCATGGTCGATCAGCATGCCCTCACCGGTGAATCAACTCCGGCTGAAAAAGGGATCGGTGACCGCGTGTATGCCTCAACGATCCTCGTTGCTGGCAAAATTTTCGTCTCGGTCGAACAGGCCGGTAGTGAAACCGCTTCGGCCAAAATTAGTCAGATTCTGAACGATACCGCAGGTTACAAACTCACCTCGCAAAATAAGGGCGAAAAGCTCGCAGACCGCGCCGTGATCCCTACGCTCGCCGTCAGCGGTCTTGCCTTCTCTACCCTTGGACCCTTTGCTGGGGTTGCGGTCCTCAACAGTGATCTCGGAACCGGCATTCGGATGGCCGCCCCCCTCGCGATGTTGTCGTCCCTCACCCTCTGCGCTCAGAAAGGAATCTTGGTCAAGGATGGTAGAGCCTTGGAGCTGATGAACGAGATTGATACGGTTCTCTTTGATAAAACCGGCACCCTGACGCGGGAGCGTCCAGAGGTGGGTGATATCGTGACCGCTAATGACTTTCAGCCAGAAGACATTCTCCGATACGCCGCGGCGGCTGAGAGAAAGTTTCATCACCCGATCGCCCTTGCCATTCTCCACAAGGCCGAGGAACTTAAGCTGACGTTGCCACCGACCGATGACACCCAATATAAAGTCGGTTTTGGTATCAGCGTGGGTGTCGAGGGAAAAAACATCCGGGTAGGCAGTCGTCGTTATCTTGAAATGGAAGGCATCGCCATTCCGACTGAGATCGACGAAAAGCTTGATGCAGTCCATCAAGATGGCGACACCATGGTCATGGTCGCCATTGATCAGCAGCTCGGCGGAGCCCTTGAACTTCGGGCCGCCTTAAGGCCCGAGGTCAAAGAGATCATCAAAGGGCTGCGTGAGCGTGGCATCAAACATCTCGCCATTATCTCAGGTGATCACGAGGCCCCGACTAGAAAACTGGCTGAGGAACTGGGTATGGATCGCTATTTTGCCCAGGTCCTGCCCGCTGATAAGGCCGCCTATGTTGAACAACTCCAAGCAGAAGGCAAGAAAGTCTGCTTTGTGGGCGATGGTATCAACGATTCAATTGCTCTTAAAAAAGCGAACGTGTCCATTTCGCTCCGGGGTGCAACCACGATTGCGACGGATACCGCGCACATCGTCTTCATGGAACAAGGCCTTGGCAAGCTCTGTGATCTTCGGGATATCGCAAGGAGCCTTGATCAGAATATCCAGCGCAGCTGGGGGATGATCCTCGTTCCTAACCTCGCCTGTGTGGCCGGGGTCTTTACCCTAGGGTTTGGTGTCGGCGCTTCCGTATTGACTAACAACGTCGCCGCCATTGGCGCCCTCGCCAATGGCGTCTGGCCGCTACGGGAAGTAGCAAAGCTTGAGGCCGAGCGCCGTCATCTGCTCGATCTCGAACTGAGCGCCCATCATGACGAGACCTCACTTTCCTCGGGAGATACCCTGGAGACGACCGCCACGAAAGAGGTATCACCCCCGATGGAAAAAACCACCAAGAGCCGCCGTGAACCCCGAAAAATCGCGACTCGTGCAAAACCTCAGGCCTCAAGTGGCAAAAAAATGGCGGGCTAAGTTTTTTCCAAAGCCTCCCTCGTGATGACCGGCACACCCAAACAGTGACAGGACTGATGATATGACTCAAAAAAGCCCCCCTCCGTCATCGCCAAAGACAAGAAAACCTTTGGCTGCCAATCTTTTAAGGCCGCAAGCAACGATTACGGAACCTTCCATCCCAGAGGTTGAGAGCATGGAGGCCCCAACCCAAAGCTATTCGGTCAAGGAGCTACCGCGCTTTCAGTTTTTCTTGATCGACAGCGGCTGGATTGGGCCGGTTCCGGAACTGATACGCCAAAATCTGGGCATGATTACGCATCTTCATAACAACGATCCCTTTTTTATTCTTTCACGCGAGCAATCCAGTGAACTCCTCAAGAAGCACCCGCATTTGATCGGCAAGGACCCTATCCTACTGGCGCGGGATCTCCACGGCAGTAAGACGACCGGCGCTAAGGAGTACCATGGCTTCCACCTCAACCTCGGCATCATCAAGGATCCTGAGAAGGCTATGGACGTTTTGCAGCATTTCCTCAATTTCCTGGCGGTCCACCGTAAGAGTCGTTCGATCGAAGCCAAAATACGGCAGCAGCTGCATCGAGACGGCTTTGAAGGCGCTATCGAGGTTCTTCGGGGTGGTGCTGAAAACCTCATTTGATCCGATCCGCCCCCGGGTGAACTTAAGAAGGAGTGTCTAAGAATGAATAGTGTCTCTGAAATCATTACCTCGACCTTTGGGATCATTCTCCTCGCCGCCGTGGGGTATGAGCTGAAGCAACGCCGAAAGCGCCTTCGGGAGCTTTATAACGTGCTCGATGCCGAAGATAAGCATGTGGTCGCCGATCTCGATGAGATGGTAAAGCATGGCCTGATTACGCCCTACATCGCCCACTAACCCTTTCGAATGACCCCCATGAAACCCGTCATCCATGTTGTGCCCGGTGAAATAACGATCGAACACGCTGATCTATTGAAGATGAAAGGCCAAAAGTTGGGCACTTCATTCGCTCGCCGCGCACTAGCGGTCCCGGGCGTTGAGGCGGTCGCCATCGATACCTTGAAGGGTCGTGCGCGAATTACCTACCATAAAGACCCAAAGAACTACAACAGATTACTTGAGCGGGTGATAGGGGCCATGGGTTCCGAGGCGGATGCTCTAGGCGAAGATCAGGTTCCAAACCTTGAGGCGCGCACCATGATGCATTGGGTCCGCGCAGGCGCCCATATTCAGCCGCTCACCATCAGCGTCCCTAAAGAAGGCCATCTGATCGTTGAAGATGAGGCGTTCATTGCGACAAAGTCGCCGCTCTTGCGCTTTATCAAGGATAGTGTTCGGACCCTGACAGGGATTCAGTCGATCACACTGGAGCCACAGGGTCAGGTTCACATTCACTACAACACCCGGCGCATCACCCCTGAAAAGCTGATCCCGCTTATTGAGCAGGCCTATAGTCGTCACTCTGATATTCAAGATCTCAAGGACCCAAAGTCAGTGCCAATGAAGGTCTCGGGGACAACGGTAGGCATCGGTACCGTCGGCGAATTACTGCTGCCGGCGGTCACACCCATCGCCGCAGGGGTTCTGGTCGTCACCAATTTCGGGGTTATCAAAGATGCCGCCCAGCAATTAAGTGAAGGGAAGGTCGGGGTTCCCCTCTTCCATACCGCGCTCCTGACCTGCTCGATCGTCACCGGACAGGTTCTGGCCTTTGCGCTCACTGACTTCTCTTTGCGTTACTGGCAGCGCCGTTGGCGCCAACGTCTCGCCGATGAAACACAAGCGACGATTAATCAGACGCTGCCCATCATGGAGGATTCGCGGCGAATCGATTCAAAGGCTCAGGAGCAGCGGGTTGATCCAGAATTACTGCAATCGGGTGACACCCTCCGCCTCTCGGGAGGCGAAATCGTGCCCGCTGACGGCCTGATCCTAAAAGGCTGTGCCCTGGTTGATGAAACGCTCATCAGAGGAACCCCTGACCCCATTTTCAAATCCGTGGGTGCAGCGATCTATCAAGGGTCTCGACTCATTGGCGGCGAGGTTGACCTCAAGATCACCGCCGTCGGGCTCAATACGAGGGCCGCAGAGATTGCCCAGCGCTTGACCGAAGCCGCTATCGTGATTCCTAAGGATAAGGCGCTGAACGCAAAGGTCGCATCGATGGGGGATAAAACAGCCCTGCCAACCCTCGCCACGGCAGGTGTTGGTTGGGTAGCCGGCGACCTGATCACGGTCGGCGCCATCTTGCATCAGGATTGGGTCAGTGGTCCTTTCCTCGCGGTTCCTTTAATGACGCTCCACCACATGCGCAGTGCCTTGAGGATGGGTGCCGTCGTTCAGCGTCCAAGCGCCCTCATGAAATTATCAGAATGCCGATGCATCGTTATCGATGGCGACGATCCCAAACTCGCTGAAATGGACCTCGAGGTCCAGCGTATCGAATCTCCGCTGGCTGATACGGACAACCTACTCCGCCATGTCGCGGGGGCTGGGCTTTACTTGGGTGATGCCAGAAGTGGAGCACTGGCACGGGCAGCTCAAGCAAAGGACATGATTGTACGTCAGCCAGAACTGATCCGACTCGATGAGCAGGGCATCCTCACCCGGCAAGGCGATCATCAGTTCCTGTTGAGAAATGGGCCTCAGGGCGACCAGACGATGCTCGAGGTCCTGATGGATGACCAACCGGTGGCCACCTTCCTTTTTGCCGACTCAAAAGAACCGGTCCAGAAGGCGACCATCGCTCACCTCACCCGCGAAGGCTATGACGTCTTTCTCATCTCATCCAAACCTGAAAAAGACACCCAGGCACTAGCCCACCGTCTCGGCATCAGCGTGGCCGGCGGTGATCTCGATCAAGAAGGGAAATGCCGGTTCTTTGAGGGTCTCCAAAAGCGAGGTGTCAAAGCCATTTTTGCAGGGTTGGTCAGCCAGAATCCACTCCTGGTCAACGCCGCCAACGCGACGATTGCCGTTGAAGATCTGTCGGATGAAACCCGCACGGCTGATGTGGTCCTGATGGGGGGCTGCTACGCGACACTCGATGAACTGCTGAGCGTCACTCTCTCCTATGCGCCTGACATCAAAAAAAGTGCAGGGATGGCCACCATTCCGAATCTTCTTTGTGTGGCTGGCGGCTTCGGCGGTGTTCTGAACGGCATTACCTCAGGGATCATTGCTAACATAGGGGTTCTCAATGTGGATCGCCAAATCGAACGGAAGCTCAAGGAGTCCGGTCGGAGTCAGCGGCGTCTTTTACCCCGCATGAACGGCTAAGAATCTTTCCATTACAGCGACAGCATTCATGACAAAACCACCCCTCAAGCAGCCTATTCGCCGCCTCCAGCGGGACCTCCATACCGAGCAAAGTCCTTCAGCGTCCGCTAGACCGTTGAACGATGATCAAGAGGCTGAGGAGATCATTGCTCTTGAAAAGAGTCTGGTCGCACTGAACGTCGATGTCGCGACTATTGAGCGTATTGAAAAACTACCGCATGACATCGGCTGGCTCTTGTTCACCGCTGGGGTTTTCGGCATCCTCCTGCCCGGCATCGTTGGAACCCCCTTTCTGATCCTCGGAAGCCTGATCATCTGGCCCGGCACGAATCAACGCGCTGAGCGCTGGCTCAAGGGGCAATCCCCTAAGATGTTTAAAGGCAGCATTCGGCAAGTCAACCGTTTCCTCGACGATCTTGAACGCCGTTATCCAGCCCCTCGAAAACTCCCACACACAAAGTCCTAGAGGGCGACGAGACTTAAAGAGCCGCTGATGAAGCTCTTCGGTCCATAGCCCCCTTTTGCCGGCGGCGCTCACCATAAAGGATAAGACCCAACAGCGTGCTCCAGAAGAAAGCCGGCATCAGGTAGGGCACTTTTTGATAGAACGTCACCGGCGGCTCATGAAGGTAGGGGACGTCGAAGATCCCCGCCCAGACTTCATGAACCGGTGACTCACCCATCCTCTCACCTGAAGCCAGCCCCACGGTCGAAATGCCGGTATTGGTGACCCGAAGGACGGGGCGGCGAAATTCCACACCTCGTGCCAGTGTCATCACCATGTGCTGCCAAGGCTCCTGCCAGTCGCCATACCAGGAATCGTTGGTGACATTGACAATGAACTGGGCGCCTCTATTAGACAGCTCTCGGCTGAACCAGGGGAAGAGGCTCTCATAGCAAATCTGTGGCCCCATTTTGAAACCCTGCCACTGCAGCAAGGTGGTTGGGCCTTGGCCTCGGGCAAACAACCCAGTCTGCGGGAGCCACTCTCGAATGACCGGAAACCAGTCTTCACCAGGGATATATTCCCCCAAAGCCAGGAGAATGGTCTTACTGTAGTGGGGTTCGACCACCTGCCCTTCGGGATTAACGACAAAGAGGGAATTGGTCAGTCGACCACTTGGAAAGTCCACACCATAGGCGCCGGTGAGGAGGGTCAACTGGCGTTGCCGAAGAAACTCCGTCAGTGCCACTCGGTATCGATCCGGTCGAAGGCCTTCACCCAAGATAGCCGGAAACGCGGTTTCAGGCCACATCGCAAAATCGACGGGTTGGGTATTGTTCTTGAGGGCCTGATCGGTTGCCGCCATAAACGCTTGGAGGATGCCGTCTTGGTAGCCGCGACCCAACTCAGCCGCCATCTTTTCAGCATTCCCTACATTGCCTTGTGCCATGAGCACCCTGACCTTGGCATCTGGCACTGGAAGACGTCCCTGAAGCCAGAGGCCGCTGAGATTGAATACCAAGAACCCGAATGCCAAAGTCGCCGCCAACCCTCCTCTTAGAAGGACCTCTCGCTCTGTGAGGAGTCGCGTGGTGAGGACATTGGTCAGGATGGTCAAGGCACTCAAGCCCTGAAAGCCTACAACCTCTGCCCAGTGATAAAGGGGGAGACCCGCTCCATACCAAGCATAACCAAAATTCCAGTCAAACAGCATCGGAATGGTGGCTTCGAGCAGGATCGTTAAAACCGCCATCATAAGCAACGAAAGCTGAGGCTGGAACCGATAGCGACGCTGAAGAAGCCACCAGAACATGCCCGCGAGGGGGACGAAAAGGTGGGCTAAAAAGGCAAACAAGAGCATCCCTATACCGGCCACCCACCAATCAAGATGGGCGAACTCATGGAGCACATAAGTCACCCAGTTGAACCCGATCAGAGTAAACACAAACGAGGTCACAAGCCCACTAAGAAAAACCCGCGAAAGGGAGGTCTGGTCGCGCCAGAAAAGCCATAAGGGGACGAAGGCAAACAAAGAGGCCCACGGCGGGAAAGGGATATAGCTGGTTCCAATGAGCACACCCGAAAGCACCGGGAGGCCCCATGGGAGGAGAGCACGAAAAGAGTGCTGGGTCATGAAAGCCGGCTCCTTAGTATGTGCCCAATCTCCCCATCAGTTAAAAGGACCGGGTTGGTTTTCATGCTGGACCCTCGAGAATGAAGCACGATGCGCTCGATATCGGATTCAAGAACCCCAAGCATCGAAAGGTTTGGAAGTTGTAAGCGGTGGGTTAAGGCCTTGAGCTTGGCGATCAATCCATCTTGCGCCGAAACGTCCGACAGTGCGGGTTGGCCTAAAAGATCGCGGCCCACGTTGGCGTACTTATGAAGTTGGGGCGCGTCAGGGGCGCGCTGGCGAAGGGCTTCGATATTGGCTTCCGTCGCGATCGCCAGTAAGGTCCCACAAACCACCCCGTGGGGAATTGGAAAAAAGGAGCCTAGCGGTTGGGCGAGACCGTGGACCGACCCCAATCCGGTCTGGGCCAGACAGAGACCTGAAAGAAGCGCAGCGTAGGCCATTAAAGACCTACCCTCCGCGGCTTTCTCGCCGCCCTCATACCAGGGTAACAAACCCTTGAACGCCGCTTGAAGTCCGCTCATGGCTAAGGCATCGGTCAAGGGATTGGCCCGAAGGGAAACATAAGACTCGAGGAGTTGAGTCACCGCATCCATCCCATTGGCGGCGATCAAAGGCTTGGGGCAGGAGGCCAGGAGATCAGGGTCAATCATCGCTAAGTCCGCCACCAATCGATCATCCCGAAAGGATTTTTTAAAGCCATCGGGACCTTGACGGGTCAAGACCGCATTCTTGGTGGCTTCAGATCCCGTACCTGCGGTCGTTGGAACCAAAATCAATGGCGTGGTTGGGCCACCATAGGGCCGCTCAGGGCCGACCCCTTCGAGATGGTCCATCACGCTGTTCCCCGGCTTTAAAAGCCCAGCGATCGCCTTCGCCGCATCAAGGACACTGCCGCCTCCCACCCCAATGACCACTTCAATCCCATCGCCGCGGTAACGTGCCACCGCCTCATCAATATCCAAAGGAGAAGGTTCACCCCCGATCGTCAATATCGTATAGCGGACAGACAAGGCCCTGAGACCGCGTTCAAGGGCGAGAAAGTGAGGAGATCCCAAGAAGGACTCGGCGCCAGTGACTAAGAGACCATGGGATCCAAAAGCTTCAATCTGCGTGGGAAGATGGCGGATTTCACCCGCGCCAAAAACTATTTTGGGCAGCCGGCCGATGGCAAAGACGTCAGTGGCGGTGATCACGCCGGAAACAGCCAGGCCATGGGAATGCCCTGCCGTGGTTTGGCCATCATCTCCTCGACCCGAAGGCGCCACCTAGCGTAATGATCGGTGGTCTTGTGATGGGCCGCGTCCTCCGGCGATTGATAGACCTCATAGAGGACAAAATGCCCGGGATCTTGAGGGTCCTGGAGCACATCAAAGCGAACATTGCCGGTTTCTTCGATAGAGGCCTCATGATTCTTCCGCGTCGCTTCGATGAAGTCACCGATCGATTCTTGAAGGACATAAACGTGGACGAAGGTCACATGCATGGTTGGTCGAGGGGGTCAGCGGGTTAAGACCTCCAACGACTTAAAATCGCGAAGGCACACGATCTTTTCATTTTGGCATAAATCCAAATCCAGCTAAACTCGACGTGATCTCCGAAAGCGCCTTGCAGGGACTATTTTCCTGGAGTATCGTCGGTGGAGACCTTTTTTAATCTGAGTGATAGCACCCTCATGCCGGCATCGAAACTCCCGTTGATCGTCCGAATTCTAGTGACGACCCTGATCCTCATAGGGGTAGCCACCGAAACCTCTGCCGGAATGGTTCCTGATCTTTTGGTGATGTTGCAGAAGGATGTCGATACGGCTTCGCCGCATCCCATTGATACCGCCCTTCTAAAACAGCTTGAACTGATTGCCGGCGTCCCAATGATCTCGGTGGGTCAGACCCGAACCCATGCGCAGATTCTCTCAATCACAGGTTGGGTCACCCTCGACCAAGCCGAAGCGGCCGCCCATCGCTTAAGTCAGCTGGAGGGTGTCCTCTGGGCAGCGCTTGAAGCGGAACCCGCCAGAAAACCCGCCGTCCAGTCGCTGACCCCAGAGCCCGCGGTCATTTTAGAGTTTTTGGTTAAATTGAAGGACGATCGGTTGGCGCTTTCCCCAGACAACAACCTCCTTGAAAAATTATCCGCAACCATCGGCCAGCGCCTGACCTTTTCAAGGAACACCACCGTTGGCCGTGTCCTAACGCTCAATAAAGCCATCACTCAATCACAAGCGAGAATCATCGAACAGCAATTAGAATCTTTGTCGGAAGTCCTTTACGCGGACCCCCTTCAGTGGGCTAAAAAAAATACGATAGTCCCAAATGATCCTGACTTTTATGGTCAATGGCACCTCTATGATGCAGTGACCTCCTCAGGGGGCGCCAATGTGCAATCCGCCTGGAACATTACCAAAGGGACATCGAACATTGGCGTTGCGATTATTGATACCGGCGCCCTTTTTAGCCATCCAGACCTCGAACGCGCTTTGGGATCCAATCGCCCAAGAATGAAAGAGCGCGGCTGGGACCTGATCTCAGACCCCACCAATGCCCGGGACGGCGATGGCCGTGATCCCTATGCCGGGGATGAAGGCGATTGGACACCCGCGGTTTGTCTCGGCAGCATCAACACCGATACCAGCCCCAGTAGTTGGCATGGCAGCCATATGACGGGGATAGTTGCTGCAACCACCAACAACCATCAGGGTGTTGCCGGCATCAATTTCAAGGCCAGGGTGGTCCCGGTTCGGGTCTTAGGTGCCTGTGGGGGTTCCTTTGACGATGTCAATGACGGGATCTATTGGGCCGCCGGCGGCAAAGATGTCCCAGGCACGAAGCCCAACCTCCAAAAAGTAAAGGTTCTCAGTATGAGTCTGGGTGCCGACGTCCCTTGCTCTGACAGTGACCAGGCAGCCATCGACTACGCCCTATCAAGGGGCATCACCGTGGTGGTTGCAGGCGGCAACAGTTCGATCGATATGAAGCTGTCTACCCCCGCAGGGTGCCGCGGGGTCATCGCCGTCTCTGCCGTTGGCCCGACCGGTGATCTCGCCAATTACAGTAATTTTGGCAAGATTGTCTCCATCGCCTCGCCTGGAGGCCAAACCCGCTGGAGCATTATGAATGAGGCCGGAACGGTCATTGATTCTAAACGCATCCTTTCATTTGGGATCTATGCACCGGTGAATCTAAGCCTTGAAAGACCCGATCCCAAAGCCATGGGCTATGCCTGGTATCAAGGCACCAGTATTGCAACCCCGGTGGTTTCAGGCATTGTCTCTCTGATGCTTTCGCTCGACCGGCACCATCGATTAAGCCCTCAAAAAATCAAGGACATCATCCAAGGAACCGCGCGGCCATTTCCCCTGACCACGATCCAATTGGTGCGGAATGCTAAGACGCAAGTCGTCGAAGAAACGGAAGTCCCTTCAAGGTGCGGAAGCAGCCTCAAGGGACTCTGCGGACCCGGCATCATTGATGCGGAAGCAGCCCTGAAAGCCGTTCTTGATTTGGAACGTTAATGAGGTTTTGTAAGACCCGGTCCCAGATTGCCTATGGCTGCTGATATCCTGATCGTCAATACCAACCCCCTCCTCAATTTGGTCCATCAGGATGTCTTCCAGCCGGCGGCGATCCATCGCGTTCAGGGACTCAAGATCCATGCCGAAGGCAAGGGAGTCAACGTGGCCCGGGTCCTGGTTCGACTTGGCCATCGAGTGAACCTCACCGGGTTTGCCGGCGGGCATTCAGGAGCCTGGCTCAGAGAGATCATCAAAGCCGATGGTATTGAAGATTCCTTCATCCCGACGAAGGCCCCGATGCGAATGGGTTTTATGGCATCAGCCCCGGAACAGACGCATCCCACCACCTTCCTTCCAGATGGTTTTAAGGTGCTTGAGGAGGAAATCACCCAACTGCTCGAAAGGGTCGAGGCCCTGATCGAGAAGGCGGGCCTAGTGATCATCAGTGGCTCGGTCCCAGACCCCTTGGTGGCCTCCGCCTATCCTAAGATGATCGCCATGGGCGTGTCGCTCGGGATTCCCATCTGGCTTGATGCCCATGGAAAAGGCCTCGAGGCAGCCCTGGGTGGCCTCTTGCTCCCGCAACTAGCCAAGCCCAATCGCGATGAATTTCAAGAGATCAACCACTGGGAGGGAGTCCCTGAACTTCATATCACCGATGGGTCTCTACCCATTGAAGTCCGCACTCAAACGGAAGGTCACTGGCGGGTCACCCCGCCCTCACTTCGAGAAGTCAATCCGGTCGGCTGTGGCGACTGCTACCTCGCAGGTCTCGCCCATGGCACCCTCAAAGCCTGGTCGGTTGAACGACGCCTTCGATTTGCAGCCGCCGCCGGTTCCGCTAATGCCCGGCGGCCCGACGTCGCGATGATCACACCAAGCGAGATCGATCAGCTGATAGATCAGGTCGAGGTCAAGATGGAACCGGAGCACGCCCCTCTAGAGGGTTCAAGACCTTGCTGAAATAGTCTGGGACCATCCGCTCCAACCAGTACCCTTGGGACCAGGGAAACGGCCCATCCACAAAGCCGACATGGCCACCCGAGCGGCTGATGATCATCTCGATCAGGGGCGAAAGTTCATCGTCCAAAGGAACGACTTCAGGGGTCATAAAAGGATCATCGAGGGCGTGCACAATGCGAGTCGGCCGTTTGATCCCAGAGAGGTAACCGCGACTACTCGAGGCATCATAGTAGGCTTTAGCACTCTCAAAACCATAAAGCCCCCCAACGACACGGGCATCGTAATCCCAAAAGGTCCTGATCGGCTGAAGGTCCCCAAGGTTCCTCAGTTTCTGTGCTTCCTCCTCAAGTCCCAACACCTCCAGCCTTAAGAGCTTACCGGCCACATACTCTTTTAATTCTTGAAGAAGACGATTGCGGTAGATCCTCGAGCAGCCCTGATCAAGACGGGTGGCACAAAGATCCAGCCGAAGCGGGACCGAAACCGCCACCGCCGCTTCAATATCGGCACCGGTGCCGGTCTCACCGAGCCATTTCAGCAAGACATTGCCACCGAGAGAGTATCCGATGGCTAGAAAAGCGGTTTGAGGCTCTCGCAGCCGCAACTGTTGAAGGAGGAATGAAAGATCGGAGGTTTCCCCAGAGTGATAGCCCAAGGCCGTGTGATTAGGCTCCCCACTGCAGCCTCTAAAGTTGAGGGCCACCGTTCGAAACCCTTTCAGGGCCAACGCCACCTGCATACCCCGAATGTAAGGGGACTTCGAAGAACCCGACAAACCATGCAACAAGATCACTAAGGGGCCATCGTGGCCAGGCTCAAACCAATCAATATCGATGAAGTCCCGATCCGGGGTCACTAGCCTTTCCCGATACGTTGAAGGGACCGGACGATCTCTAAAGAGGGGTTGCCAAAGGGTCTGGAGGTGAGGCCCCGGCAACCACCAAGGGGGACTAAAATCCTTCATCAGGGAGACTCCCCAAGCGCTAACGCCAACACCGACCAACTGACGACGAGGACCTGTCCTTCAAGCCTTGAGCGCGACCACAGGTCCCATTCATAGCGAGCGGTGACCTTGCTTCGAAGGTCCGGGATCATGATCCCGATTTCGGGCCCAAGACCCGCCGCCCGCTCCCGCTGACCGTAGGCGATGACCGGCAAGGCGTTACCTTCATCCTTGGCGACCTGCCAAAGGCCATATCCAGTGACACCGATATCGAACAAGGAAAAGACGCGGGCCCCAAGCCCCCCTTGAATCTGAACGCTGTCACCCCGGGTAATATCAATGTGCTCTTTTCGCTGATAGATGTTATAGCTGGTGAGTGCTGAAAGCCTCACCGAGCGGGCATCATCAAAGAAGACGGTTCCCCCTAGAGACACTTGTTCTGACCACTGAGGTTGCGCTAAGCCCTTTCGGTTCAACTGTCCGGTCGGAGCATAAAGGCTGAAGGACGTGGTTATATCAAGACGCGGCAAGCGCCAACCAAGCTTCACGGGTTCGAAATAGAGATCCCCAAGACCCACCTGGTCCATCTCCTGAGAAGGCGTTGTACTCCTAAGATGAAGCCCCGCAACGGGCGCTGCGAGGCTTGCACTGTAATAGGGCCCCTCATCAGACCATCGTGTGGTTGCTGACACGCCGAATACATTGGCAAAGGCTCTCACCGAGAGATCATTCACCGGGGCTGTTTGGCCATTCCCAAGAATGTAACGATCCGCATCAAATTGAATGTAACGATCGCCCACGTAGACCCCTTCTGGCTGTTGCGATCCGGCATCAAGCCCTACGGTTCCAAGGATTTTATGCCCGAAATCGCCATCGGCAGCAGCCCCCGTCACAAGGGTGGCGAGGGCCAGAGCAAGACCCCATCGTTCCTTCAAGCACCGGCCCATGAATACTCGTGTGGGGCCTTAATGAGCCATCTGCAGCCCTTGAAGGCGCTGAGCGACGACTTTTGCATCCAAGGCAGGATCGACATCATCATTGATATCTCGAATGTTAAGGTCAGGATCTATAATGAAGGTCCAGCGTTTAGCCATGTTAACGACCGGCATTTTTACCCCATAAGCATCCGTGACGCGGGCATCTGCATCAGAAAATAAGGTGAAATTGAGGTGATGTTCATCATGGAAGGCTTTTAGTGCCGAAACGGTATCGGTACTGACCCCATACACCTCCGCATGAAGATCCCTGACCGCCTTTAGGGCATCGCGGAAGGCGCAGGCCTGCGTCGTGCATCCAGGGGTCCCCGCCTTGGGGTAAAAATAAAGCACGGTCCAGCCCACCCCGCGCCGAGACTCTAAAGAAAAGGCCGCCCCATTCTGGTCCTTCAATTCAAACAAAGGGGCCTTCTCTCCAACCTTCACGGCTTGTGAAAACGCCATCGGAGAATAGGAAAGAATGAGGCTTAAGAAAATAATAAGGGGTTTCATGGTGCGGTCTCCTGGATATCTTGGGGTGCCATTGGGACCAGATTAAAGCCGGGTGGTTCCATGGGCTGGTGATTCAACAACGGCTGCTTAGTGGCCACGATACTCTGAAAATCTTCAAGCTCCTGAAGATGAGTTCCGCACTGTTCAAGACAGGCATCAAGATCAGGGCCGCATTGATCAAATTGGTGTTCTTTGGGTAAAGGCGTAATGCAGAGGCCTCGGCCACCGGCTGCCCCCGGATACTTTCGAAGACAAATCCAATAGTTTTCCTTCGCCTTCTCATAATCGAGACGTTGGGCTTCATTGATGCGGGCGTAGAACTGGCTGCACGATTGGCCATTGTTAAGGCATTGCAGTCCACAGGCACGGCGTTGGTCCTCATTAGGACTCTCAAAAGGAAGCTCGCCGGCGCAGCCACCAAAGGCCAGAGACACAAAGACGATGAGGCTTGCTAGAATCGGGCGCAGCGGAGGTAACTTGAATGCTTTTATAATCGGCTCAAACAGTTGACGGCCAACGCCAGTTGGCATAGCGTTACACCCAACATCCTCCGGTTGAAATGATTTTACTAAACTCATCGCGAATGCACCGATAACAATGAGAACAGGAGCTGATCGATTGAAAAAATATTGCTTTCATTGTGCCATGCTCACCCTGATCGTGGTGACGATGAGCGGTTGCAGCAGCATCAGGAGCCGGACCGAAACACAGCCTGAAGATTGGACAGTCTATCCAGGGGTTCAGCGCGATGGCTCTGACCTTCTCAAAGCCTTCGAGGGAAATCTTAAAGGACCCCAGTGGACCATGGCCTTTGTGGTGCCCTTCTTGATCGCAGATACGCCGTGTTCGGTTCTCTTAGATACGGTGGCCCTCCCTTACGACGTTTACCTCGTGTCACAAAATAACAGCCAAGAGAACAACGCAGTGACCAAGGAGGTTCACCCTTAAGCGTCCCTTTTCAACGAGGGGAGCCTCCTGGCCGGGAAGAACAGGGCGTCTGAGCCTGGGTCTCTTGTTGACACATGCGGGGCCAAGGTCCCCATCGTCTCTCTTTCTGTCTTTGGCTAGTACACCTCAAACTCCCGCATCATCCCCATATCCTCATGTTCGAGATTATGGCAGTGGTACATAAAGACCCCCTTAAAGTCATTGAATGGCTTGATCAGCCTGACTTTCTCCCCAGGCATCACGAGGACGGTGTCTTTATAACCTGAACTCATGAGCCCCTCTTTAACGGTCCCATAGCTCTCCTCTTCACCCATTGCCATCGTTCGGCTGATCACCTGAAACTGTTGGCCATGAAGATGAATCGGGTGGGCCATTGACATCATCATGCCGCCATCCATCATCCCCATACGGCCCTCTTGACTTCCCGCCTCAAGGTTCATGCCGCCCATACCCATCATCTGGTGTCCCATACCGCCCATGCCAGATGGTTTTTCAAGGGTCTCCTTGGGCGCTACTGAAGATCCTGAACGCTCCATTGTCGCCCTATGATCATGAAAGATCTCGATGAGCTGAAGGGAGTTGACCGGAACCCGTTCAAATGACAGAACGCCACCCTGCCCATAGGGCTGGCCGTTCAAGACCATGGCCATGGGGGACTCCTTAATAGCTATCGGAATCGGACGGTCCTTGTTCATCACCTGATCCAAACGGTAACGCGCAAAGCGGGAGAGATGCGCCGGCAAGGCGGGGCTATCACTCATCTTCTTGGTGACTTTGAAGCTGACGATAGGAAACGCACTCCCCATGGGAAGCTTCGAAGCGCCCATTCGGCCACCACCCATCGACGCCGCCATCTTGGGCAGGGCACCCTTGAATGGAAGGCTGCCAAGGGTCAACACCGCGCCGAGGCTCTGACCTGAGAAGTCAGCCCACACATCAAGACGCTCCCCAGGCGCTAGCATCACGTAAGGATAACGCTCAGGGGCCTCCAGCAAGCCGCCATCAACCCCTATGATGGTCACTTCGCTTCCATCACTCCAGCCAAGCTTGTAGATCCTCGCGTTTGACCCATTCATGATCCGAAGGCGGTAAGCCCTGGTCGCGACCTCGATGCGGCCCTCTGGACGCCCATTCACCAGAATGTGATCGCCCGCAAAACCCAGCATGCGTTCGTGCATGTTCGCGGCATACACCAGCTGGTTGTTACGATCAAAGCTTCGATCCTGAAGCACCAGGGGGATCTCTTCATCGCCTGAAGGAAGGCCCAGATTGGCTTCTTCTTTATCATGGACGATCAAGCCACCCGCAAGGCCAGAATACACTTGAGATGCGGTGGCTCCATGAGGGTGTGGATGATAAATGTGAAAACCAGCCCGATTGAGGACCTCAAACTCATAGACGCGAGTTTCCCCTTTTGAGATCGCCTGATGCGGGTGACCGTCCATCTCGGCCGGAACATGAAGGCCATGCCAATGGGTGATGGTCGGCTCCGATAATTCGTGTCGAAACTGAATCCTGACCTTCTGCCCCTGCTGAAGCCGAATCAAAGGACCCAGATAGCTCCCCGGAAGCTCCGTTAAAACCTCTTTAGGACCCGTGATCAGGCGCGCGGTATACCGTAAGACTCGGGTTTTGGCCCCTTCAAGAATAGACACCGCCTCTTCTCGGGCGATCAACTCCAATTCGACATCGGGCTTAAAGAGAGGATTTGGCGGGTTGCCACCGCTACTCCGAGTGGAGGGCATGTCCATGGCACGCAACCAAGATGGCGCAGTCGCCAAACCTAACAGCCCCAACGCACTGTGTTCTAAGAAACGGCGGCGTCCTCGTCGTGGTTTTTGGTCCATGGTGTTCTCCTTTTTTCTTCCGTCAAGGGACGATTCCTTAAGGCTAAATATAAGTTCTTTCTAATAAAATACAATCCCCCCACCTTTTGTAAGGAAATCGAAGACGCTTAAGGCGGTGTTTTATCTGGTCAGATGCTGATCCAGAGCCCAAGCGACATGCTCCCTCACCAGGGGCGAAGTATCATCGAGACGGCTCTTGAGGGCGGTCATGACCTTGGGTGAGGTCGGCGCATTCCCTAAGGCCACGGCAATGTTCCGGAGCCAGCGCTCATGGCCGATCCGCCGAATTGCAGAACCCTCCATCAGCGCTAGGAATTCTGATTCACTGAAGGCAAAGAGATCATGAAGCTTCCGGGCGTCAAGACCATGTCGTGGCAGAAAGTCCTTCTCTTTTGTAAGACTCGCATAGCGATTCCAGGGACAGACGATCTGACAGTCATCGCAGCCATAGATCCTATGACCGAAGGCCTTCCTGAAAACCATGGGGATACTGCCTGGATGTTCGATGGTCAGGTAGGAAATACAGCGGCGCGCATCAAGGACATAAGGTGCAATGATCGCCGCGGTCGGGCAGACATCGATACAGGCCGTACAACTCCCACAATGATTTTGGACCGGATCATCGACGGGGAGCGGAAGATCGGTCAGGATTTCCCCGATAAAGAAATAAGAACCCGCGTGACGCTGAATCAGATTGGTATGCTTCCCCATCCAGCCGAGCCCGCCTTGGGCCGCCAGGGGTTTTTCAAGAATCGGCGCACTGTCTGAAAAAACCCGGTAGCCAAAAGGGCCGATCAACGCCTCCACGTGCTGAGCCAAGACCTTTAATCGCTGCCGGATGAGTTTATGATAATCACGTCCCAGGGCGTAACGAGAGATAAAGCCGATCTCAGGCTCCAACAGCCGTTCTTGGGTCGTTTCAAGATCCTCCGGAAGATAATCAAGGCGGACACTGATCACCCTGACGGCATTCTTCACTAACTGAGTAGGATCCGCCCTTATGTGCCGGTAACGACTCATGAAGGCCATCTCGCCGTGGTAGCCCTTCTCAAGCCAAGCCATCAGCCGATCCGTGGCTTCCCCAGGATCAGATTTTGAAACTCTGACATCGGCAAATCCAAGGGTTTGTCCGATGGCTACGATTTGCTGTTTAATGCCGTCCACACCCATGATTAACCCATACTTAATGTCATAGTGCCTGTGTCATCCCCAGCGACCTCCCCTGACTTTCCGACCGAACTCTACAACGCCCAAGGCATTGAGAGGATGGAGCGACTCGCCATGGATGTAGGCGGGATCACCAGTATGGCGCTGATGGAACGCGCCGGCCTTCAGGCCTTTAGAGCGATCCAAGCTAAACGCCCCGCGGCACGAACGCTCTCTGCCGTCACCGGATCCGGCCATAATGGCGGCGATGCCTTCGTTGTCGCCCGACTGGCCCATGAGATGGGCTTTGATGTCAGAGTCTACCCGGTCGCACCGATAGAATCTCTGAAGGATGATGCCCGCATCGCTTTTCAACGCTATCAGGACGCCGGCGGTGAAACGCTGGCCTTTATTCCCGAGGACTTTGAAGCGACCGAGATTCTGGTCGATGGTCTCTTTGGGACAGGTCTCAAACGTCCCATCGAAAGCCCCTATTGGGAAGTCATCAAGGCCATCAATCGGTATCGCGCCCGAGGCGATCAGCATACCGTTCGAGAACGCCTCGTCGTAGCCCTTGATCTCCCCTCAGGCATCGCAGCCGACACCGGGGAGGTGCTTGGGATCGCTGTCGAGGCCGATATGACGGTTACCTTTATCGGCCTGAAACAGGGCCTCTTTACGGGCGCGGCCCCAAGCTTTACCGGGGAAGTGTTCTACGATGATCTTGATGTCGCCCCCCTGATCAGACACCGCACCCTTGAAAACGCCCGTCTGCTGCCACCCAAGGTGTCACTGCCGCGTCGCGCCAAGCATACCCACAAAGGTCATTACGGTCATGTCCTCGTCATTGGCGGGGATCAAGGCTATCTCGGCGCCGCAAGGCTCGCAGCCGAAGCCTCAGCCCGCGTTGGCGCAGGCCTTGTCACGATCGCAACCAAGATAGAGCACGCAGGACTCATCGCCTTGATGCGCCCTGAACTCATGGGTCACGGTATCGTGGACCCTTTTGAGCTTCTGGCGTTGATCGAAAAAGCCAATGTCATTGCCGTGGGCCCCGGACTGGGTCAATCCCCGTGGGCTCAAGGCTTGTTTCAGCAAGCACTCGCCAGTGATCTCCCTCTCATTGTTGATGCGGATGCCCTTCATCTCTTGGCTCAAGCGCCCTTCCGGCGAGATACTTGGGTGCTTACGCCTCACCCCGGGGAGGCGGGCCACCTCCTTCAGTGCACATCCAAAGTGATTCAACAGGATCGCTTTGGTGCGATCGACGCCCTGACGGCCCGTTACGGGGGGACGATCGTCCTCAAGGGTGCCGGCACCTTAATCAAGCAAGACGCCGGGATGACCTGCGTGTGCCGCCTTGGAAACCCTGGCATGGCCACGGGAGGAATGGGCGATGTCCTCACGGGCGTGATCGCAGGTCTCGTCGCACAAGGAATGGGCCTCAATGAGGCAGCCCAACAAGGGGTCCATCTTCATGCCGCGGCCGGCGATCTCGCAGCGCATCAGGGTGAACGGGGTCTCTTGGCGGGCGATCTGATGCCGCACTTGCAACGATTAGTGAACACATGAAGCCCCTGAAGCACCGTGATGAGAAGTCACTCACCTGGATGCTGCTGGATGAAGCCGCCACGATGGCCTTTGGCGCCCATTTACTGAGGTCGGCCCTTGGCCATGGTTTGGTGACGCTGTCAGGACCTCTCGGTGCCGGCAAAACGACTTTGGTTCGAGGGCTTCTTCGCGCCACCGGTTACCAAGGTGCGGTCAAGAGCCCGACCTTTACCTTGGTGGAATCCTACGAATCCAAAGAGCGATCCATTTACCACTTTGATCTCTATCGTTTGGCCGACCCCGATGAACTTGAATGGCTCGGCTTTAGAGACTACCTCCGCCCTGAGGCACTGTGTCTTATTGAGTGGCCGGAAAAAGGGGCGGGGTTTCTTCCCTCCCCCGACCTTGAGATCACCCTCACCCCGTGCCCCGAAGGGCGGAAACTAAAACTTTCAGCGGGAACCGTCAAGGGCGATGCGATGCTGGGGTGCCTTTTAACGGGCGACCCATGAGGCCTTTGGTGAAGACGAAGACATTGCAGCGCGCCACCTTTGGATGGGCCTTGGTTCTCCTGGGTGTGGCGAACGCTGCCGCAGGGACGCCCCCTGATAGCCCCCACCAAGATCGCCCAAAGACGTCCTTTGTGGTCGTCATCGATGCCGGCCATGGCGGCAAAGACAGCGGCGCCTTGGGGCCTTCGGGAACCCAAGAAAAAACGGTGGTCCTAGATATTGCAAGGCGGCTCAATAACTACCTCCTCCATGAAGCCGGTATTCACCCGGTGATGGTTCGTCACCATGACCTTTACGTCAGCCTTTCAGAGCGGGCGAAGCTGGCCAGACGGGTTCATGCGGATCTCTTTATTTCACTGCATGCCGATGCGTATGAGGAGCCAGCGGCACGCGGCTCCTCGGTCTATACGCTGTCAGATCATGGCGCCAGCTCGGAGGCCGCAAGAACCCTCGCTGATCGTGAAAATGCAGGCGAAGTGGGCGGCGTCGATCTTCGATCAGAAGATGCCCTCCTTGCAGGGGTTCTTGTGGACCTTTCAAAAAATGCGAGCCTTGAAGCCAGTGACGTCGCCGCAACGAAGATGCTAAAAGCCCTTCGTGAGCATCTCAAGGTCCACCACGAGGCCGTTCAAAAAGCAGGCTTTAAGGTCCTCAAGTCGGTCGATGTGCCCTCCATGCTCATCGAGACCGGGTTTATCTCAAACCCCGACGAGGCGCGCGCCCTGACCGATCCAAAGCAGCAAGATAACATCGCCCGTGCCCTCCTTCGAGGCATCAAAGCCTACGCCCACCGATGAATAAGATACCGCCGACCCGTCTGGTCTATTCCACCGAACAGGGCCGCCTGTGCCCTCACTGTCAGCAACCCGTCAAGGCCTGCCGCTGCGAAAAAAAAAGAGCCCTCCCGGCCGGAGATGGCATCATCAGGATTCATCTTGAAACCAAAGGTCGAAAAGGCAAAGGGGTCACAGTGATCGCGGGGATCCCGCTCGCCGATGAAGCCCTCGAGCAGCTGGGAAAACAATTAAAGCAGCGCTGTGGAACGGGGGGCACGGTCAAAGACGGCACCATCGAAATCCAAGGGGACCATATCGAAAAGCTGTCGATGGAACTTAAAGCCAAAGGCTTTACCGTCAAACGAAAAGGCGGCTGAAGGCACCATGGGGCCTTTAAGCCCCATGGACGCCCCGCGCGCTCACCTTGATTTAATTAGCTGGATAGAGGAGCGTCGGATTGAAATAGGCCGCTGGATACTTCGCATCGGCTTCATGCTGAGGTTCTGCCGCCGCTTGCTGAGGAACCTGGGTGACACTCCCTGCAGAAGGGGTCGTGGCCAAGGCCCCTGAAGTTTTCTCGATGAGCTCTGGATTTGAAAAAATCACCGACGGCTGAAAATTCCAGGCCGGATATTTTTCTTCACTGGCGATAGCTGTTGAGGCCATCCAGCTAATGCCTACGAGCGATGCGACCGCCAACGTCTGGACCATATTCATTGTTAAATCTCCACTCAGTCATTTTTTTAACGTTCAGCGGCCCTTTAACATGGCCGCAACCCCTGGTTGATTTTCTGGGTCTAGAAGTCCCAACTTAGGACCCTTGAGGCCCTCTTGAGGTTCCTTAGCTACCCTTTTTTCAGCACGACGAATCTCATACTCTATCCCAAAATGGTCCGCTGCGGAATGTTCAAAGACGCAGCACTTGTTCCTTGATATTCCCTAGAAAAGACCCGTAATATTCCCATCATCATCCACGTCAATCGCTTCAGCGGCAGGGACCCTTGGCAAACCCGGCATGGTCATGATATCCCCAGCAACCGCCACCACAAAGCCCGCCCCATTGGCCAGGCGGACTTCGCGGATATGGACCTGATGGTCCTTCGGAGCGCCTCGCTCAAGGGGATCGGTTGAAAATGACATCTGGGTCTTGGCCATACAAACCGGGTACAAAGGGTACTGTGAAGACCAAAGACTCAACTGTTCCTTGACCTTGGCATCGGCCGTGATGCTGCTGGCCCCGTAGATCTTGCTCGCTATCGCATGGATTTTGTCCCACAGGGAGAGGGTTTCATCATAGACGTAGCGATGCTGTCCCGGCGCGGTATCGACTTGCTGCTGGACCACTCGGGCCAGATCAAGGGCTCCCTGCCCCCCTTCGGCCCAATGTCGGGCCACAACGACTTTGACGCCGAGGGCTTCACAGGCTTGAAACAGCCAGTCAATTTCAGACGCTGTATCGAGGGTGAAGTGATTGATCGCTACGACACAAGGAAGGCCGTAGTGCTCTTTGATGTTAAAGACATGCTTTTCAAGGTTCGAGAATCCCGCCTTAAGCGCGTTGAGATCCTCCACATGGAGTCGATCCTTAGCGAGACCCCCATGATATTTGAGGGCGCGGATCGTCGCGACCAGAACAACCGCCGCCGGCTGCAAACCCGCCATACGCGATTTGATATCGATAAACTTCTCAGCCCCAAGATCAGCCCCAAAACCCGCTTCCGTCACCACGTAGTCCGCTAGCTTCAGTGCGGTCCGGGTCGCCATCACGGTGTTACAGCCATGGGCGATGTTGGCAAACGGACCGCCATGAATGAGGGCGAGATTATTTTCAAGGGTCTGCACCAGGTTCGGCTTGATCGCTTCTTTGAGGAGCGCTGCCATCGCGCCTTGCGCGTTGAGGTCACGGGCATAGACCGGGGTCATGCCATCCACTTGATAGCCAATGATGATGCGTCCGAGACGCTCTTTCAGATCCCTTAAACCCTTAGCAAGACAGAGAATCGCCATGACTTCGGAGGCGACCACGATATCAAAACCATCCTCCCGAAGATAACCATTCGGGGTGCCGCCGAGTCCGATCACAATCTTTCGAAGGGCCCGGTCATTCATGTCGACCACCCGCTTCCATTGGATCCGCCGGGGATCAATGCCCAGCGGGTTACCCTGGGTGATGTGGTTATCAATGAGCGCCGCCAGAAGATTATGAGCGACGCCGACCGCATGAAAATCACCGGTAAAATGGAGATTGATATCCTCCATCGGGACCACTTGGGCATAGCCACCCCCAGCCGCACCTCCCTTCATCCCGAAACAAGGTCCAAGGGATGGCTCCCGAAGACAGATCACGGTTTTCTTGCCCAGGAGGTTCAATGCATCACCCAGACCGACCGTGGTGGTGGTCTTCCCTTCCCCCGCCGGAGTGGGACTGATGGCGGTTACCAAAATCAGTTTGCCATCGGGTCGGTCCGCCATCGCACGGATATAATCCAGGGAGAGTTTTGCCTTATAGTGACCATAAGGGTCCATGGCACTGGCGGGTATACCCAAACGCTCAGCGGCCAGTGTCGTTATAGGTTCAAGGCGGGCGGCTCGGGCAATCTCAATATCCGACATACTGTTTCCTTAAAGGGGCGCGCAAGGGGTGAAAGCGCGGTAAATGATGAGGTTTACGGTGTTTCAGCGACCGCAACATTTCTTGTATTTTTTGTCACTACCACAAGGACACGGCGCATTCTTGAGCGGCTGCCCTTGATGCGCTATCTTCCCGTGGAAGGGGAATGTCGCATCGAGATACACCCACTGACCCCGGAATCGAGTGAAACGGCTGACCTCATGAAAAAGATAGGTCTCCTCACCGAGTTCGTAACGCGCTTTGAATTCGACCACGCCCCGCTCATCGCTTGCACTGCCGCCGATCGTCTTGACAATTTCAAGGCTCGACCAGCGCCGTTCATCCTTTTCAAAGCCCAGCTGTTTAGGTCGAGTCGTCAGATCCCAAGACTGTAGAATGTAGTCTGCCTGATGCAGTTGAAACGCTGAAAACCTCGACCGCATCAGGGATTCGGCCGTCGGTGGTGGCTGCGCTGCGAGCAGATAAGGGCCGCAGCAGGCCCCAAAGGTCTCACCAGAAAAGCAGGCACACGGGATGAAGGGATCCAACATGGTCGTCGCAGAGGTAAAGCAATGATTTTAGCATCGCGACCCATCTCGTGGCGCCTAGATCCTAAGGGACTCCCCGTGACATCTCGCCCCCATCGCGGCAACCCCTCCCGATGACCGCAGCACCCTTTGCGAGGGCTGTCCTCGACTGGTTCGATCAGCATGGACGCAAGCACCTTCCCTGGCAAATACACCGAGACCCCTACACCGTGTGGATCTCCGAAATCATGCTGCAACAAACCCAGGTAAAGACGGTTATCCCCTACTTTGAGCGGTTTATGGACCGCTTTCCGACGATTGAACACCTCGCTAAAGCGCCTCGAGAAGACCTCATGGCCCATTGGGCGGGCCTTGGCTATTACGCCAGAGCAAGACATCTCAAAGCCACCGCCGAAAAAATTCTTCTCCACTATGAGGGCCAGTTTCCAAAAGATCGGGCCACCATTGAATCGTTGCCGGGGATTGGTCGTTCTACGGCCGGGGCGATCTTGAGCTTAGGGTTTCGGCAGCGGGCGGCCATTCTCGATGGTAACGTCAAGCGCGTTCTCGCCCGGCATGCGGGCATCGAGGGATGGCCTGGTCATTCAGGGGTGCTGAAGGTGCTCTGGGCGTTGAGTGAAACCAGGACCCCTCTAGACCGAAGCGATGATTACAATCAAGCGATGATGGATCTCGGCGCTCTGGTCTGCACCCATCGCCGACCCGCCTGTTGCCGCTGTCCCATCCTTGCAGACTGCAGCGCCCATCAAGCGGGCCGTCAAGACAGCCTTCCCACCCCTAAACCGCCGCGTCAGCAACCGGTCAGGAACGTCTGGATGCTCATCTTAGTGCACCCAAGACAGGGTCTCTATCTGGAGCAGCGGCCGGATTCCGGGATCTGGGGCGGGCTCATGAGCCTCCCTGAGTTTGAGTCGATCAACGACTTGGAGGACTGGTGCCAAAGGCACAATGCGGGCAAAATGAGACCCCGGTGGATCACCTCAAAAAGGCGGCACACTTTCAGTCACTACCATCTGGACTTTATCCCGGTGGTCGCCGAATGGATCGGGGACGAAGACGTCCCATGGCCTCATGGGCGCTGGGTTTTGCCCGACGCACTCCAAGGTCTTCCGGCACCCATCGATAAGCTCCTGAAGGATCCCAAGACCTTAAAACCACCGTCCATGGAGAACCTCATCGCATGACCCGCATGATTCATTGCCTTCGCCTCGATAAAGAAGCTGAAGCCATGACCAGACCCCCGTTTCCAGGCCCAGAAGGGCAGCGCATTGTCGATCACATTTCGAAGGACGCCTGGGCCGAATGGCTGAAGCTACAAACGATGCTCATTAACGAGCACCGGTTGACGCCCTTTGAGCCTGACCACAAAAAGTATCTCGCCAAAGAGCGCGAGAAATTCCTCTTTGGTGGGGCGAGCGAGATGCCCGAAGGTTATCGTCCGCCCGCCTAAAATGGCTACTCTTCCTCAGGATCCGGCTCGCTGCTTTCAAGCGGAACAGTTCTGACCCCTGAGGCCGAGGCTCGGCTCGATGAGGGCCTTGAAATCCTCAAGGGAGGGGAATCCATCTCTTGGGTCGAATCACTTTGAGGTTGATAGGGGTTCGACGGCGAATAGACAGGGTCACTGTGATCGAGGCCGCCGTCATCAACGTTTTGCTCATAGGGGCGGGCTTCATAGGGGCTTGAGCTCGCTCCTGGCGGGGCACTTTGATGGGAGACCTTATCCCTCATAGGAAGGGCGTTGGGGTCTTCTTCAATGGCCTTTGGCGAGGGGGCGAGGCCTTCATCAGATGCAGCACTTCGCTCCCAGCCACTTCCAATCCCGCCAATCACGACAGGAATACCCGTTGGCTTTTCAATGGCACGACGCACCTTGTCCATGCTGACCTCGGCGCCGGTCTTTTCCCGCTCTTTCTCGATCTCGCTCTGGGCCAAGCGCAACAGGAATTTTGAACGCTTGTCCTCTTCACGCTGTAACTGCGCCTTCGACACATTATCATCGGGGTCATGGGGCGAAATCCCGACATCTTCATCGAGCGGTTGGCTCACTTCCATGTACAACGTGCTGTCTTTGTACCCGAGCTTAATCGGTTGGTTCACCAAGTAAACCGGGGAGCCGACTGGAATCAAAGGGAACAGCTTCGCAATATCCTCGTTATACATGCGCATGCAACCATGGGTCACTCGCATGCCGATACCATCGGCCTTCGCCGCATCAGTGCCGTGGATCAGATAACCTGCAACCCCAAGCCGCATGGCAAATTTCCCTAAGGGATTGTCAGGGCCCGGCGGCACCACATCCGGTAATGGATCGCCTTTTGCTGCGTGCTCTCGCTTGATGGAGGCAGGAGGCGTCCAGGAGGGATCCTTCTGCTTATGGACCACCGAGGTCTTGCCTATCGGGGTCCGCCAATCCATTCGGCCCATACTGACGGGATAGGTAATCACCTCGCTTAAAGACGCCGATTCAAACTGAGGCTCCCTAGGCGCCGGAGGCGCCTGAGGTTTAGCTGGCGGGAGCACGGGTGATTTTGCAGCGACCTTCGCCCCAGGCTTGGTTCCGCTCACAGATCCTGACTTCCCAGTCGAGGCGCTTTTCTTGGGATCGACCTTGGACTTTTGGGGCGCTAGCGGCTTTCTTTCTGGAATGGGTGCCGGCTTGATCGGGAAATAATAGAGCCTCATCTCCGGAATATTGACCACAACCCCTGCCCGTGGCGCATGCGGCAGAATATATTCTTGCGGGATTAAGACCTGCGTGCCCGCCTTCGGCAACCAGCGATCCACCGAGGGATTTGCCATGGTCATCTCTTCCTGACCCACACTGAAGCGGCGGGCAATATCGATCAGAGTATCTTCCTGATGCGCGCGGGTGTGGCGGATTGCCCCAATCAAATCATCCCCTGGCGCAGGGGTATGAAAGGACTCGGCCTGGGCCGGCGGAGTCCAGGTAAAGACCATGACCCAGGCAATCGCAACGCTCTGAAGGGGTATCAAGAGAGAGCGGAAATGAACAATGAATCGCATAACTAAAACCTGATCTTAGGTGGCCTGCGGCAATTTTTCCCCGCCGAACCAATTCAACAAAACCGGGATGAAGGCGGCCATCTCAAGCCGCATGATCGCAAAATCAGCATCGAATTGGGCCGCCACATCCTCCGAGGCCACTTCAGCCCGAGCCTCCTGCAAGGTATCGAGGAATCGGAGCCGCCGAATCGTCAGATGTTCATCGAGCACCAGCGTGAACCGATCATTCCAGCTGAAGGCCAATTTGATGACTTCCTTGCCCGCCTCAATATGATGGCCAATTTCAGGGGCATCAAGATCCTGTCGACGGCAACGCACGATGCCGCCATCCTCTTCGGGTGATTTGAGCTCACATTCGCTCTCAAGGGTGACATCTTGAGGTGCAAGACCGCCCGCCACCCACTGTGTCATAACACTCGGCGGCGGGGTCACGGAGGCGATCGGGCGCACTGGAAAACCATCAAGCGTCTGCCGAAGCACCGCGACAAAGTCCTCCGCCTTCTTCGGGCTCGCGGCATCCACCACCAGCCAGCCATTGTGGGTATCGAGATAGCCGTAAGTCCTTCTGCTCTGAGTAAAGGCTCGCGGCATCATGTCCTGAAGCACCGCATCACGAACCGCTTCACGTTCCTTTTTACGAAGCGAGCGGGCTTCTCGTGACTCTACCTCGGCGATACGTTCTTGGACCTGTTCGTTGACTGCGCCGCTTGGAAGGATCCGATCTTCCCGTTTCAGGCACAATAAGAGATCCGCTCCGCCCTGGTGCACCAGAGGCGCATGCTCCAGGGGGATAGGAGAACACCAGCCATCGCTAAAGGATTCCAGAACGCCGCAAGGGGTGAAAGCGCGGGCTTTAAGGCGCTCTTCGAGCGCCGCGGCATCGAGCGTGAAAGGTTCACTCAGACGAAGCAAGACGAGGTTTTTGAACCACATGATCCAGAGGATGAGAAAAAGAATGAGATTATGGCGAGCGTGCTGCTTTTTGTCACTCAAAACCCCCGTTTTCTGCAATTTGTTTCGTGATCAACAACAATCGTCACCAAAGGTTTGGTCTTCTTCTCCAAACATCAGGATAATGAGAGGCCTTCATTCCTCTCGCCATGACCTCATGAACGTTCCTGCCTTCTTTATGCTGATTCTGATCGCTCTACCTCAGCGCCCTGGTATGGCCGAGACCGCCTTTGTGAGCCTTGAAAAAGACCAGGCCGTCGCCATGGTTGAAGTCCCTGAAGGAACCCTCGAGGGCACCTTTAAGGTCGGCAAAAGACCCCGCGGCATTGCCTTAAGCCCCGATCATCAATCCCTCTTTGTGGCGGTATCGGATGAAGATACCATCAAAGTTTTTGATCCCAAAAGCCATCAACTGAAGGGGCAGATCGCCTCTGGCAAGGATCCTGAAACCTTCGTGGTTGATCCCCGCGGCCAATGGCTGATCGCTTCCAATGAAAACGATAACCAGATCACCGTCATCGATCTTAAAACCTTTAAAAAAGTTAAATCCATCCCGGTCGGCATTGAACCTGAAGGCATCGCCATCAGCGCCGACGGCGCATTGATCGCGAGCACCAGCGAAACCACGAATATGGTGCATTGGATTGACCGCGAATCGCTGTCGATCGTTGACAATACGCTGGTGGACCCGCGCCCTAGGGCTTGTGCCTTCACCGAAGATCATCAAGAACTTTGGGTCAGCTCCGAAATGGCGGGAACGGTCACCGTTCTTGATACCATCACCCACCAGATGATCACCAAAATCCATTTTAAGATCCCAGGGGTCACCATGGAAAAAATTCAGCCCGTCGGGATCCAAATCGATCGTGAGCGCCAGCGCGCTTACGTGGCCCTGGGTCCTTCGAACCGGGTGGCCGTCATTGACGCCAAAACCTATCAGGTGCTGGACTATCTTTTGGTCGGCCAAAGGGTCTGGCAGCTGGCCTTTACGCCGAATCAACGATTTCTCTCCACCACCAACGGGCTCAGCAACGACATCTCGATCATTGACCTTCAACAACGCAAGGTCACCAAGTCGGTTGCGGTCGGTCAATACCCCTGGGGCATCGCCATCGCACCATGAGTCACAACGCTATTCTCACCCTTGACAACATGAGCTACGCCTATGGCGCCAAAAAGGCGTTGGACCGCGTTTCATGCAAGGTCGAGGAAGGTCACTGCGCCATCCTTCTAGGGCCTAACGGCGCGGGTAAATCGACCCTCTTTTCGCTGATCACCCATCTCTACGATGCCCCCTCTGGGACGATCCACATCGGAGGACACGATGTCCGCCGTCAGCCACTGAAAGCGCTGGAGTTACTGGGGGTGGTCTTCCAGCAATCGACGCTGGATCTCGATCTCACCGTTCGGCAGAACCTCCTCTATCATGCGGCACTCCACGGCATTAAACGCCGAGAGGCCGAGCATCGCATCAAAGAGGAGCTCACCCGGTTTGGGATGCTGGAGCGGGCTCATGAAAAAGCACGACAGCTCAACGGGGGCCACCGCAGGCGGGTAGAGATCGCAAGAGCCTTGCTCCACCACCCCAAACTGCTGCTGCTTGATGAGCCGACCGTGGGGCTTGATGTTCCCAGCCGAAAGGCGCTGGTCGATCATATCCATGCCCTGTGCCGCGATCGCCAACTGGCTGTTCTCTGGGCCACGCATCTCATCGATGAAATCGCCCCTCAAGATGACCTCATCGTTCTTCACCAGGGCCAAGTGAAGGCCTCGGGCGAGGTGAGAGAGGTGCTTGAGCAGACCGGCCAGGAGACCATCGAAGCGGCCTTTACCCAACTGACGGGACGGAAGGAGCGGACCTTATGGTGATGCATGCCTGGAGAGCGCTGATGGGCATCATGGGCCGCGAAGGCCTGCGCTTTATCCATCAGCGCGAGCGCTTCATTTCGGCCCTGGTCCGCCCCCTGCTGTGGCTCTTTATTTTTGCCGCCGGTTTTCGATCGACACTTGGGGTCGCCATCATCCCCCCTTATGAAACCTATGTTCTTTATGAGGTTTACATCACCCCAGGCCTCTTAGGGATGGTGCAATTGTTCAACGGCATGCAAAGCTCCCTATCGATGGTGTATGACCGTGAAATGGGCAGCATGAAGACCTTGCTGGTAAGCCCCCTGCCGCGCAGCTTTCTGCTGACCAGCAAGCTTTTAGCAGGGGCTATGATTTCGGTCATTCAAGCCACCGTCTTTCTCCTGATCGCGGCCGCTTATGGCATCGAGATACCCGCCATCGGTTTTCTGACGGTCCTTCCGGCCCTGATCCTTTCAGGCTTGATGCTGGGAGCCCTCGGTCTCATGCTGTCCTCGTTCATCAAGCAATTGGAGAATTTTGCTGGGGTCATGAATTTCGTGATCTTCCCGATGTTTTTCTTATCAAGCGCCCTTTATCCCTTGTGGCGGATCCAAGAATCGAACCCGACGCTGGCCTTCCTCGCGAGTTACAACCCCTTTACCGCCGCGGTAGAACTGATCCGCTTTGCCCTTTATGGACACTTCAATCTCAACGCGGCACTGATCACCTTCTTCAGCCTCCTCTTTTTTTTAGGGATGGCCATTTGGGGCTATAACCCGTCTCAAGGCATGATGAACCGACGCGCCTGAGGAGAAGCGACAGGCCCCATCTCAAGGACTAAGGGAGCCCCTTAGAGCCGAGCATATCGGGTAGAATGAACTGAGCTAGAAGACGGGCCTTGGGAGATACATTCGGTGCTGAACCACAACCATAAAACCATTTTGGTGACCGGCGGCGCCGGCTTCATCGGGGGTAACTTCGTGATCCGTCAGATCACCCAAGGGGGCGTCCACGTCATCAATCTGGATGCCCTGACCTACGCCGGCAACCTCGATACCCTCGATGCCGTCGAAGATGATCCGAAACTTGAATTTGTCTTAGGATCGATCGGTGATAGCGCCCTAGTGGATTACCTTCTCAACCGCCATCAGCCTTCGGCCATCATCAATTTTGCCGCAGAAAGCCATGTCGATCGCTCCATCGACTCCCCTGAGGCCTTCATTCAGACCAACGTCCTGGGTACCTTTTACCTTTTAGAATCGGCCCGCAAGTACTGGCGCGGGCTCGATGAAGCCCAGAAAAAAGAGTTTCGCTTCCTCCACGTGTCAACGGATGAGGTCTATGGGAGCCTTGGGCCGATCGGAGCATTCACCGAGACGACCGCCTATCAGCCCAACTCGCCCTACTCTGCCTCGAAGGCGAGTTCCGATCATTGGGTCCGCGCCTATTTCCATACCTATGGTTTACCCGTCCTAACGACCAACTGCTCTAATAACTATGGGCCGTTCCAGTTTCCTGAAAAGCTGATCCCATTGATCATTCACAATGCCCTCGCCGGAAAGGCCTTGCCGATTTACGGCAATGGTCTTAACGTCCGGGATTGGCTTTATGTTGAGGATCATTGCAAGGCCATTGAGCGCGTTCTTGAAGCCGGAATCCCGGGCGAGGTCTACAATATTGGCGGCCATAACGAAAAAACCAACCTTGAAGTGGTTCACACCTTATGTGACCTTCTTGATGAACTCCGCCCCCATGCCGTCCATAAGCCCCACCGAAGCCTCATCACTTATGTCAGTGACCGTCCAGGCCACGATCTTCGCTATGCCATTGATGCCAGCAAAATCAAAACGGCGTTGGGCTTTGAGCCTCAAGAAACTTTCGAATCAGGCCTTCGAAAAACGGTGATCTGGTACCTTGAAAACCAAGCTTGGTGCCAACGGGTGATGGATGGGAGCTACCGAGGCGAAAGGCTCGGCAGCGAGGGCGATGGCGCCTAAAACCCTGTGACTCGATAATCCCAAAATGGCGATCAACCCGCTCTATGAATAACACCAAAGGCATCATCCTCGCTGGAGGATCTGGAACCAGACTCCATCCCTTGACTCATGTGACCAGCAAACAGTTGCTGCCGATCTATGACAAACCGATGATCTACTACCCCCTCTCGGTGCTGATGCTGGCAGGGATCCGTGAGGTTCTGATTATCACCACACCCCATGAAGCGTCGATGTTTGAGCGCCTCTTAGGTGATGGGAGCCAGTGGGGGATGTCGCTCCACTATGCACAACAACCCAAACCCGAAGGCCTCGCCCAAGCATTTGTGATCGGCCGTGACTTTATCGGCCAAGACCCTTCCTGCCTCATTCTAGGCGACAATATTTTCTATGGTCACGGGCTCCCTGAGAGCCTCAAACTAGCCGCTGTTAAAACCGAAGGGGCGACGGTTTTCGGCTACTGGGTCCATGACCCAGAGCGCTATGGGGTTGCGGAATTCGATCTGGAAGGTCGCGTGGTCGATCTCGTTGAAAAACCCAAAGAACCCAAATCTAACTACGCCATCACCGGCCTTTATTTTTACGACAACCAAGTCATTGACATGGCACGAGACCTAAAACCTGGGATCCGCGGCGAACTTGAAATCACCGATATCAATAAGCTCTACCTTCAAAAAGAGCAGCTCCGGGTCGAAAAGCTGGGGCGCGGCATCGCTTGGCTTGATACGGGCACCCATGACTCCCTCTTAAAGGCCTCGAACTTTATTCAGACCATTGAGGAACGACAAGGCCTTAAGATCAGCTGTCCTGAGGAAATCGCCTGGAGTCAGGGCTGGATTTCCTCTGAACAATTGGCCGCCCAGGCCGAACCGCTCAAGAAGAGTCAGTACGGCGCGTATCTACTAAGGCTCTTGGTGATGGGGCGTCCCCATTGATCATTGAAACGACCAAGCTTTCAGGACTTCTCCTCATCAAGCCGGCTGTTTTTGGTGATAGCCGAGGCTACTTTCAGGAAACCTGGAGCCTCAGGCGCTACACCCAAGCAGGCCTTGATCGTCATTTTGTTCAAGATAACCTCTCCTGGTCCAAGAAAGGCATCCTGCGGGGACTTCATTTTCAAAATCCAAGACCCCAAGGAAAGCTGGTTTACGTCCTTGAAGGCGAGGTCTTTGATGTCGCCGTCGATGTCCGGAGAGATTCCCCAACGTTTGGTCAGTGGTATGGCGCCATCCTCTCCAGTGAAAATCATCACCAACTCTTTATTCCAGAGGGGTTTGCGCATGGTTTTTGCGTGACCAGCGAGATGGCGTTATTCGCCTACAAGTGCACCGACTTCTACTATCCAGAGGCTGAACACTGTCTCCAATGGAATGATCGCGCCATCGGGATCGACTGGCCCATCAAAGACCCCGAACTGTCTTCGAAGGACCTTGAAGGGCAGCCGCTGAACGCCTTCCCTCGCGCATCGCTTGGCCTCTGGTGACGATGGAGATCCTGCTCATAGGACAGGAAGGGCAGCTGGCCTTCGAACTTGAGCGGTCCCTGGCTTGTCTTGGGTCGGTGATGGCGGTGGGACGAAAGAGCAAGATCCATATCGACCTTGAAGACCTCAACGGCGTCAGCGCCCTTATTCGCGCGATCAAACCAGACCTCATTGTGAATGCCGCTGCCTATACGGCCGTCGATAGCGCTGAATCACATCAAGATCTCGCCTATCGCATTAATGCAGACGCCGTGGCTCAGCTGGCACAGGAGGCGAAGGGGCTTAAGATCCCCATCGTGCACTACTCCACCGATTATGTGTTTGATGGCCAATCAAGGACCCCCTACCGCGAAGAGGACCCCACCGGCCCCTTGAGTATCTACGGCCACAGCAAACTCCAGGGTGAAATCGCCTTAAGAGAGGCGGAGATCCCGCATCTCATTTTCAGGACCGGCTGGGTCTATGGGATGAGAGGTCAAAACTTTCTTCTCACCATGCTGAGGCTCATGAGGGAAAAAGACGCCCTTTCGATCGTCAATGACCAGCGTGGAGCCCCAACCTGGTGTCGACTGATCGCAGAAGCCACGGCCCTTGCCCTCTCGCAATGCGTGCATCAAGGCCGCATCCAATTAGGTGATCGAGAAGGAACCTATCATCTGACTGCCAGCGGCGAAACCAGTTGGTACGGTTTTGCAAAGGCCATCCGCCCGCTGGCCATCGAGAGAGAGCATCTCCCCGCGGAGTGCGCCCTGTTAAACGCCATCACCACGGCACAATACCCAACGGCGGCAAAGCGACCTCCCCATTCCGTGCTGGCCACAGAGAAATTGCACGCGGCGTTTGGCATCAGACTTCCCACGTGGGACAAAGGGCTCGATCTTTGTCTCACTGCGAAAGCCTGTTGACCGAAGACCCATGGCAACCCCACGCTTTGTCCATCTCCGCCTCCATACGGAATACTCCCTCATCGATGGCCTCATTGACGTTAAAGCGTTAACCAAGGCAACGGCCGCCATGGCCGCACCGGCCGTCGCCGTCACTGACCACGTCAATCTCTTCGCCCTCGTCAAGTTCTATAGCGCCGCCCAAGCTTCTGGCATCAAACCGATTGCTGGCGCGGATGTCATGTTATTGAACCCACACGATCATGGCCAACCGACTGCCGCGACCCTCCTGGTTCAAAACGAGACGGGATACACCACGCTGACCCGTCTCATCTCAAGAGCCTATCGAGAAAATCAGCATCAGGGCATCCCTCAGATCATGGCCGAATGGCTGGAACATGAAAACGAGGGGCTGCTGTTCCTTTCCGGCGCTCGTCAGGGTCAGATTGGAAAGGCCCTCCTCAGCGGCAAACTGAATGAAGCCGAACGGCTGACTCAAACCTGGCTCGCCCTTTTTGGCGACCGCTTTTATCTCGACATCCAACGCACTGGGCGCCCCCAAGAAGAAGCCTATATCGCAGGCGCCCTTCATCTGTCATTGACCTTTGGGGTGCCTCTGGTCGCCACGCATGATGTTCGCTTTTTAACCCCCGATGAATTTGAGGCGCATGAGGCGCGCGTCTGTATCCATCAAGGACGGGTTCTCGATGATCCCAGGCGCCCTAAGGACTATACCGACCAGCAGTACCTTAAAACCCCTGAACAAATGGAAGCGCTCTTCAAGGATCTTCCAGAGGCCCTTGAAAACACCGTCGAGATTGCTAAAAGGTGCAATCTTAAGCTCACTCTCGGTGAAAACTTTCTACCGCAATTTCCCATTCCAGAGGGAATGACGACCCACCATTATTTTGCGAAGGTCTCAAGGGAGGGGTTAGAACAGCGCATCAAGATCCGCCCACCGGTAGGCTCAGGAAGCCCTCTTGAGCGGCTAACCGCCTATCAAGAGCGCCTTGAGCTTGAAATTGGCGTCATCAACCAGATGGGGTTTCCAGGCTACTTCCTGATTGTTGCCGACTTCATCCAGTGGGCCAAGCAACAGGGCATTCCAGTCGGTCCTGGTCGAGGATCTGGGGCCGGATCGCTGGTCGCCTACGCCCTCAAAATTACCGATCTTGACCCCATCGAATTCGAGCTTCTGTTTGAACGCTTCTTGAATCCAGAACGGGTCTCCATGCCCGACTTTGACGTCGATTTCTGTATGGAGCGTCGCGACGAAGTCATTGACTATGTGGCGCGAACCTATGGTCGCAATCGGGTCTCCCAGATCATCACCTATGGCAGTATGGCGGCCAAGGCGGTGGTCCGAGATGTCGGGCGAGTGCTCGGACATCCTTATGGCTTTGTCGATCGCATCGCAAAGCTCATTCCCTTTGAAATCGGGATGACCCTCGACAAGGCGCTGAAGGAGAGCGAGGATCTCAAAAAGCTCTACGACGCGAATGAAGAGGTGCATGCGCTCATCGATCTCGCTCAATCCCTTGAAGGCCTGACCCGAAATGCCGGAAAGCACGCCGGCGGCGTCGTCATCGCCCCCTCTGATCTCACCGACTTCAGTCCACTCTATTGTGAGCCTGGCGGCGCCAACCTCGTCACCCAGTTCGACAAGGACGATGTCGAAGCGGTGGGCCTGGTCAAATTCGATTTTCTAGGGCTGAGGACCCTGACCATCATTGACTGGGCCCTTGAAACCATTAACCGCGAACGGGAGATTCAGGGTGAACCGCCGGTTGATATCAGTCTGATCCCGCTCAATGATGAGCCGACCTTTGAACTCCTGAGAAGCTGTCAAACCACCGCCGTCTTTCAGCTGGAATCGCGGGGCATGAAAGACCTCATCAAACGACTGCGTCCAGATACTTTTGAAGATGTCATTGCCCTCGTCGCCCTTTTTAGACCAGGCCCCCTCCAATCCGGCATGGTCGATGACTACATCAATGTCAAACACGGAAAACAGAAGGCTGAATTTCCGCATCCGATTCTTGAACCCATCCTCAGACCGACCAACGGCGTCATCGTCTATCAGGAACAGGTGATGAAGATCGCCCAAGACATGGCGGGCTATACCTTAGGTGGAGCCGATCTTTTGCGCCGTGCGATGGGTAAAAAGAAGCCGGAAGAAATGGCTCAGCAGCGACAGATCTTTATCGAAGGCGCCACGGGTCTTGGCATCGAAGACAAGATCTCAGGCTATATCTTCGACCTCATGGAAAAGTTCGCAGGCTATGGCTTTAATAAATCCCATTCCGCCGCCTACGCCCTGGTCTCTTATCAGACGGCCTGGCTCAAAACCCACTTCCCATCCGCGTTCATGGCCGCGGTCCTGTCCTCTGACATGGATAAGACCGACAAAGTCGTGGTCTTCATCGAGGAATGCCGCCACATGAAGATCGACCTTCATCCACCCGACATCAACCGCTCGGTGTTCAGGTTCACATCGCTAGAAGATCGATCCATCCAGTATGGACTGGGCGCCATCAAGGGGGTGGGTGAAAGTGCGATCAACGAGATTCTCATGGAGCGAAAGCGTCAGGGCGCGTTCAAGGATCTCAAGGATCTGTGCCGCAGAATTGATACCAGGAAGGCAAACCGGCGGGTTCTAGAAGCCCTCATCCGGGCCGGTGCCCTCGATAGCATCGATGCCAACCGAGCCCTCCACATCGCCCAGTTGAGCGAAGCCCTCAAGGCCGCTGAGCAGCATGGGGTCATGACCCAGACGGGTCAGGGTGATCTTTTTGGGCTTCATGAAGAGCCGATCATGGCGCCCTCCAAGAGCACGCCTCAAGGGGTTCCACCGTGGTCCGAGGAAGAGCGGCTGGCGCAAGAAAAGGTCACGCTGGGGCTTTATCTGACCGGGCACCCCATCACGCGATTTGAGGCCGATATCGCGGCCTTTATCACCGATCGGTTAGGGCCTCTTGCTGAAAAGCACGATCGATCAGACGCACCAGAAACCTCTTATGGCCGCCGTCAGGAGACCAAGGTCATTGTGGCAGGTCTCGTCGTCGAGCTTCGCACTCGACAAAGCAAAACCGGCAAAAGGATGGCCTTTCTCACCCTTGATGACCGCACCGGCCGCATGGAAGTCGCCGTTTTTTCAGAAGCCCTCGCACGAAACCGCGAACACCTCATTAAAGATGCCCTGTTGGTGGTTGAAGGCAACCTAGGCTGGGATGACTTCCAGGGTCAATTACGATTAAGTGCCGAAACACTGATGAGCATCGGGGAGGCCAGGGCTCAGTTTGCCCGGCGCCTTTTGATCCAGTGGCCAGAAGGCGATGTCGATCCCACACGGGTTGAAACGCTCAAGGAAGCCCTAAGGCCACACCTCGGTGGTCACTGCCCGGTCTTTATCGACGTCCGAACAAAAGGCGCCATGTCGCGTCTGCAATTGGGTGATGATTGGCGGATACGCCCCGAGGAGCCGCTCATCTCCGTCCTCCATGAGCTTTTCGAGGCCACCAGGGTTCGCCTTCATTACCAGTAATCGGCGATGAAAGAGCCTCTAGCCACCGCCATCCGCCTCGCGACATTTTTTAGCCCAGGACGAGCGTCCGTAGGCATAGCCCACAAACATCCAGGTCACAAGAGCCGTTATAAAACGGAGTTTCCAGTTGCCATCAAGGCTGAAAGGATGCCCGAAATGGGCGTACTGGAAGACCCCAAGGGAAAAGCACAGCATGAACCCGCCCCATCTCAAAACACCATGAGACCAAATATAGGCGTTTCTGCCGCGGGCACGAATCGCTGCCCATTCGGCGTCAGGACCGCCTGAGTCTGAGGCTCTCTGAACGGTCATCCCTCTGCTGGAATCATGACAGAGTCGCCCCGGCCAATACCGAAATATTGAAAGCCCATCGCTTTGAGGGACACCGGATCATAAAGATTGCGGCCATCAAAGATGGCAGGATAGGTGAGCGTCGCCTTGATAAGATCAAAATCGGGGCTCCGAAAGACATTCCATTCGGTCACAATCACGAGAGCGTCCGCCCCTTGCAGCGCCTCTTCAGCCCCCTTGACCAACTGAAGTTTGGGCTGATCGCCGAATATTCGCCGAGCCTCCTCCATCGCAACAGGATCAAAGGCCCTGACCTTCGCCCCCTTGCCGAGGAGCTGCTCAATCAACGTCCGGCTGGAGGCCTCGCGCATGTCATCGGTATTCGGCTTGAACGCCAAGCCCCAGATGGCAAAGGTTTTTCCTTCAAGAGCCCCATTGAAATAATCAACAATTTTTTCAAAGAGCCTGAGTTTTTGGCGTTGATTGACGTCTTCCACCGCTTTTAGAAGTTGCGCGGAATATTGAACATCGCGCGCCGTTCGCTCTAACGCCTTGACGTCTTTCGGGAAACAGGACCCCCCATAGCCACAACCAGGGTAAATAAAGTGATAGCCGATCCTTGGATCAGAACCAATGCCCACCCGCACTTTTTCGATATCGGCACCCAAGCGTTCTGCAAGGTTCGCCAGTTCATTCATAAAGCTGATCTTCGTTGCCAGCATGGCATTGGCGGCATATTTGGTGAGTTCTGCTGAACGGATATCCATGCACACCAGACGATCATGATTGCGGTTAAAGGGGGCGTACAGCGCTCTTAAGAGTTCGGTCGTCCTTGGATTATCGGTGCCAATCACGATACGATCGGGTTTCATGAAATCTTCAATCGCCGCGCCTTCCTTCAGAAACTCAGGATTAGAAACGACATCGAATTCCATTTTGGCCTGACGATCAGACAACGCAGCTTCAATCGTTAAGCGGACTCGATCTGCGGTCCCGACGGGAACCGTCGATTTATTAACGACAATCCGGTAGTCGTTCATTCTTTCGCCAATACTCCGAGCGACCGCCGTCACATACTGAAGATCGGCTGAGCCATCTTCATCCGGTGGTGTCCCAACCGCAATGAATTGAAATAGGCCATGGCGAACCCCTTCATCGATGTCCGTCGTGAAATGAAGGCGACCCGCCTCCCGGTTGCCGGCGATCATCAGATCAAGGCCCGGTTCGTGAATAGGGATTTCGCCCCGGTTCAAACGATCGATCTTCGCCTGATCGATATCGATACACACCACATCATTACCGACTTCGGCAAGACAGGCGCCGGTCACCAGGCCCACATAGCCGGATCCAAAAATCGTGACTTTCATAACTTCTTATTGTTGATTAAAACCCGTTGCCGTGGGGCTTAGTGCCCAAGTCCACGCAACAAATCATGTTTAATATCGTCAATGTGCTCAAGACCGACCGCGACCCGAACCAGGCCTTCCGTAATTCCTGCGGCCTGCCGCTCTTCTTCGGTGAGACGGCCATGGGTGGTGGTTGCAGGGTGCGTAATGGTGGTTTTAACGTCACCCAAATTGGCCGTGATGGAGAGCATCTTGGTGTGATCAATCATGGCCCACGCTCCCTCCCGTCCACCGTCCACCTCAAAGCTGACGATACCCCCGCCTGATGATTGCTGACGCCTTGCCAAAACGACCTGAGGGTGGCTCTCAAGCCCCGGATAATAGACTTTTTGTACAAAAGATTGCTCTTCAAGCCATTCTGCCAGTTTTTGGGCGTTCTCGCTGTGCGCACGCATCCTCAGGTTCAACGTTTCAAGCCCTTTCAGAAAAACCCAGGCGTTAAAGGGGCTCATGGCAGGACCTCCGGTTCTTAGGAAGGGGTAAATCCCTTTTTCCAAGATTTCATGACTGCCGACCAAGGCGCCACCCACACAGCGTCCTTGCCCATCGAGGTATTTGGTGGCCGAATGAATGATGAGGTCGGCCCCCATCTCCAAAGGTCGCTGCAGTGCCGGCGTACAAAAGCAGTTATCGACGGCGAGGAGAGCCCCATGATCATGAGCTAGGGTCGCCAACTGCCGGATATCGGCCATCTCGGTCAGGGGATTCGAGGGGGTTTCTAGGACCAGGAGCTTTGTATGAGGCTGCATGGCCTTCTCCCAGGCCGATAAATCCGTCAGCTTGACGAAGGTCGTCTCCACCCCAAACTTCCCGAGGAAATTCTGAAACAGGAGGACGGTATTGCCAAAAACGCTCCTAGAGCAGACCACATGATCGCCGGCTTTAAGCAGACCAAAGGCCATGCTGGCTATCGCCGCCATCCCAGAAGCCATGGCCAGACAACGCTCGCCCCCTTCAAGCGCGGCTAAACGTTCCTCGAAGGTCCTGACCGTAGGGTTGGTGAACCTTGAATAGATATTGCCGGGGATTTTTCCAGAGAACTTGAGTGAAGCTTCCTCGGCACTTTGAAAGACATAGCTCGAGGTCGGGAAAATCGGCTCAGCGTGTTCCCCTTCAGGCGTCCTATGCTGTCCGGCCCGAATCGCTCTCGTTTCAGGGTGATAATCGCCCCATTCAATCTCGTCCATGGCTGCCGTTCCTTATCCCGCGTTGTGAAGTCCAATGGTGCTGTCAGAACCTTCTCGGTTTGACTTGGCCCGATCATTTCGGTGGTCACTCAAGCGATCGAGATAGGCCTGATTCACATCGCCGGTGACATAGTGTCCATCAAAACAAGACGTATCGAACTGCTTAATATCTGGATTGCCTCGCTGGACCGCAGCAATCAAGTCATTAAGATCCTGATAGATCAGCCAATCACATCCCAAGGCCTTCTCGATCTCGGCCTCAGTGCGGTCATGGGCAATCAGTTCCTCGGCGGCCGGCATGTCGATTCCGTAAACATTAGGGTAACGGACCGGTGGCGCGGCCGATGCGAAATAGACCTTGTTGGCACCCGCCTCACGGGCCATTTGGATGATCTGCTCGGAGGTCGTTCCGCGAACAATGGAATCATCAACCAACAGCACATTGCGTCCCTTAAACTCCATACCGATGGCATTGAGCTTTTGGCGAACCGATTTTTTCCTTAAAAGTTGTCCGGGCATGATGAAGGTCCGGCCGATATACCGATTCTTGATGAAGCCTTCCCGAAATTTAATACCCAATTTGTTGGCGAGCTGGAGGGCCGAGGTCCGGCTGGTATCAGGAATCGGGATGATGACATCAATGTCATGATCGGGCCTTAACTTCTGGATCTTGTCAGCCAGCTTATCGCCCATGCGCCGGCGCGCCTTGTAAACCGATATATTGTCGAGAATCGAATCGGGCCGGGCAAAATAAACGTACTCAAAGATGCAGGGCGACAGGCTGGTGTTCTTCGCGCACTGCTGATGATGGAGGGTCCCCTTGCGCTCAATGAAAATGGCTTCGCCAGGAGCGACATTGCGGACGGTAGTGAACCCAAGGACATCAAGCGCCACACTTTCCGAAGCGAACATGTAATCGGTGCCCTGATCGGTCTTCCTCTCGCCATAGACTAAGGGCCGAATCCCGTGGGGGTCGCGGAAAGCGAGAACCCCAAAACCGGTGATCATCGCCACCACAGAATAAGCCCCCCGGCAGCGCTCATGGACAGCTGACACGGCCCTAAAAACATCACTCGCGGTGATTCGAAGCTTGCCGATCTCATGCAATTCGTGGGCAAAAACATTCAATAGGACCTCAGAATCTGAATCCGTATTGAGATGCCGCTGGTCCTGCAAGAAGAGCTCCTGCTTGAGTGTCTCGGCATTGGTCAAATTACCGTTGTGGGCCAGCGTGATGCCGTAGGGTGAATTGACGTAAAAAGGTTGCGCCTCTGCCGTGCTGATACAGCCGGCGGTGGGGTAACGAACATGGGCAATCCCCATGCAGCCTCGAAGGTTCACCATGTGACGGGTGTGAAAGACATCCCGAACCAGGCCACTGCCTTTTCTCAAATTAAATCGATCCCCATCGCAGGTCACAATGCCCGCGGCGTCCTGGCCCCGGTGTTGAAGAACGGTCAGGGCCTCATAAAGCTCCTGATTGACATCCTCTGAAGAGACAATCCCTGCAATACCACACATATCAATAGCGGCTCTTTGGTTCAGTGAGAAGAAGATCGTTGTTCAAGTTTGGGGACGAATCCAGGGGGAAGATGGGATTCGAGCCACAGTGCCATGCTCTGGAACAGGGGTATCAGCTGTGATGACTGCCAAAGCGGCTCCTTAGGGAGCGGGGTCGTCCGAGCGAGGAAAACCAATACGGTGATCAAAAGAGCACCCCGTGCGATGCCAAAAAGGAGGCCCGCGAGCCGATCAATGCCTGAAAGCCCGGTCGATTCGAGAAGTCTTGTCAGTAAGAACCCGAGCATCCCGGCGAGGACCAAGGTCAGGATAAAGAGCAGGCCAAAGGCTGCTGCAACCCTTGCCGTCGGTGAAGGAAGGATGGATTCAAGAGAAACCGCCAGCGCCGGACTAAAACGAATCCCTGCCCAGATCGCAAGGCCCCAGGCCATCAACGACACCACTTCCTTCACCAGCCCTCTGAAGAGCCCGACGAGACCCGATATTCCCATCACGGCGATCATGACCACATCGACCCAATTAAACGGGATCATCAGCGCTGTATTCCCTGGTTTTTGATGCCTCGACGAGGCGTCAAGCGATTCAATGGGTCTGCAGGATCATTCCCTTGACGCCATCTTGTTCCGACAGTTGCTTTTGGACTTGCTCGGCCTTTTGATGGTCAAATCCTGGGCCGACGGTCACCCGGTAGATCTTACCGGTCGAGGTCTCGATCGTCTGGACCTTCACCGGAAGATTCCGCTTTTTAATTTTCTCAGCCAGGTTGCGCGCATTATTTTCATCACTGAAGGTTCCCGCCTGAACAATATAGGCCGTGGGATGACTGACCACCGGTGGGCTCGTGATCGCCACCGATGATTTCTTGACCGGATCTTGGGCGGGGGAAACGGCCTTCTTGGGTGCTTTGGCCCCTGCTTCAGGCGGATGCGGCGTCGGTTTACTCGCTTCTGCAGGATCAGCCTTCTTGACCGCTGGCTTCTCACGATCAGTCGCCGAGGATGATTTGGGCTTGCCGACCGTCGCTGCATGGTCGCTGGCAAGGGCCGGGGCTTTTAGTGCTGAAGGTTTCGATGACTTGTTCCCCTCAGGAGCGCTCGTTCCCGCTGGAGACACCCGCGGCAGGGGCTTCAAAGGGGTGACGGGTTCTTCATCGGCTTCCGCGGGGGGCGGCATGTCCTTGGGGATGAAAGGCTCCACCTTCAAGGCCTTGGCCGGGGCTTCATCGGTCAAAGGCACCATCTCATATTTTCTTTTCTTGGCGGCTTGAGGAGGCGCCTGGGCGGGAAGTCCTGGATCCGTTGGATCAGCCACAGCGGCTCCCGATGACTCAACCGCACCAGGAAGCGCCAGCGATTGCGGCATCATCGCTTCAGGTAAGGCCTCCCCTTTCTCGGCGCCCTTATCTTCAAAAAAGTAAGGAACAATCACAATGAGAAGGAGCGATACGATAGCTGCACCGATGAGTCGTCTCTTCAAGTCTTCATCCATTACTCTTCCCCCTGTCCGGCGACCAGCGCCAAGTAGTCAGAAACCAGAAAAAAAGAACCAAACACCAGCACCATGTCACCGGGTGATGACGCTTTCAACGCGGCCTTTACCGCTAAAGGAACATCATCGAATCCAGTGATCACCTTTTCCATTCCGGCATTATGGAGGATTTCAGCAATTTCTTCAGGGTTCGCCGCCCGCTGCATGGGAAGTGGCGAAAGATACCAGGCCTCAATCAGATCGCCGATAATGCCGACCATTTGCTGGATATCCTTATCGCGCATCACGGCAAAGACAGCACGGACCCGGACCTTAGGATAGTACTTCCGGAGATGCTTTGAGAGGATCGTCACCGCTTCTGGATTATGCGCGACATCGAGGAGCACCGGAACCTCTCCGTCAAAATACTGGAAACGCCCCGGGAGAATCACTCCGCGTAGGCCCTTGGCGATCCTCTCCGCATCGAGGGGAAAAGTACCCCTGATCAGTCTCAAACATTGCAGCACGGCTGCGGCATTGAGGATCTGATGATCTCCCGGAATCCCAGGCATCGGCAGCCGTTCCTCAAGGCTCCCTTCCTGGTCTTGAAACCACCAGCCATCTTCTTCTGGCTGCCCATGAAATTCGACGCCTTGGCGATAAACAGAGGCCCCGAGGTCATGGAGATAATCAAGGACCGCCTCAGGAACCCTTGGATCACCCATGACGACCGGGCGACCTTTTCTGGCAATACCGGCCTTCTCAAGGCCAATGGCTTCCCGGGTGTGGCCGAGCCATTCGCGATGGTCTATATCGATACTGGCCATCAGCGCCACATCGGCGTCGATGATATTGACCGCATCAAGCCGGCCGCCCAGCCCGACTTCGAGGATCCTGACGTCGAGATTTTCCGCTGCAAAAAGGTCCAACGCCGCCAGCGTACCGAATTCGAAAAAGCTCAAAGATACCCCTTCGCGGGCCTGCTCGATCCTCGCGAAGGCGGCCATGATGCGCTCATCACCGACGGGCTTGCCATCGATACGAATCCGTTCGTTGTACCTTAATAGATGGGGTGACGTGTAGATCCCCACCCGATACCCGCCGGCTCTTAAGATCGCATCCAGCATCGCGACACAGGATCCCTTGCCATTGGTGCCGGCCACACTGATGGTCAATGTGGATGTATCGGCAAGATGCATCCGTTCAAGAACCCCTTGCACCCGCTGAAGACCCATATCAATGGCCTGCGGATGAAGGGACTCCTGCCAAGCTAACCAATCGGCCAGGGATTGAAAGGCCATGGATCAGTGGGCGTTTTGAGAGTCTTCGGCAGCCCTCAGCATGAGGCGCTGATCATCCGCATCAGCGGCCACGGCATCGTTCATGAGGTGAGCCAACAAAGAAGCGATCGTGGTCCGCATCTCGCGGCGATCAACAATCATGTCGATGGCCCCATGATCTAACAGAAACTCGCTGCGCTGAAACCCTTCTGGCAGTTTTTCACGAACGGTCTGTTCAATCACCCTCGGACCTGCAAAACCAATCAGGGCTCCAGGTTCTCCAATATTGATATCACCCAGCATCGCAAGGCTCGCTGAAACGCCACCCATGGTTGGATCGGTCATCACCGAAATGAAGGGAACACCGGCCGCGGCCATCCGGGCCAAGGCAGCACTGGTCTTAGCCATCTGAAACAGGGATAACAAAGACTCCTGCATTCTGGCTCCACCACTGGCAGAAAAGACCACCAGCGGAACCCGATAGTCCACGCAGTGGTTGACGCCGCGGACAAACCGCTCGCCAACCACAGAGCCCATCGAGCCGCCCATAAATTCGAAATTAAACGCGGCGGCCACCAAAGGCCGGCTCTCGAGATTGCCGGCCACCACGATCAGAGCGTCTTTTTCACCCGTGGACTTCTGGGCCTGCAGCAGACGATCTTTATATTTCTTGATGTCCTTGAATTTCAGCACATCAACCGAGACTAAGGATTCGGCAAGTTCGGTCCGATGGCCAGGATCGAGGAAAGTATGCAGCCGCTTGCGGGCACTCAGGCGCATATGGTGACCGCACTTCACGCAAACCGACTGATGGCGGTCCACTTCGGACCGATAAAGGATGGCATTACAGCTCGGGCACTTACTCCAAAGCCCCTCAGGAATCGTTCCCTTGGTGGAGGCCTCGGTCCGAATCTTATAGGGGACCAGCTTATGAAACCAGCTCACAATCAACTTCTCCGATAAGTCAGAAGGAAGAACCAGGCGCCGCATCCAAAGCGTGCCGCATGGAAGACATCAGGTCCGTGATCCCCAAAAGCGCATCAGCGGGATGTTCTTTCGACGCCTCGATAAGACTCACCAGCGCACTCCCAACCACGACCCCTTCTGCGAGGTGGCCGAGGGCAGCGGCCGTTTCGGCATTCTTGACCCCAAAGCCCACCGCCAGCGGTAAGGAGGTCCACTGCCGAATCTCCTTCAATTTTTTCTCGACCTCGGCGAGGTCCAAGTGACCGGCACCGGTCACGCCTTTGAGGGCAACATAGTAAAGATAACCTCGTCCCATCGCGCCCATCTTCTGGATGCGGGCTTCGGTGCTGTTGGGCGCTAACAGAAAGATGGGATCCATCTCCTGAGCCTTCAGCAGCTCCAAAAATTCGCTGGCCTCTTCAGGCGGCATATCCACGGTCAAAACCCCATCCACACCGGAAGCTGCGGCCTGCGCACAAAAAGCGGCATACCCCATGGCCTCAATCGGGTTCAAATAGCCCATCAAGACAATGGGCGTCTCGTTGTCTTCCGTTCGAAACTGTTTAACCAGTTCAAGGGTCTTTCGAAGACTCATTTTATGGGCCAAAGACCGTTCGCTGGCCCGCTGAATCACCGGACCATCGGCCATCGGGTCTGAAAAGGGAACCCCGACTTCGATGATGTTTGCCCCTGCTTTGACCAAGGCATGCAGTGCCGGGACCGTGAATGAGGGATGAGGATCACCCGCCGTAATGAAGGGAATCAGTGCGGTGCGTCCCTGTTGGCGAAGATCCTCGAAGCGATGGGTGAGTCGGCTCACAGCGTGATGCCCTCTCGCGCAGCGATCGTATTGATGTCCTTGTCACCCCGCCCTGAGAGATTGATCAGGATCTGCTGATCCTGATCAAGGGTTGGCGCCAATTTCATAGCATAGGCGATCGCATGACTCGACTCGAGGGCTGGAATGATCCCCTCCATCCGAGTCAGTGTATGAAACCCTTCCATGGCCTCAGTATCCGTGATCGCCACATACTGGGCACGCCCGATGTCTTTCAGCCAAGCGTGTTCAGGACCCACGCCGGGATAGTCAAGACCTGCGGAGATGGAATGCGTCTCGATAATTTCGCCATCATCGTCTTCCATCAAATAAGTCCGGTTGCCATGCAGAACCCCCGGGCGTCCCGCGGACAGCGGGGCTGAATGGCGACCGGTCTCGATGCCATCACCTGCCGCCTCAACGCCAATCATCGCGACATCGGCATCACCGATGAAGGGATGAAACAGACCAATCGCATTCGAGCCGCCACCGACACAGGCTATCAACGCATTCGGGAGTCGCCCGGTCTGGGTCATCATTTGTTCCCGCGATTCACGGCCGATGACCGACTGAAAGTCACGGACCATGGCGGGATAAGGATGCGGTCCTGCCACGGTCCCGATGATATAGAACGTATCGTCGACATGGGTCACCCAATCCCGCATGGCCTCATTGAGGGCATCTTTGAGGGTTTTAGAACCCGAAGCGACCGGAACCACGGTCGCGCCCAAAAGTCGCATGCGAAGGACATTCTGGGCCTGCCGGGCAACATCCACCTCCCCCATGTAGACCACGCATTCAAGCCCTAAGCGAGCGGCGACCGTTGCTGTCGCCACCCCATGCTGTCCGGCACCGGTTTCAGCGATGATCCTGGTCTTTCCCATGCGTTGCGCCAACAGCGCCTGACCAATGGTGTTGTTCACCTTGTGGGCGCCGGTGTGATTAAGATCCTCGCGTTTCAAGAAGATCTGGGCGCCACCAAAATGGCGGCTCATCCTTTCGGCATGATAAATCGGAGAGGGGCGCCCGACGTAGTGCTGGAGATCACGATCGAGTTCCTTTAGAAACTCCGGGTCCTTCATATAGCGTTCGTAGGCGATTCCAAGCTCATCGATCGGCTCCATGAGCGTCTCAGCGACAAAGACGCCGCCATAGGGCCCAAAGTGGCCCCGCTCATCGGGGAAGTTATAAGGTTCGGTTGTATTGAATTCGATAGTCAAAGTCATGCACCTCGCTGAGGAATGCGGCCATCTTAGCCTCATCCTTGATTCCTTTTTGAGCCTCGACACCACTGGAGACATCGAGTGCGTAGGGCCTCAGGGCCTTTAAGGCCGCTGTCACATTGTCAGGTCGCAAGCCGCCAGCCACAATCAGGTTCTGCGCCATCGCTTGGGTCAACCGACCCCAGTCGAAGGCGCGTCCGGTTCCCCCCATCGCATCGGCCTCAAAGGCGTCGACCAAAAAACCGCTGGCGCCTGGAAAGCGCGCCAAGGCGGCTGGGAGATCAAGATCAGAACGCATCCTGATCGCCTTAATAAAAGGCCTGCCAAACCCTTGGCAATCCGCTTCGGTCTCATCCCCGTGAAATTGCAGAAGATCCAGTCGAACTTCCGACATAATGTCCGCAATAGTGCCAGGATCCTCATTCACGAAAAGACCCACGATCGTGATAAAGGGCGGCAGCCTCTCAATGATCGAACGGGCCTCCTCTACTGAGACCACGCGAGGGCTCTGAGGATAAAACACCAGACCCAAGGCATCAGCCCCAAGTCGAACGGCCGCCAGCGCATCTTCTATCCGCGTCAGACCGCAGATTTTAACGCGAGTTCGTCGAGAGGGATACGGATACGGAAAATTCATGGGGAGCCGACGGCATAAAACGCCGCGCATCAGCGGGCAATAAATCGAAGATGGGTGCCCTTTCAAAACCGAAACACTCGGGGTAGAGGACTGCTGCAAAGTATAACCCGTCTGCGGGGGCCGTGACACCGGCCAGACGCCGGTCGCGGGCGGCCAAAACGTCGGCCAACCATTCAGGTCTTTCCTTCCCGGTGCCGACCGCCAGCAACGATCCCACAATGTTACGCACCATATGATGAAGAAAAGCATTGGCCCCGACATCGATCAGGACGCGCTCCCCTTCACGCTGAATGCGAATAAAGTGAAGAAATCGAATAGGGCTTTTCGATTGGCAGCCTTGCGCCCTGAACGATGAGAAATCATGTTCTCCAATGAGGCACTTGGCCGCCGCCTGCATCGCCGCCACATCGAGTGGCTTCGGACAAAGAGTCTGTTGCCGGGGTCCAAGGGCCGAGGCCATCGACCGATTGAGAATCTCGTAGCGATAATGACGCGCGATGGCGCTGGTTCTTGCATGAAAGTCGGTGCCCATCTCGAGGGCCTTGGTCACCCTGATATCCGCCGGCAACCACGCATTGGTCCCCATCATGAACGCATGGGTTTTTCGGGAGACCTCGGTATCAAAATGAACCACCTGACCCAAGGCATGAACGCCGGCGTCGGTCCGGCCTGAACAAACGACCCTCACGGGGCGGTCAGCGACCCGCGATAGCGCCCCTTCAAGTTCACCCTGAACCGTGCGCTGCGCAAGCTGCCATTGCCAGCCGGCAAAACCGGTCCCGTCGTATTCCACTACCAAGGCTATCCGCATTGAACCCACAGTCACGTCGTTTAAATTCTCTATCTACCCTGTCTCAGGTAGCCTCCGAAGAGGCTTTGCCGATACACTTCAGGATATTCAGCATACATCGCCATTTGAGGTTGAACCTTCATGACAGATCCGGCAAAACTCCTCCTAGACGGGCAATCCATTGATTTACCAGTCATTATAGGGACGGAGAACGAGAAAGGCATCGATATCACCCAACTCAAGGCCACCACCGGCTACCTCACCCTCGACCCTGGGTATGCCAATACCGGGGCCTGCCGATCGGCCATCACCTTCATCGATGGCGAACAGGGCATCCTAAGGTATCGGGGCTACGATATTGCAGAGCTCTGCGAAAAGTCGACTTTCATGGAAGTCAGCTATCTCTTAATTCATGGCGCTTTGCCCTCCCAAGAGCAATTTAGCCGGTTCAAGGACAAGGTGCTGCTGCATTCACTGATTCATGAGGACATGAAGAGTTTCTTCAATTCCTATCCGGGGCACGCCCATCCGATGGCCATTCTGTCTTCGATGGTTTGTTCACTCTCGGTCTATCACCCAGAGCTGATGAAGCCGAACCCCAACCCCAAGGAAACCAGTCAGACCATCACCCGCCTTCTCTCCAAGGTGCGCGTGCTGGCCGCCTTTGCCTATAAGCGCTCCGTGGGTGAAGCCTTCGTCTACACCCGCCCGGAACTCGATTATGTGTCAAATTTCCTGCACATGATGTTCTCCAACCCCATGCGGGATTACGAGGCGAACGAAACGATCAGGAAAGCGCTGGATGTGCTCTTTATCATCCACGCGGATCATGAGCAAAATTGCTCAACCTCAACCGTACGCATGGTCGGATCCTCTAAGGCCAATTTATTTGCGTCCATTTCAGCCGGTGTCTGCGCCCTTTGGGGGCCCTTACACGGGGGCGCCAACCAGTCGGTGATCGAGATGCTGGTAGACATCGAAAGGGATGGCTGCAACTACAAAAAATACATTGAAAAGGCCAAAGATAAGAGTGATCCCTTCAAGTTGATGGGGTTCGGTCATCGGGTCTACAAAAGTTATGACCCCAGAGCCGTCATTTTGAAGACCTACTGTGATCAGATTCTGGATCAGCTGGGCATTAACGATCCGATCCTTGCCATCGCCAAGGGGCTTGAGGAAGCCGCGCTGACCGACCCTTATTTCATCGAACGCAAGCTCTACCCTAACGTCGATTTTTACTCCGGTATCCTCTACCGGGCGATGGGTTTCCCGACCAACATGTTTACGGTCCTGTTTGCCCTTGGCCGCCTTCCCGGCTGGATCGCCCATTGGAAGGAGATGATCGAGGACCCCAACACCCGCATAGCACGACCTCGTCAGATTTATATCGGCGCGCCGCTCAGGGATTACTCTCCCATGAATCAGCGCACCGCCCCTTAACCGACCCCCAAAAACACCAAAGGACAACTCCCACGGAATGGCGCTTATCACTCTTAATCAGGTTCATCTAGGCTATGGCCACCCGCTTCTCGATGGCATCAGTTTTTCCCTCGAGAAAGGCGAGCGCGTCGCGCTGGTGGGACGTAACGGAACCGGAAAGTCAACGCTCCTTAAATTGATTGATCGGCGCATCGTTGCCGATGATGGTGACATTGCTTTTGCTGATGGCATCAGAGTGGCGCGGCTTGATCAGGAAGTCCCCCTCGACACCGCGGGCAGTGTCTTCGATGTCGTCGCCCTGGGGCTGGGTGAGATTGGCGATGCCATCCGTCGCTATCACCATCTAACGCAAGCGCTGGGTCATGATCCTGATGAAAAGATCCTTGCAGAGCTTGAGGATTGTCAGCACATCATCGAAGCGGCCAATGCCTGGGACATGGAAACCACGATCGAGAATCTTCTGACCCGTCTCAATCTCCCCTCGGATGACGATATCGCCTCCCTTTCAGGCGGCCTTAAGCGCCGGGTCCTTTTAGCAAAAGCCCTGGCGTCCCAGCCGGATATCCTCCTTCTCGATGAACCGACCAACCACCTCGATCTTGATGCCATCCTCTGGCTTGAAGAGTTTCTTTTAGGCTGGTCCGGGACCTTAATCTTCATCACCCATGATCGGGTCTTTCTGCAGCGCCTCGCCACCCGCATCATCGAGCTCGATCGCGGTCACCTGACGGACTATCCAGGCGATTACCCCACCTACCTCCGCCGCAAAGCGGAACTGCTCGATGCCGAAGCCAAAAACAACCTGGAATTCGATAAGAAACTCGCGCAGGAGGAAGTCTGGATTCGACAAGGGATTAAGGCGCGACGGACCAGAGACATGGGACGAGTCAAACGGCTGGTGGAGATGCGCGAGTCACGCAGCCAGCGTAGGGTTCAAGCAGGCCAAGTCAGCATGCAGGTTCAGCAAACCGAGCGGTCAGGAAAGTTGGTCGTGGAGATGGAGGGCGTCGGCTTTGACTATGGCGATCAGGTCATCGTCAGGGACCTCACGACCACCATTCTCCGGGGTGATAAGGTTGGGATCATCGGCCCTAATGGTTGCGGCAAGACCACCCTTTTAAGACTGATGCTGGGCCAGCTAGAACCCACTTCAGGGACCATCAAACTCGGCACTAATCTTCAGATCGCCTACTTTGATCAATATCGAATCACCCTCGATGAAAATGCCACCGTCATCGACAATGTTGCCCAAGGCAGTGACCGCGTCACCGTCAATGGCCGCAACACCCATGCGATTGGCTATCTCCAAGACTTCTTGTTTACCCCAGACAGGGCGAGACAGCCGGTCAAATCGCTTTCAGGGGGGGAGCGAAACCGCTTGTTGTTGGCCCGTCTTTTTACCCAACCCGCCAATCTTTTGGTGCTGGATGAACCTACCAACGATCTTGATGCGGACACCCTCGATCTCCTCGAGGAACTCCTGATTGACTACACCGGAACTGTTCTGGTCGTCAGCCATGACCGTGCCTTCCTCAATAATCTGGTGACCAGCGTCTTGGCCTATGAGGGGGATGGGGTCATCAATGAATATATTGGAGGTTACGATGACTGGGTGCGCCAAAGGCCCCCAACCCTCTCCCCGGGGGAAGCCTCAAGAGGCCTTGGGCAAAAGTCTGAAGCCGCCCCCCGGGAGGTGGTGATACCCAAAGCCCAAGGCAAGGGCCGCAAGATGAGCTTTAAGGAAATCAAAGAACTCGAATCACTCCCCAGCCAGATTGAATCCCTTGAAACGGCTATCGAGACCTTGACCCGGGAGATGGCCCGTCCTGACTTTTACCAGCAGGCCAAGGATCTCATCACCGCCCATCAGGCTGATCTCGCGCGACAACAACAAACGCTCGAAATCACCTACGGCCGCTGGGAGGCGCTTGAGGCGCTGAGGAATGACTCGCTGGCTTTATAGGAAACCCAAACGATGGTGCATCGATTCCCTTTAGGACTGCTTGGGCTAGCCTTGATCACGGGTTGCTCACAGGCGTTCATCCTCTCCAATGCCACCCCCTCCTTTGCCGACGGCTATCGCGCCGGATGTGAAAGCGGGGCCAGTGAGGGCAGCAACATGACCGGAGAGATTAAGAAAGACGATAAACGCTATCTCAATGATGACGAGTATGCGAGTGGCTGGCGTGAGGGAGACCGTGCCTGTCACGCGTCAGGATCAAAGGTCAACCCTAACCAACCCATGGAGCAAATTGACATCGACGGGCCACGTGGAGGGGTCTATTAATCAGGCTAGACTAAAAACGAACTTCGGTTTGCACGAACCAGTAATTGACATTGTCGTGATTGGTCGGCGCACCGGGTGCATAGCGCGCAAAATTGCCTTTCATGAGGACCTGCCAACCCACCTGAAACGCAATATTGTCATGGGCATCCCAGCGGCCATTAAGCTCCCAGGTTTGGCCCACATAACTACCCGCACTCCCCGAAGTGTCCACGAGCTGGGCATTGGCCCAACCGGTCGTTGACCTTGGATCGGCCAGCCACCAAAAGCGGTTGGCGACATAAAAGGCAAAGTCCCGATGGGGGACGAGAAACAATCGATATCCCGGGGAAATGAGGTTGGTCCTCGCAAACAAGGTCAAAACCCCATCAGGGCCATATTCACTCACCGTCGAAGGGAACAAGGAATCAAAATGGGAGGACGCATAATCCCACTGGAGGAGGAACCTCGGATCCCACGCCGTATTGAAGTTATAACCGACCTGAAGATGCTGCATGATGGAGCCAACCCCAAGATCAGCGCTGGAGGCGTTTTGCCGCTTGCTTCCCGTCTGACCAATGGTTTCAATTTCGTAATCCCACTCCCCTTTATAAGGTTCCCGGTAGAAACGAAAACCCGGCGTGTAGAGATTTCGGCTGAGATTGATGGCTTCACCTTCATGGAGATAATAAAAATAAAGCTCCGATCGATCCTGGGCACTCAGGTGTTTGTTAAACAGCGCGCCCGTAAAGACCGCATCGGTGAGGGGGCGATTCCAAACCCACTGATTGCTCTGAAGAGCCGCTGTGGTGTTGGGAAGAATATTGACCGGGACGTTGGCGAACGTGCTTAACTCCCAGCCCTCTTCATGGCTGAGAAGACGATTCTGAATACCGACATATTGAAATTGGGTATTCTTGAAAGGCACGACCCCGATCAGTCGTCGACTGCCAAAATCCATATGCATCTGACCCAATTTAGTCTCTGAATCAAGCCCTGAACCCAAGAGGTTGCGATGAATCATCGCCCCAAAGACCTGCTCGAGATTCAGCACATTGACCATCGTCGTATCGATCTTGTTGGGATCACTCGATCCATACTGGCGGGCATCCCAGAATTCAGCTTCAAACCGCACATCCTCTTCTGGCCTCGCCTGAAACCAAACCACAGACTGAATCGGAAGGGCATTTTGACCCTGGGTATTGTCCTTGATCCAGGGCGTTGCATACGCTTCATAACGAACCCGCTCTTCAAGCGTCAAGGACATCCAATCAGGGGTATCGAACCAGCGCTGAAGGCTCCACGCCTGCGCCTCGGCCCAGGCGGCTTTTCCTGTGAGTTCGTCTTTCCGGAGGCTGGCCACCGCCCCTAAGGACATTCTCGGCCTATAGTCGAGGTCTTCAGGAACGATGTGGCCCTTGGGATCAAGGCCCGGCGTGGCGCCACTTGAGGAGAGTCGATCCTTTTCAGTCTCTCTCGCCTGAGGCTTCTTTTTTTGCGCCGGTTCTGGTTTTAAAGGCTCGCTATCCGCTAGAACACCGACCGGAACCAACAGAGAAAGTGTAATGGAAAGCCAACGCATACTCAGGGTTTGAACATGAAAAAGAGATAGGCCACAAAGATCATCAAATGGACGATCCCCTGTAAAAGGTTTGCTTTCCCACTGACAAAGGTCACCAAGACGACCAAGAGGGTGGCTGACAAGAGCGTGATATCGGTGGCCTTGACCCCAAGAACTAGCGAGTGCCCCATCAAGGCCGACGCGATCAGGACTGTCGGAACGGTGACGGCAATCGTCGCGAGCGCGGAACCTAAACAAATATTGATCGAACGCTGCATCCGATTGGATAAAGCCGCACGCAGCGCACCTAAACCTTCCGGCGCTAATACCAAGCTGGTGATCAAAAGACCACCAAATCCCGCCGGCCATTTAAGGACCTGCATGCCATGATCAAAGATTTTCGCCAAATGTTCAGAGAGCAGTAAGACGGGTAATAAGGCTCCCCCAAGCCCGATCAGAGACCACATCAAAGCACTGTTTCTTTCGAGCGCGCGCTTCTTTGCCTCCTTCCTCGGACTGATCCACCCGGTGGAGGCAACATGACCAAAATGTGAACGATGGCGACCCATCTGTAGCCTTAGAAAAACACCATAGACCACCATACAGAGAATGCCGAGAAAGGCTTCTTGAGAAGGCTCAAGGGTCGGTTTCCCATCGGTACCGGTAAAGTTCGGTAGGACGAGAACAAACAGCGACAAGGGTGCGATGATGTGGAAATAGGCTAAGGCTCCCCTAAGATCGAAGGCTTGCTCGATATGCCGCCATCCCCCTGCCGTGAGTGAAATCCCAACGATCCCATTCAACACCACCATCAGTGTGGCATAGACCGTATCTCTCATTAAAGAGGGGTTATGGTCACCCGACACCATGACCTGCAAGAGAAGACTGACCTCAATGATCGTCGCGCTGAGGGTCAGCACCAAGGTTCCATAAGGCTCACCCAAGCGCTCCGCCACCCTATCGGCATAGCGGTCCACCGAAAAAACGCAGCCCATCATCAAGGCAAAAATGACCCCGCCTTGGATTTCGAGTGAGCGGACGCCTAAAGCATCGACGCTAGACCCCTGAGGATTCTGCTCTATCCAAAGCCAAGCCGCCCAACTGAGGAGAGGAAACGTTAACCCGCGGGTCAGGCTAAGAAAGTCTTTTAAAAGTTTCACGCACAGGAAAGGAAGCGGTGTGGGATGAAACAGAATGATACTCGGTCCTAACCCAGTCTTCCAAATTATGGCGATGTGAGGCAACCCTCATATATTCCATAAGTGAATATCTTACTAACTACTTATTCTTTCTGATTTCTCTGTTTCATTGCTAGCATCGTCCCCACAAGAAGCCGTCACCCCTGATCGGCTTTGCGCTAAAAACCCGAGGAACGCATGTCATCGTCCAACGATCTCGCCACCGAGGCTATGAGCCACGAGAGTCTTGAGAAGATTCTAAAAGCGATGGCTGGCCTCAAGTTTGGATCCGTTGAAATCACGGTTCACGAGGGCCGAATGGTCCAGATCGAGCGCAAGGAAAAGGTTCGCCTCAACATCAACACCCACGAGCCGCCGATAAAAAACAACGTATGACAGTGGCTTACCCCGACCAGGGGCGGCCCTTAGACAAAACAATAAAAGGCGCACTGACCTTCAAACAGCAGGAAGCGTGCTACTCAGTGAAATGATCTTTTGAATCAGGGAATCACCATGAAACAGCCATTCTCCACCTTCCTCGCCGCGGGCATTGGCGGTGCCGTCTTAGGCCTCTCCACAGAGGCTTTAGCGCTCAGCGATTCAGAACGCCTCGAACGTCTTGAAAAGACCATTGAGCGTCTCGAAAATCGCCTTGAAGCCACAGAGTCTGAAAACAAGCGACTGAAAAAAGAAGTCTCCAGCGCAGGCACCGGTCATCAGGGCGTCTCCCACCGTGGGGTCAGCGCATCCGGCCTCTCCGGTGACCCTGTCGGTGAGCCAGCGCTCGCTAAACTAACGACCCAACCCGAATTCAGAGCCCTTGACACCAAGGTCAAGCTCTTAGAACGTAAACTCGAGGTCGAAAAGGAAGTCGCTGACAACAACCGAAAGAGCGCCGCCAAGGTGGAGGCAGGGCCTAACGGCTTTAAGATCGGAACCCCCGATGGAGACTGGCAATTACGCCTAAGAGGCTTCCTTCAGGCCGATACCAATACCTTTCTCAATGACACCCTGCCTGCGGGGACTGGTATTGGCTGGAATCCAACCCTTGGGCCCGATGGGGAACCCAACCCCTATCAAGCGGGTGCAGGCCTTGCCTCGGATAAATTCCTGATTCGAAGGGCGCGCCTGCAGTTTGCAGGAACCCTTGGAAAATATACCGACTTTTTGATTGCCCCTGACTTTGGTAACGGCCAAACCCGTCTTTTTGACTCCTGGGCTGATTTTCATTACTGGCAGCCGGCGAGTTTCGCGATCGGCAAGATGAAGGGTCCCCAGGATCTTGAACGGATGCAGACCGCGACCAACCTTCTCTTCAATGAACGTGCTTACCCGACCCAGCTGGCGGCTAACCGCCAAATCGGCGCCATGCTCCATGGGGAAATTGAAGGCCCCGGCTTTGATACCAAATACATTTCCAATATCAGCCACACCCAGGAACTTTTTGCCTACCAGGCGGGTGTCTTCAATGCGAGCCAAGATAATCAGGCGGTACAGAACTCCGACACGACTAATTTCGACAATAAAGAATATGCGGCGCGTATCTTTGCCCATCCCTTCCGCCATGTCGACTTTGAACCCATCCAGCGCTTGGGTCTCGGTTTTGGCGGCAATTATGCCAACTGGCAAGGCCAAAATGGCCAAACACCGATTGCCGCGCTGGTCTCCCAAGGCCAAAGCAATATCCTGACCTATCAGAGTGCTCAGGTCGTTCCAAGTGGAACCAACACCAACACGACGGAAATCGTCGGTCCTATCACCGGCAATGGGGGCAGCACCGGCAACCCCAAGACCGTCACTAACGTGACGACCGCGACCACTTATTCGGGCGCATTCCTTAATGGTGATCAATATCACTTTGCACCCCAGGGCTACTGGTACTGGGGGCCCTTTGGCGTCCTCGCTGATTGGACGTCATCGACCCAAGGCCTCGCCGCCAATGCCTTCAGTACGACGGTGACCCAGCGTCAAACGGATATCAACGGGACCACCAATACCACCACCGGTGGCCAGACACCTGGAGAACGCACCACGACCGTCACCACTCATACTTCTGTCCCGACGATTTCAGCTCAGAAAACCCAGACCAATACCGCCTGGCAAGTAGCCACCTCCTATGTTCTGACCGGGGAGGACAACACCTACTGGGCCATCAAACCGCGTAAAAACTTCGATCCTTTTTCAGGAGAGTGGGGTGCATTCCAGCTGGCCGCTCGTTGGACAGAGCTCGATATCGGCAAGGACACCTTCACCAATTATGGGTCGGCTGCCAACCCTCTTTATCTCTTTGCAGATCCAAGGAGCTCCGTCCAGCACGCTCAAACCTGGGGGCTTGGGGTCAACTGGTTCCTCAATTCCAATGTCAAGATTCAAGGCAACTATGAACAAACCAAGTTCACCGGCGGTGCGGTCACCTTAGACAACCAAGTCACTAACCGTCCGGATGAGAAGGTCTTCTTCACCCGCGTTCAGTTCTGGTACTAAGGAGCTCGCTATCATGAAAAATGTCATTCTGACCTTACTGGCCTTAGGTTTAAGCCTTGCCAGCACGACCCACATCCAGGCCGCCACCAGCGATGTGACCTACGATTTAACCGGAACCCTTTCGGGGAAAGCGAACCTCACCTGCAAGGGGAAACCCCCAGGCACCACTCGGGTGAAAGTGACCTCACTCCCAACGATCATTCCTGTTCCTTCTTGGAAAGCGAGCCTCACACTCCTCGCAACGGGTAACTTTAGTTACTGGGAAATCGACAGCAAGTCGGCCAATGCGGCCAAACCGCCGAGCACCGCCAATGGCTGGACTAATTACACAGGAGCGTGGACCCAGACAGGGTCAAACCTCACCCTCAAACTCGATGCGACCTCGCTTGCCAATGACTTCAAATACTTTAATGGCGGCACCAGCCCAACGAGTTCACTCCTTTATTTTGACGTGCAGAACGCGCTTTGGACGGGTGTTTTTGCAGGCGGCACAGTCAACGGGTCGGCGACGCTGCCCCTCAAGTTGAGTGAAACCACCGAATTAAAGATCACGAACTATTACACCAGTTCACCCAAGGCTTTCCCGAAAACCAGCTGCAGTACGACCTGGCGATACAACAAACAACTCACCACCCAATAATTTCATCGGATATCTAAAAATAAAGAGGACATCATCATGTTGAAGCTTAACGTCACCGGTCTTTTAAGAGCCTTACTCCTCTTATCCCTATTAGGGTGCTTTACGAGTGTCAAGGCCGAAGACCTGACCCTTTTAAACGTCTCCTACGACCCAACCCGTGAATTCTACGAAGACTACAACAAGCTGTTCCAGAAATACTGGAAGGAAAAGAAGGGTGACCATGTCACCATCAATCAGTCGCATGGCGGTGGCGGCAAACAGACCCGCGCGATCATCGATGGTCTTGATGCAGATGTTGCAACCCTCGCCCTCGCCTATGACGTCAATCAACTGTTTGAAAAAGGGAAGCTCATTCCACAGTCATGGCAAACGAGACTCCCCAACAACAGTTGCCCCTATCTCTCCACGCAGGTATTCCTGGTGAGGAAAGGTAACCCCCTCGGCATTAAGGATTGGGATGACCTTGCAAAGAAAGGCGTCTCCGTTGTGACCCCGAATCCAAAGACCTCGGGGGGTGCGCGTTGGGGTTACCTTGCGGCCTGGGGTTTTGGTCTTAAGAAACTCGGCGGCGAAGCCGCTGCCAAGGAATTGGTCAAAGGTATCTTCAATAATGCCGCAGTCCTCGACACCGGAGCCCGCGGATCCACCGTCACGTTTGCAGAAAGGGAGCTCGGTGACGTCCTCATTACTTGGGAAAATGAAGCCCATTTGGTTCTAAAAGAATTTGGTGCTAATAGCTTCGAAATCATCTATCCAAGCCTCAGCATCCTCGCCGAGCCGCCGGTGACCGTCGTCGATGTGGTCGCAAGACGCCACGGCACCACAGAGGTTGCAACCGCCTACCTTGAGCACCTCTACAGCAAGGAGGCCCAAGAATTAGCCGCGAAGCATTTCTATCGGCCTTCGGACAAAGCCATCCTTCAGGCGAATGCGTCAAAGTTTCCAGCCATACAATTATTCAAAATTGATGAGGTTTTTGGCTCCTGGGACAAGGCTCAAACCACCCATTTTGCAGATGGTGGGGTCTTTGATCAGATTTATGGCGTGAAATAGGTTTTAAGGCATGGGGGAGCCATCTCTTATTGGGAAAAAAGGGTTCTTGACCCGATCACGCCTGATTTTGGGAGACTCCCCCATGGCATCTTCAGAAAACCTCATGGAAAAGAGCAACAGAAAGGCAGGTGATTTTGAAGGGGTGAAGGGTCAGACCGAGGGCGGGCAACGCCCTAGACCATCGCGTTTAAGCGGTCGATGTTGGTGTTTTTAAAAAGGATCTCATCGCATCCACCCCCAACTTAATGTAAGAGGTTGACCATGCCACTCCAACACCTGATCGACAGTTTTAATGACCGATTCATTGCCGAAAACCACCTTAAAAATAACCCCCTTCGCTATCTTGATGGCAAGGTTCACGGCGTTTTTGGGCAACTGACCTTTGGCAGCGACTTAAGACCCGTTCATTTTTTTTCAACGCCTGAAAGGCTTTCAGGACATGATGCCGCCCCGGTCCCTTTCGTGACGCTAGCACCAGGTGAAAAGCCTTCCTTTTCAGAACACCAGACGCCGAATATTGTGAGCCTCGACCGTTTAACCCGAACGGTCCACATGCTGAATTACCTGACCTTGAATCAGGAGGAAGGGCATCTTTTTCTGGACGTTCACCCTCGTCACGTGCTGACCGTGCAGCAGGACCATGGCGCCTATTTTGAGGACATTATTCGTCGTTGTGGCTTACCCCTAAGGCGTATCGTGATCAGCCTTGCGATCAACCGGTCTCATGAACACCAGATGGCCTTACTCCTCGAACGCCTTAGAAATTACCGTGATCGTGGTTATTCAACGGCGATCAGGTTCGATGATGAGACACCCCTCGCCTGTGTCGATCATTTCAAAGCCCAATACCTTCATCGTTTTCCCCCAGATGTGATCCGCTTTAGCAGCCTCTTTTTTCACCGAAACTACCAAGAACCGGGTGGTTTAAGGCGCCGAAACGCCCTCCTCGCTGCCCTGAGGCAAATCGATACGGAACTCTTTTTAGATGCCATCAAGGATCAAGGGGATGCCGACCTCGCCGAGGCCATCCGCCCAGATCATGCCCAAGGGCCCTGGCTCGATGCTCAGCATCGGGTGATTGAGCCTCTTCTAAAGGCTATCTGATCCTTGAGGCCTAAACCTTAAGCGCAGGAACTCAGATTATTTGGCCAAGGAGAGAGGTATATGAGGACTTTGAGGGTTGACATCGACGGTCTGGCGCGCGGGGATGACCACGAGATCCATGTCTTCCATCGGGATGGCCCCCAACAAAGGCTCATCGCCGAGAACCATGGCTCCGGTGAAGCACCGGCGATTTTTGAAGTGAATGTCCACTGGCCCACAATAGGGAACGGTGTTGCGGTGACCATTCGCTAAAGTCACCTCACGCCGCTCCAATTCTAAAAGCCCAAGCTGGATCGCGAGATGCTCCGGAAGACAAAGATGGAGGGCTCCGGTATCAACGAGCGCCGTCGCGATAATCGGGGCCAGATCTTCCTTTGATGGATTGGAAAATCGAAACTCCGAACGAATGATACCCATACATTTTCCTTTAAGAATCGGTAAAAAAAGCATTGAACGACACATGGATTTGACATGACACGCTGCAAAAGAGACCTGGTGTTCCTTATTAGGCTGACGTTTGGCATTAGCCTCCTGACCTTACCCGCCTATGGTGACATCACCCATCAAAACGACCCAGAGGTTCAGACTCCCGATACCCCTGAAGTCACCGATGACTGGACCGGAAGATCTCTCCCAAAAAGTGAAACAGGCTTCATCGACATCATCAGAAAGGCTCAAGGGGCGAGT
>Ga0114962_10000078_pt1 | contig 76058 bp, 102 predicted proteins | sample C_130820_MF_Meta_FD_87017 | JGI IMG/M metagenome (GOLD analysis project Ga0114962, IMG submission 87017) | Freshwater microbial communities from Lake Croche, Canada to study carbon cycling - C_130820_MF_MetaG | ecosystem: Environmental > Aquatic > Freshwater > Lake | place: Lake Croche, Canada... | reverse complement strand
AGTAGCTTTCCGGTTACACAAAAAGATGGCGATGTTTTCTTTAATAACAGCACCAATCAGTTGTATATTTCTTCAGCTGGTATATTTGATTTAGTTGGCCCAGCATATACAAAATTACAAGGCGTTAGTGGAGCAATCCCTGCCACAGTAGCTGATGGTAGTATCAGTGGCGTAACACACAATATACTACAATTACAGTTTGGCAATACTATTGTTGCTACATTTAGCACCGATTTACCATTTTTGCCAAGTCCCACAATGTCTGGGTTTACATATATTAATCCTGGTATTACACTTAATAGTTCTATAACAGGGCCGACATTTAATTCAAATGTAGTTGGTTCATTAACTGGTAGTGTTATAGGTAATGTTACAGGCAATGTAATTGGCAATGTTACAGGCAATGTAATTGGCAATGTTGCAGGCAATTTAACTGGTAACGTGACAGCTACAACGGTAACTGGTACATTAAATGGCGATGTTATTTCTACAAACGGACGTATTACTAATTTAACTTCTAGTAATGCTTCAGTAACTGGCGGAAATGTAACTGGATTATCTAGTTTAACATCTAACAATGCAACATTAACAAATCTTGCTACAACAACATTAGCCGCTACTAATTTAAGTGTATCAAATCTTGTAGTAGCAGGCGGAACCATTGCTGGACTAGCAAGTCTAAGCGTAACTAATTTAACAGCAACTAATTTTATTAGTGGCAATGCTCAATTAATTAATGGTAGTCACACTAACGCAACCGCATTGTCAGCAACAAGCGGTACATTTACAAATTTCAGTGCCGGTAACGTATTAATATCCGGCGGTAGCATAAACAATATTGGCGGATTTTCTGCAGTTTCTGTGCAAACTACAAATCTTGCAACTGGTAATGTATTAATTGCTGGTGGTAGCGCAACTAGTTTAACAAACTTAACATCGACCAACGGCAACATAACAAATTTTGCATCGTCTAACGTAACAGTAAGCGGTGGAAACGTATCTAACGTAAGTGGATTAAACAATACATTTACCAATGCTAACTTAATAAATTCTACAGCAACTACCAAAGTGTATTTTGACAGTAGTACTGCTACTGCAACCACAGCCTTTGTACAGGGTGTATTCCCACGCGGAATGATTGTGATGTGGAACAGTTCTTATGCAACTATCCCAACAGGGTGGCAGTTATGCGATGGAAGCAATGGAACTCCAAATTTACAAGGTCAATTTATAGTTGGCGCAACAGCCACATTGGGCACATGGAACACACCGGGCAACGTTGGTGGTACAACATCAGTGACATTAACAACTGGAAATTTACCTTCCCATACGCACTTGGCAACATTAACTGGTGCAACCGACCAAGGCGGCGCACATAATCATACAGTTATTGATCCAGGACATGCTCACGCAATGTCTCCGGGGTATCAAACTGCAACAAATTCAGGACAAACTGGTAGAAACGACGGTAGTCAAAGTGCTTTGATTACAACAACGCAGAGTGCAGTAACAAATATCAGTCTAGCACAGGCCGCAACACACAATCACTCATTGACTGTTACAGGTAATATAGGTGCAACAGGATCAGGACAAAGTTTTGGTATATTGCCACCATACTACGCATTGTGTTACATACAAAAGATGTTCTAAAAACGTGATAAATATAACAACTAATCAAGGTTCTTTAAATGCCGTATACAATTAATCTAACTAATGGCTCAAGTCTGGTCCCAGGCGGGCTGTCCGACGGCACAGTTGACAATTCGCACAGTAGTATTATATTAATTGGAAAAAACTATGCCAACTACGGAACCTTTTTAAACGATAACTTGGTTCACATGTTAGAGAATTTCTCTAACCAAGCAAGTCCGCCAAATCCTATACAAGGACAACTATGGTGGGATTCAAATAATAAAATTTTACGAGTTTATACTGGTGTATCTTGGAAGATTTCTACAGGTGCTACCAGTGCCACACACAACAACCCACCGGCAGACACCAGTTCATTGGGTGGTGACTTATGGTTTGACACCACCAACAGTCAGTTAAACGTATGGTCTGGTTCAAACTGGATCACAGTTGGCCCAGTATCAACTCCAGCTACCGGCATTACTGGTGCTCTCCCAGAAATAATGACAGACACCTCCGGCGCCAGCCACGTTGTAATTCAAATTGTTTTTAACAAAACAATCTACGCTATTATATCCAAAGACGCTTTTGCAAGTTCATTGTACGGCTTCCCAATTATCCGCGCTGGTATTAATTTTAGTACCCAGGCAAGTCCGGTATGGGGTTTAAATACACAAGATGTAAACCCAACAAACAATACATTAGTTCAACGTGATGCCACTGGCGGAGTCAATGCAGTAACATTAAATGCCACAACTGTAGCCGCAAGTACAGTAAATGCAACAAACTTAAATGGTTCCTTTACTGGTAACCTGTACGGTAACGTATTGGCAACAACGGTTTCAGCAACCAGTTCTGTTTCTGCACCAGCGTTCCTTGCTACCAGTTACCAAGGTACAATAGTTACAGCGTATCAACCAAATATTACCACACTTGGTGTAGTGCAAAATTTAAATGCAACAGGAAATACCGTTATTACTGGTCGTGCATATTATAACAATGCTGAAATTGCCACACAGGGCGGAGCAGTTGCATTCTCAAGTATTAACAGTACCCCAATTGGTAATGCTACACCCAATACAGGTGCGTTTACAACGCTATCTACTGCTGGTACTACTACTGCCAACGGTAGCGTAATAATTACTGGTAATTTATCTGCTAGTAACTATGTTATTACACCAACAGTATTAGCCGCACAAATTGGTAATACAGCAACGGTACTAACTGGTACACTGAATACATCCGCACAACCTGGCATTACTTCTGCAACGGGCCTAGTTTCAATTGGAAATATTACTTCCGGTGCATGGAGCGGTACAATCGTTCAACCATATTATGGCGGAACCGGTGTCAATAACGGTGCTAATACCATTGTTGCAACAACAAATATCTTGTTAAATCAGAACGTTGCCGCAAACTCTAGCCCAACATTACGTGGCGCAAACTTTACTAATATTCCAAATACCGCATTGGTTTCCGGCGGCAATATCAACATGGTAGGCGGCACAGGAATTTCAGTAACTGGCACAATGGTACCGGGTGGAACAGTTACAATTGGATTTACTGGTAGCCCGGTCGTTGGTGTCAACGGCACGGCAAATCAAATTCTTGTTACTGGCGCACAAAACGCACCAACATTGGCCACACCACAGAATATACATACCGGCGCCAACTTCCAAGTAAACAGTCTAGGAATTGGTGTTGCGGCAACAGCAACCACAGGCGAATTACGTGCCGGTATAATTCGTGCCACAGACAACATTGTTGCTTACTATTCTGATGATAGATTAAAAACTCGTCTAGGAAAAATTGAAAATGCTCTAGACAAATTATGTAGCTTAGAAGGGTTCTATTATGAAGCCAATCAAACTGCACAAGATTTAGGTTATACAGTTCAGCGTGAAATGGGTATTAGTGCCCAAAAAACACAACTAGTAGCACCCGAGATTGTTAAGCCTGCACCAATCGATGACAAGTACCTAACTGTACAATACGAGCGTTTTGCTCCGTTAATTATTGAAGCTATCAAAGAGTTACGTGCAGAAGTTAATGATTTGAAGAATAAAATATCATAAAAAGTGGTTTAGCGATAAATACTTTATATAAAAAATAGGATTGTAAATTTATGAGTTATGCACAATACGGCCTTGTACAGGCTTCTGACTACAATACTTTAATTGGTTCTAGTCCTAGTAGTACTATTAACACTATTAACACCACATGGGCAGTAGGTAACGGTCCACGTGGATACGGTCAAACTGCATTAAGTACAGTCAGTGCCGCGGCAACAGTTACAGCTACACAATGGTCGACCTTGATTGGTACTGTAAACAGTATGCTTGTTCATCAAAGCGGTAGCGGCACTGGTATCACATTACCAACTACTGGTAACACAATTTCATATTTAGGTACACTAACTGGCGCAATTACAACAGCATACAGTAATGCATTAACTACAGCTACTCGCGGAACTACAATTAATGGTTCGGCTATTACTGCAACTTGGTCGGCAAGTATTAGTAACCCTGGATCAAATCCTCCAAGCTCTGCTACTGCACGTACATCACTTACACGTAGCGTTGGATTAACTGCAACTTTTGCCAGCGCAGACCAAGCACGTTATTTCTTTAATGCAGGCGGTCAGTTAACTTACAACGTAAGCGGCGCACAACTTTCAAGTACAACTGCTCGTACCAATGAAATTGTTAGTATGTTAGGCTTCATGGCTGGTGTTGCTACCTTTGGTGCTAACACAAACGGCGGACGCACTGGTTCTGGTGGTACATTAGGAACTAACGATACTGCCAAAGGTTATTGGACAGCAAACCCAACAATGCCTACTAGTAACGTTACTTTAGTGACCATGACAAGTACTGTAACCAACTACACAGCTGACACTGGTTACATCCAATACAAAACTAACGGATTCCAAGGTGGACAACTTGACAACGGAACATCTGTAACATTCTGGACCACAGTTACATCCAATTCGGGTACTGACTATAACGGTGCATTTGGTTTCGACGATTCGTTTGGTGTAACAATTACCCAAAGTATCAACGTTATTCCTCCAGAAACAACCAACTTAACTAATTCGTGGGGCACAGTTACTATCGCTGCCGCTACAGTATAATCTAATTATTCAAATTAGTTGACAATCGGGCGTAGGTAGTGTAAACTATACTACGCCCTTTTTCTATATAACACTATGACCGATATCAATCAACTTGTTGAGCAAGTACGGCTTGCCACTGACTACCAAACAAATAAAGAAATACTACGTGAAAAGATCTTGACTGATCTACATTTGGCACACAACGGTGGCTTGTTCCGGGTCACGCCAGAACTATTGGCCTTTGTACAAAGTTGGCCAATTGATGAATTGTACCTGGAAGACACGTACCATAATCCAATTGAAGTAGACAAGCAAGTATTTTTAGTAATGGCACAACAACACTATCATAAAGTAATGAACCGGTGGCATCAAGAACATGCAGAAATTAAAAAACTCAGAAAAATCTAGAGGCATTGTTGCGTTTGCTGTTAATACCGGCACAACCGATTATGTTGCTATTGCTAACAAAACAGTTCCGCTTGCCTCACAGGTATTAGGATTACCGTATACTATTATCACGGAAGAAAGTATTGCCGAGTATGCAAGATTTAGTACTCGCACCGATGTTGACACTGGTCTAACTGTTGAGTGGAAAAACGTTGGTCGCAATAGTGCGTACAAGTTAAGCCCATATGATGAAACATTAGTAATTGATGTTGACTATCTAGTGCAGGACGATAGTTTGCTAGACATATTTGATATATCCTGGGACTATTTGTTACAAAGACATTCACGTTCATTAAATGACGAACACATGCCGCCATTAATGGGTAAACACAGCTTGCCGTATGTATGGGCCACTGTATTTGCATTCAGGCGCACTCCCAAAGCTGAAATGTTTTTTAATCTAATAGAACGTATACAAGAAAATTACAGTTATTATAGAGAATTGTTTAACATACCAAATAGAACCTATAGAAATGATTATGCTTTTGCTATAGCTGATATTATATTAAATGGATTCAGGGTACGCAATGATTTTGGTATACCCGGCTGGATGGTAAATGTAACACAAACCATTGACAGCATAGAAGCCCGAGATAATAAGCTAATCATTAAAGATAGAGATGCCGCTTACGTAATACCAAAAATGAATTTGCATGTAATGAGCAAGAAATACTTACAAAGTGAAAACTTCGATAAATTTATAGCCAATGTCACAGCATAAAGAACAACAAGGGTATGTTACCTTTGCACAAAATACCGACACAGTAGACTACTTAGAGCTTGCATACGTACAAGCACTAAACATCAAAGCTACACAGAAGACAGCCAAGTATGCTGTAATTGTAGATGCACAAACAAAGGAAAAGGTAAATGAAATTCATCGTAGCGTTTTTGATTATATCATTGATTTGCCCATGGATTATAATGAGCCTACCAGTAATTGGAAATTGGCTAATGAATGGCAAGTCTTTTATCTTACACCTTTTAAAGAAACAATTAAATTAGAAAGCGATTTATTGTTTACACGATCGATTGAGCACTGGTGGACTGCATTTAGATTACGAAATATTGTATTGTCTACTGGATGTCGAGACTACCGAGGACATCGATCTCATGTACGTACATATCGCAAACTGTTTGATGATAATAAGTTACCTGATGTATATAATGGCCTAATGTATTTTAGATTCAGCAGAGAAGCTAAACAATTCTTTGACACGGCTAGAACTATTGCATCCAATTGGGAATATTTACGTGATAATGTACTTAAAAACTGTAGGGAAGATGCACCAAGTACAGATGTATTGTATGCCATAACTGCCAGACTCATTGGCGAAGATGTATGTACTATGCCTAGCATGGACTTTATAAATTTTGTACATTTAAAACCGGCTATTAACGGGCTTGAAGAAACAGAACGTGTAACTGACATATACCTTAAAGAGTTTGATCAAGGCATGATCCGAATCGGAAACATTAATCAATTAAGTCCTTTACACTATTACGAAAAAGATTTTGCGACTACAGAAATGAAAGATTGGTATGAGTCCAGAAGAACTTAATATTTTAATTAACAAGCCTGCACCTGTTAAAGAATACCGATTGTACTACAATGAACAAGGTATGGTTACTATGTTTGCCGAACATGCACATCCAGAAGGAACTAACTATATTGTCTTAGATGACCCTGATTTATTTTATAAAGCAAATACGCATTTACTTAGAGTACGTGATAACAAGTTAATTAAAATAGATACAAGAATACAATTTAAAACCGGATTAAGACGCGGCACACAAGGACAACCGGTAGTAAAAGGTATTGCCGCATTGGCATTGTTACCCACAGAAACATATACAGAAATAGAATACTATGAGCGAAAAACAAATAATTGACGTTGCAGACCTAGACTGCATCTTTTTAACTTATGACGAACCTAATAAAGAAACCAATTGGATTAAAATTCAAAACATGGTGCCTTGGGCACGACGTGTGGATGGTGTTAAAGGATCTGATGCGGCACACAAGGCCGCTGCCGATGCAAGCGATACTGATCGCTTTGTACTTATTGACGGAGATAATATCCCTGATCCTGATTTCTTTAATTTACAACTCGAACTCACCGACTCTAATAGAAGCTGTGTCTTTCGCTGGAAAGCTAGGAACTCTATAAATGGACTTATGTACGGCAATGGTGGAATGAGCTGTTGGACTAAAGAGTTTATCTACAATATGCGTACCCATGAAAATACAGATGGGTCAGCGGCAAACGATGTAGAGTTTTGTTTTTATCCCAACTACTGGTCAATGAATGATTGTTACTCAACTACCTACCCTAACGCTACACCATTTCAAGCATGGCGTGCCGGATTCCGTGAAGGTGTTAAGATGTGCCTAGATCGTGGTGCCAAGCCTAATATGGCAGACTTTGAACAACGTGTACATAATCGCAATTACGATAATTTGTGTATTTGGCAGTCAGTTGGTGCAGATACAGACAACGGATTTTATGCCATATATGGCGCAAGAATTGGTACATATCTGACTATGTTAAAAGACTGGGACTATCGACAAGTACAAGACTTCGATGTTCTAAAAGGATTATGGGATGAATACTATTGCAATGATGATCGCCCTGAGAACTGCACAGAGATCGGGAACATGTTACGCACACGTTTAGGTTTACCTATTGTAGATATGGATCCGGCTGAAAGTAAGTTCTTTAAGCATCATTACAAAAGTCAATTTAAAAATGTAGGACCAATGGTACGAGAATGAATATACTGGTAAATGGTAGTAGTTTTAGTAGAGGTGAGCACGGTTGGCCTACACTACTACAAAAACAACTTGGATGTGATTTAGTTAACCTAAGCGTAGCTGGGTGTGGCAACAGTTACATACAAGAAACTACCATTAGTGAACTAGCTCAGAGAACATACAATCGCGTAATTATCATGTGGTCTCCGTTTGATCGAGTTGACTATAAAATAACTAACGTAAATTTATTTTCAGGAACTATTTACAATTCTAAATATCAATCAGAACAAAACGACTGGCCCAGTAAAGTACTACATCCAGTCAATGATCAAGACTATGTAGAAAAAGACTGGATATTTGGCTGTGGGTTTGTTAACCAGGATAAGGACACAGCATTACAAGAAGCATTTCATGGTTATTACAAATACACAGATAGATGGCAACAAATATATTCTAACCTAATGCGTGTAATTAGCTTGCAAGGATTTTTAAAAAGTATTAACCAACCGTACTTGTTTACGTTTGCACGACAATTTAGACAGTTTGATAGATACGACCATTTATATAATCTATTAGATTGGGACAACATATATGAAATTGATTTGCAGGCCATTGTACGAGAAAATAATTGGTTTGACCCCGACGGTGTACACCCTGGGCCACAAGCGCACGAGTACTATGCACAAGAAATAATTAAGTTATTATGAATAGATTTACATTAGACCTCAATGACACACTAATTTGGAATTATAAAGAGTTCCTTAGCTTTTTAGTAAATCGCCAGGGCCAACATATCACAATAGAAACACATGCTGAAGGTGTTTGTTTATCTAGTTTAGGGGTTTACGATATATTAGACATGTTTAACTTTTTGTCAGTTACTATTGTAACAGATAATGTTGTAGAAATACATTCTAAATATAATATCGCATTAATTAAACAGCGTTTTAGATTCTTGCAAGTACCGCTAGATACTGACTACAGCCAATATCAGCACTGGAACAGAAATACTGTATACGGTGCATTTTATAATAGACCAACTTGGTCAAGAATTGGATTAGCTAGCCACTTGCTTGCTTGCTATCCAGCACAGTCTACAGTAAATGTTAGATATGATCCTGGCAGTGAAAATCAACGCAGACACTTTGAACTGGATAAACTATTTTTAGCACATCCAGAATCTGTTAAAAATTTTATGTCAATATACAATCAATTGCCCAAGCAATTAGAAGATGCAGATGGATACACATGCGGAGTAACAACGCAAGTACATACAGATCAACTTGCTAAATTTTATTCTAATTTCTTAATCGATATTGTGGCAGAAACATTTATAACTGGCAGAACATTTTTCCCAACAGAAAAAACTATACGACCCATGCTGTTAAAGAAACCATTCATTGTGATGGGACCTACATCATTTTTAATACATTTACGCCAACTAGGATTTCGTACATTTCATGATTTTTGGGACGAGGGATACGACGGGCACAGTGGACTACATAGATATATAAAGATACTTGACTTAATTGATACTATAGCATGTAAATCTACAATAGAATTAGAAGACATGTACGCTGGCATGCAACCCATACTAGAACATAATCATAGTTTATTATTGGAACGTAAATATACAACAGAGGTAACATACATTGAATGATTCGGCATATAAATGGCATCAAGTAGGAATTAACGATAACAAATTCTGGAGAAAAGATCTATTAATAATGTATTTGTACGAATGTGTTCGTAGCAATACACTCCCACTGATCACAGTAGCACCCGAGGCCAGCAGTCTTCAAGGAAACGGCTTGTATTGGTACTTAGATAATTTTTGCGAACGTAATGATTATCCTAAATCCAATATCACAATACGCACTGGAAATATAATTGAACGCCACCCCGAATACAAAATAGAACGAATCATAGAATCGTGGTTTGAATTGCCCATAATTCACAAATGGTTGTGGGACAATACAATAACTTATACATATACACCTACAAAACATTTTGGGCATTTTATTGGTAAAGCAAACTGGAACCGACTATGGGTAGCCGCAGTATTACATAATCAATATGCCAACAAATCATTCCAGACATTCCATGGTGGCCTAGGTACCAATTACCTAACCAAAGATACTACCAAGGTAGATTACATTGGACTTGAAGATTTAGTTAAACGTCGATGTGATGTGTTACCGGAAGTGATTGAGTTCTTGCAAACATGTCCCAGAGTTATTCCTGAAGACAAAGAATTTATCTCCGAATGTGCCACACATATTAAACAGCCCGATCATTATCCTATACAGTTGCCAGCCAATTTAAACATATTACAATACTACAATGACATTTTTGTAGATATAGTACATGAAAGTTATTTAACAGGTGAAGTATTCTTTTGCACAGAAAAAACATGGCGCCCCATGCTGGCACGTCGACCTTTTATCACAGCCGCTGGCCGAGGACATCTTGCCAATATGCGACGCCTGGGATTTAAAACTTTTAATGATTTTTGGGACGAAAGTTATGACGACCTATATGGCACTGATAGAATAAAGTCTATTATAGGGCTGGTATCAACAATAAGTTCTTGGAGCCCAGGCGAATTAATAAGTAAATTAGAGGAAATGAAACCTGTACTGGATCATAACTATACCACATTCCTTCGATTAAAACCGCAACAAATTGTGGAAACTTTTAAAGATATAAAATGACAACAAGATTCTTCGCTTTTGGATGTAGTGCTACTAGCTGTAACTGGCCGACCTGGGCAGATATACTAGCACGAGAATATGATCAATATCAAAATTGGGCATTACCGGGAGCCGGAAATAGTTTTATATTTTATAGTGTTATGGAAGCAATTAAACGTAACACTATTACCAAAGACGACACAGTAATGATTATGTGGACCAACATTGGTAGAGAAGATCGTTATGTTAAAGGACAAGGTTGGATTACCCCAGGTAGCATATATAATCAAACTATATACAGCCAAGACTTTGTTCGCGAGTATGCTGATCCAACTGGATATTTGATTAGAGACATGGCACATGTATCAGCAGTCAGATCTATACTAGAATCTATAGGATGCACATATAAGTTTTTTAGTACTGTTCCACTTAATGTCCCGGATGACAATATCTTTAGGGTGTTTAGCATGGACACCAAGATTGTTAGTCTTTATTCAGAGGACATACAAAATATAGCACCTAGTGTGTTTGAAGTTGTATTTGCATTTGATTGGTATAGTCGTCCTGGTGTTAAGGACTTAGTAATGCTAGAACAGTATTATAATACAGTCAAAGGTGATGCGTGGCCAACTTGGAAAACATTTGAACAACAAGATTGGACAGGTGTAGAAAAGCGTGTGCGTTTAGAAATAGACGAAGACCATTTATTATCTAAACAGTTATTATCGCGCACTAATACACATCTACTACCAGCAGAGCATTTAGAATATCTAGATCGTGTAACAGACATTTATATACCTGAGGAAACTAGAGCATGGGTTAACGATGTAAACACAGCGATACTATCGGGTACGGATTTTAAACGACTATGGAAACCAACAGGTAAGGTTAACAGATTTTGAGTAAATCAGATTTTATGTCTGCCGCAGAGCAGATGAAAGAAAAATTAGGGCACGGGCTATGTTTAGCCAAATGGAAGCAAGTCAGCCTACATTTACCTACAGGGTTAAATAATAGTTGTTATCATCCGCCACTACATCAAATTGATGCTAGTGTATTAAAAGATGACCCGGGCGCACTACATAACACAGAGCATAAAAAAGCTCAACGTGTTATTATGTTAAAAGACGAACGTCCTAGCGAATGCAGTTATTGTTGGACCCAAGAAGACTTAGGAAATCTAAGCGATAGACATTATAGATCAGGAGAGCCGTGGGCGGCAGAAGATTATGAACTTATTCGATCAAGCACCGGTAATGAAACGGACGTTGTTCCGTCGTACGTCGAAGTTAACTTTAATCATGCGTGTAATCTTAAATGTAGTTATTGCAGTCCCCAATTTAGTTCAAGTTGGCAAGCGGAAATGGACAAGTTTGGCGGTTTCCCGACAAGCACAATACATAATGATCCTAGTCATTTTACTGGGCGCAATAGGCCTATACCACATTCCCAACCTAATCCTTACGTCGATGCATTTTGGGAATGGTTTCCAACCCTTTATCCAAAACTAAAACATTTCCGCATGACTGGTGGCGAGCCACTTATGGATAAAAATACATATCGAGTATTTGACTACGTGTTGGCATTACCTAATCCTGAACTGCATTTAGATGTTACTAGTAACTTTAGTGTAGAAGATTCATTATTTGAAAAATACATGGGCTATGTAAAGAATCTATGTAATACACAAATTGAACACTTCATGCAGTATGTAAGTTTAGATAGCGGGAAACCAGACCATGCAGAATATATTCGCAATGGACTAAATTACAAAAGAGTAGCACACAATGTACAGCGTTTCTTAACTGAGATACCTTATCGTAATAGTCTTACATTTATTATCACAATGAATAATTTAAGTGTACTAGGCCTACAACAACAACTCGAGTGGATATTAGATTTGCGTCGCCAACACAGCACAACCTATCAACGTGTTTGGTTTGATACTCCCTTGTTACGTCAGCCTAAATGGCAAAGTTTACAAATACTGCCGCCAGTATATTCTAAACATTTAGAACGTGTAGCTGACTGGATGGAACTTAATTTAGAAACAGCAGATGATCCGTTTCATGGATTTAAAGATTACGAAGTACAGCGTATGCGTCGAGACATAGATTGGATGAAAGAAGGTTGCAATTTAGATCCAGACTATGTTAAACTGCAACGTGCAGACTTTTACAGATTCTTCAATGAACATGATAAACGTCGCAATACTAATTTCCTAGAAACCTTTCCGCAGATGAAAGAGTTTTGGGATGAATGCCGATACTATGCCCAGAATTAAAAACGAAACAGATATAGAATATAAACGCAGGGTAATCGACATTAAGTCGGAGTCATTCTGCGGAGCCAAATGGTACAATGCCACGATATGGTTAGGTAGTGGACAAACTACAAGTTGTCATCACCCGTTGCCACATGCCATTGATGTTGAAGATCTTGCACATAATCCAAAGGCGTTACATAATACGCAAAAAAAGAAAATGGAACGTGAGCAGATGCAAAAGGGAGAAAGACCCAGCGGATGCGAGTACTGCTGGAAGATAGAAGATATAGGACGTGATAACATTAGTGATCGCGTTTATAAGACAGTTATATATACAGACAAAGAATTGGAGACAGCGTATGCTCAGCCAGCCAGCAGTGATGTGGATTTACGAACGCTTGAAATTGCTTTTGATCGCACATGCAATTTTGGGTGTAGTTACTGTAACCCTGCTTTCAGTAGCACTTGGGTTAAAGATATTGACACCAATGGACCTTTTACCGGCCTCACTTCAGACGGCAGGAATCATTTTACTCATAGCCATGGTAGTAGTCAGCTTTACAAGTTTGGTGAGTATAATCCTTATGTTGAGGCGTTCTTTAAGTGGTGGGAATCTGACCTTCATAGATCGTTACTGGAGCTAAGATTAACCGGCGGTGAGCCACTTATGTCGGGAGACACGTGGAAGCTATTAGAATGGTTCAAGAACAACGATAATCGAGTTAATCCAGACATGCGGTTTGCTATGAATAGTAACCTTGGTGCAAAGGATGACTTAATAGATCGTTTAATTGATGCATCACATAGCCTTAAACACTTTCACTTGTACACAAGCAATGAAGCAGTGGGTATTCAAAGTGAATATATTCGCGATGGCCTAGTGTGGGATAAATGGACCGGTAATGTAGATAAAGTATTGGAACGCGGTAATATAGAAGGCTTCCATATGATGTGTACCGTTAATGCACTATGCTTAGATAGTTTACCTGAGTTCCTGGATCAATGTTTAGAGTGGAAAGACTTGTGCGGAAAAGACTATCCTACATTTTCGCTAAATATATTACGCTTTCCAAGTTTTCAAAGTCCGTTAGTACTCCCAGACGAAATACGCCACCAATACAAACTACGCCTACAAGCATGGTTTGATAATAACAGCAAGAATCCGTTACTACATCAGTTTGAACTTAATCAACTACAACGTCTGATAGATTATTTAGATGTAGTTAAAACTCCACACATGGGTGCCGCAGAACAATCAGTCTTACAACGAGACTTTAAACAGTTCTATACACAATACGACCAACGACGGAACAAAAACTTTACACAAGCGTTTCCCTCATTAACCGAATGGTATAATTCAATATGACAGATAAAGCAGAACGTCAAAAAGCATTTTATAAAAAAGGTTACGATTATATGAGTAAGATGCCTTACTACATAGATGCAGAAGACCTAACAGAAAAACAAGTAGAACGACTAACAGAAAGCAAGACATTTTGTATCTTGCCATGGACTCATATGCATGCCTTTCCCGACGGGCGCACATACCCTTGCTGTTTAGCAGACTACTGGCATCCAATTGGCGACTTACGCAAAAACACAATGGAAGAAGTTTGGAACCAAGATGGTTACAAAACCATGCGTAAGAACATGCTTGAAGACCGGCCTTGTACAGAATGTACCAAGTGCTATGAGCAAGAAGAAAACGGTTTCTTTAGTATGCGTAACGAAGCAAACAGAAACCAAGGACATTTTATTAAGGACGTTGATCTAACACATGAAGATGGCACACACCCCGAGTTTAAAATCCGTTACTGGGATATTAGATTTAGTAACCTATGTAATTTTAGTTGTCGCACCTGCGGTCCTATTTTTAGTAGCAATTGGTATAACGATCATGTCAAACTATACAACCGCAAGCCAGATGTACTAGGTCGAGAAATGTTACGTGTAGAGTATGCGGCCGGCGACGAAGAAACTATACAAAAACAAATGGAACCGCACATTCCTAACTTGGAACAAGTATACTTTGCTGGCGGCGAACCATTGATCATGAAGGAACATTATTTCCTATTAGACCGGTTACTAGAACAAGATAAAACAGATTGTAGATTAATCTACAATACAAACTTCAGTGAAATGCGCTACAAAGACAAACACGTATTTGATTACTGGAAAAAGTTTGAAACAGTAAATGTAGGAGCCAGCCTCGACGGTAGCTATGCTCGTGGCGAACTAATACGTAAAGGCACAGACTGGGCACAGGCAGTGGACAATCGTCGACGTATGATGACAGAAGTACCACACGTAGACTTTTACATTAGTGCTACAGTTAGTGCTATGAATATTCTACATATACTAGACTTTCATCGAGAGTGGGTAGAGCTAGGGTTAATTGAACCTAAGGATTTTAATATTAATATTTGCCAAAGTCCTGAGTGGTATCGCATTGATATTTTCCCTGAATGGTTCAAGCAAGACGTTATTATTCCAGCATATCAAAAACATATCAAGTGGTTAGACCCACAGGATAAACTACGTCGTGCTACAGTAGGATTCCAAAGTATTTTAAACTTCCTAACTGCAAATGACCGCAGTGACTTATGGCCACGTTTTGTACAAGAAATTAAAACATTAGATGATTTACGTAGTGAAAATTTTTGGTCTACCTTCCCGGAGTTCTCAGCGTTAAATGCTTAACTATAAAGATTTACGTAGCATACATTTAGAAATTAGTTCCAGATGTAATGCGGCTTGTCCCGATTGCTTACGCAATTACCGTGGTGTAGATATCATTGACACGTATCCTGTGCGAGATATGTCACTAGAGGAATTTAAAGAAGTATTCAGTGCGGAGTTCCTGCAACAATTAGATAATTTTAAAATCAATGGCAACTATGGCGATTTTGTTACAGCTAGAGATGGCGTAGAAATTGTTGAATACATTGTACATTCTAATCCTAAATTAAGTTTGGAAATTAGTACCAATGCTAGTGCTAAGCCAAAGATATGGGAACGACTGGCAAAGTCTAAACCAATCGTATATTTTCGTTTAGATGGATTGGGTGATACACATCAACTATATAGACAAAATACTGACTTTGAGTTTATACTAGACAATGCTCAAAAATTTATTCGTGCTGGAGGAGAAGCAGTATGGGCAATGATTAAATTTGATCATAATCAACATCAAATCAATGAGTGTGAACGTTTAAGTAGAGACTTAGGATTTAGTAGATTTGATTTAGTTGATGCAGGACGCAATACTATGCCAGTGTTTACATCAGATAAAAGATTAAGTCATACCATTGGCGACTATCGTGGATCAACTAATTTTGATGAGTTATACAATAATTACAAATATTACGAAACTGATCCTACTATAGCAGTTATGTCAGAGACTGAAAATAGAGAAATTAGTTGCTATGCTAAAAAAATGCAAGAAGTATATGTAGCAAGCAACGGCGAAGTGTACCCTTGTTGCTGGCTGGGCTACTATCCTTTACATAGTAATAGTCGTCCAAGTAACGCACAGTTAAAACCTTTAATAATGGAAAATAACGCAATAGAGTACGGACTAGAACATGCAATAGCATGGTTTAATAAAATTGAAGAATCCTGGGACAAAACTGTTCCAACTGGAAAAATATATGAGTGCAATCAAACCTGTGGCATTAAATAAACATCCAACAACTTGTATGTTGCCTTGGTCTAGTATTGCGGCAAATACTACCGGAACAACCAGACCATGTTGTATAAGCGAAGATATTATCAAACGTCCCAACGGTACTCCGTATAACCTTGCTACAGATAGTATCATGGAAATATATCACAGTGACTGGATGAAAAATCTAAGACAAGAGTTCATTGACGGAAAAAAACCTGCAGGATGTCGGCGCTGTTGGAACGAAGAAGCCGTAGGAAAAACTAGCAAACGTCTTAATCATTTACATAAAATGAATATGATATTGCCAATGTTAAATTTTACTACGCTAGATCCGGTACATTTTTTATATTTGGATTTAAAACTGGGTAACATTTGCAATCTTAAATGTCGTATCTGCGGCCCAATGATCAGTAGCAAGTGGGCCCAAGAAAGTTTAATGCAGATACCATATGAACAACGTAAAAATAGCATTCAGAAAACATGGTTGGTTGAAGGCGAGTGGCCTCGCACAAGTAAAGGATTCTGGGAAGAACTTTATACAATAATACCCAAGATTAAATTCTTAGATTTTACTGGTGGCGAACCTTTTATGATACAAGAGCACTTTGATCTATTACAATATAGCGTGGATAATGGCTATAGTAAATATCAACACTTGTTTTATAATACCAATGGTACCATATTCCCAGAGGGTGCAGAAGACTTATGGAAAAATTTTAAACGTGTTGAAATAGCATTTAGTATCGATGCAATTGGCAAACAATTTAATCTAGAACGATCCGGAGCAGATTGGGACAAGGTCAATGCAAACATAATAAAATTTCAAGCATTAAAAAAACATTTGCCGCACATAGAACTTCAGATAAGCGCAACAGTAAACATACAAAATGTCTACTATCTTGAAGAATTATGCAATTGGTTTGATCAGCACAAATTTGATTACGTACATTTTGGCCTAGTACATTTCCCTGGTTACATGAGCATTGGTGAAATGACCGATACTGCCAAACAGCTAGTAATAGAAAAATTAAAAAATGGAAAATTTAACAATATTTATAAACCAGAGATTAACAAAATAATTGATTTTATTAACAGAGCAATGAGTACAGATGGTTCTTCGTTCCGTATTAAGATGAAACAACTAGACAAATTACGCAATGAAAATTTTGCAGAAACACATCCAGAAATAGCACGAGCAATGAATTATGACGCTACCTAATACAATTTGTATGTTACCTTGGATTAGTGTTGAGACTAGTCCATTGGGCACTACACGCCCTTGTTGTCTTGCTGACGAAGAAATTGTCGATGAGAATGGTGCCAAGTACGACCTGAACAAAACAAATTTAGAAGTTGTGTACCATAGCAAATATATGCAAGACTTACGAGAGCAGTTTCGTGCTGGTAAAAAGCCCAAGACATGTAAACGTTGTTGGGACGAAGAAGATGCTGGCCGTGACAGTAAGCGTATCAACAGTCAAATAAGATTAAAAGAAATATACAAGGAAGTTGATTGGTCTAACAACAATCCTGACCAGCTATGGTTTGTAGATTTAAAATTAGGTAATATTTGTAATCTTAAATGTCGTATATGCGGCTCTTGGTCCAGTAGCAGTTGGGCCACAGAAGAAATGAATTACTTGCCAGCGGGCGAAGATAAGAAAAAGCATTTAGCATATACTTGGTTAAAGCAAGGCGCCTGGCCACGTAAAACAACTACATTTTGGGATAACATGCGATCATTGTTACCAAATATTAAGTACTTTGAATTTACAGGCGGCGAACCCTGGATGATTCAGGAACACTTTGACTTGCTACAATATGCGGCAGACAAAGGATATAGTCGTAACATTGATATACATTACAATACCAATGGTACACAAAACCCGTTGCCTTACACAAAACTATGGGCACAGTTTGGTCGTGTAGATATTGCATTTAGTATAGATAACGTAGGCAAGCGATTTGAATACGAACGATTTGGTGCAAAGTGGGAAGAAGTAAATGAAAACATAGACAAAACTCATTTTGCAAGAACTGATTTTGCTTCTAATATTACTACACAACTATGTTTTACTATTAATATACAAAATGTCTATTACTTAGATGAACTGCTCGCCTGGGCAGATACTAAACCGTGGACTAGCATTTACTTTAACATGATGCACAGCCCGGAGTATATGAACATACAACATATGACCCCTACTGCTAAAGAACTAGTGCTTAACAAATTAAAAACAACCTTTTGGACTAGTCGTCATTATCAACAAGAAATAGATAATGTAATCAAGTTTATTGAACTTGGTCAAGGCAGTGACGGTAAACGTTTCTTATTTGAAATGCAACGCACAGATGCTTACCGTAAACAAAACTTCATGGATACTCATCTTGAAATAGCCAGGGCAATGGGTTATGAATAAGCCAGCAACACTATGTATGGCACCTTGGGTACACACGTATCTAAGTCCGCAGACTGAACGTCGTATGTGCTGTGCTAGCCGCGAAGATGCACAAAACTTTGAGCAATATATAGACACCCAAGCAGGCACGGGCAAGTACATACCAATTACTCTAGATGAGCATTGGAATAGCAAACACATGAAGTCAGTACGTCAACGCATGATGGCTGGAGAGACCCTGCCCGAGTGCGAAGTATGTAATGACAAGCTATTAAACACAGATGTTTACCGTAGTTATTTTAATCAGCTATTTGGCAATAAGTACTTAGACGCAATGGCGAGTACAGACATTACAGGTTATACCACGATGAAACCTGTAAGCTGGGATTACCGTTTTAGTAATCTGTGTAACTTCAAATGTCGAATGTGTGGGGATATGTTGTCCAGTGCTTGGGAAAGCGAGCAACGGCAAAACAATATGATTGATTGGAACAATCCAAAGAATAATTGGATGAAACCTGAAGTCAAAATAGAAATTGAAAAGTTTCAAGACACCCAGGTAGAGCAAGAGTTTGCTACTGCTGTTGAAGAGCACCGAGTGGAAGAGGTGTATTGGGTGGGAGGCGAGCCGTTAATGTATGAACAGCATTGGCGATACATGAAGCGGATTATAGAACTTGGAGATGGAAAAAATGTTTACGCTAGGTATAATACAAATCTTAGTCGTGTTAATTATCGTGGTATTAATCTGTATAGGGACATACTATCTGGGCTACGTGACTGGCAAATCTGTGCAAGCATCGACGGCACGGGCCGAATTGGAGAGTATATTCGATCAGGTCTTAATTTTGATGAGTGGCTTAAGAACTTCATTGAAGGAATTACGCATAGCCAACACCGCCGCCAAATCCGTATGGATTTCACTCTTACTACACCAGGACTCTTTGAAGTACAAGCGATACAAACGCTCGCAAAAGAACTTGGAGTAGACGTACTAGCCAAAGTAGTTTTTAGTTTTAGTCCGGACATAATTATGTCTCCGTTGGCACTACCTAAAGATGTATTGCATCCTTGGGTAGACGAAATAGTAGCCGGCTTAGAACCCGGTGCCCTTCGGGACATAATGGTCCAACTTAAAACCCGCCCCACCTTTGCTGAACAATGGCCCACAGAATATCAAGCTGGGTTACGTAAGGGCAAAGCTCGCATACAAGAACTTGAAAAAATTCGAAAAGACGTGTATACTTTTAGAGACATAATGTCTTTAAGACCGGACGCACTGGAATGGTATGACTCAATCAATTAAAGTAGTATTACGTAATCCGTTAGATAAAAATGACTTAGTAGACTATACAATAGTTCCCAATGATACTCAGCTGGCCACAGATTGGGTTAACGCATTGAAGGCATTACTTGTGCGTGGCAATCTTGTAGAAAAGAATTTCTGCTTTATGGGATTTCCGTATACAGCACGTAATTTAGGCTATCTATGTAAAGAACTTAATGATGCTGTTTATAAAATTAATTTATTTAATCGTAAAGGTATTTGGCCCACGCCATACGTAATCGAAGAATACTTTACTCCTGATACTGTACGCTTTGGAGACGAATATCCTATAGGCTGGGATGAAAGTAACCTTGGCCTCGGCATTAAGCACGGTGTAATGAACACGTTGCATAATCACTTTGAACGCTTACAGGGAACGGTGTGGGGATTAAGCGAATACTACAAACTGGCTGACTACGAAACAAAGTATGCTATACGTCAACTAAACAACATCTGTCACGAGATGGAGAACTTATGTTTGAGTCAGCGCAAACAAGCAACAACACCACAGTATATACGTCCTAGTCAAATTACTACTTTTCTACAAGCACAACGACATAACTTGACACTTGAACATCGTCAAGGGTTTGTTACCAATGGATATGATCGTGTGTTTGGCGGGGTATATATGCACTGGACACAAATAGGAAAAACACTATTTGAAGTATATAGAGATGAACACGCACCAAACTTAACTGACACAGTATGCGAAGCTATCAATGAGTTAAAATACTATAGTGGCGAGTTTGATGTAGAATGGGGCAGAGATACAGTATATGGTGGCAAAGAGTGTCAGTGGCACACCGACGAACTAGATGGCTTTTATGCTTGGCTAGAAAAAAATAATAAAGATTGCACGGATCCTACATTAAGTCTTGGGTACTTGCCAATGGGACAAATTGACTTAGACGGTTCATTTGGTAATAATAGCCCTGAAGTAGTTTGGCAAATACTTAAAAACCATTTAGACATATATAAAATTGAAGTGGGAGACATAAGTCAAACTTATGATTTTTGTTGGTCAGACTCTGATTATAAACAATTACAAATTAACATGATGAAACCTGGATATGATTATAGCAGCCGGAGATAGTTTTGTATTTGGAAGTGAACTAAAAAGTCCTGCTAACACATTTACAGCCTTATTGGGTGCAGATGAATGTGTCGCATGGCCAGGTTACGGAAATGACGCTATTGCTCGTACTACTATAGAACGTTGTGAACAAGGCGGTGTAACTGGTGTAATTGTTAGTTGGACATTCCCGGGACGATACGAGTTTAGATTTGCCTACAATACTCAACAAAAGAAAAGCCCGTGGTACAGTATTAATGTTTGGACTATTAAATCTGATATTGATTCTATTAAAGAAGAATTTGTTACAGATAATGCAGAAATACTTACTGCACAAAAACAAACTATTGAACGTGCAAAGCAAACTGGAGTTGCTGATTTTGCAGATTCCTTTTATAAACACGTAGGGTCAACTGAGTACTGGGAAATATACAGTAGTCTTAAAGAAATTGTTTATCTACAAAATTATCTAACAGTTAAGGGCATACCATTTATGTTTACTTGTGCAGATAATTGCCTATTTAATAACCATACAGTGGACAACGCCGATTCGGTACTATCAAGTTTGCTAAACCAAATTGACTATTTAAAATGGTTTTGGTTTCCTGAAGGTAAAGGCTCAAACCAAACCAAAACCCAAAGAGGTTTTTACCAGTGGGCGTTAGAGAATAAATACCCAGTAGGCACAACACATCCACTTGAGCAAGCACATCTGGATGCTTCCAAAATAATGAAAGATAAATTCAATGAATTGGTTAAGAAACATATACAATAGAATTACATTAGAAATACGTTATCGCAAGAAATTAAAAGAATTGCGTAAACGTGATCCATTTATTTACAAATGAAAATACTGGCAGTAGGCGACAGCTTTACCTATGGATCTGATCTAGCAGATCGCACACAGTCATGGCCTTGTGTGTTGGCCGGCAAACTTGATACCACTGTAACTAACTTGGGCAAGCCTGGCGGCGGCAATACACAAATAGTTCGTAACATTGTGGAACATGCAACCGATTATGACTTGGTGGTAGTAGGGTGGACAAGTCCAGGGCGAGTAGAGTTTGGAACCATAACCAATACATTTGATGTATGGCCCGGTTGGCAAGGACGACCGATTGACATGTTTCAGCCCGAGTTTGCTAGATTGATAACAGCAAGTCACGAACCTAAATATTTGTTTCGACGGTACCTGACTGATATAATACTGACTCAGAATTATCTAAAAACACAAAACATCAAGTATCTAATGTCAACTACACAAGGCGAAACAGAATATTATTACAGTACACTTAAAGACACCAGTCAAGATCTATTAGACAAGATAGATTATACACAATTTATAGAGTGGCCAATGAATGGCATGGCAGAATGGACATTTGAATCTCCTAGGGGCAAAAGCAATCATTTCTTAAACGAAGGTCACGTAAAAGTAGCAGACAAATATTATGAATATATTAGGAATCTCGGCTGGCTTTCATGATGCGGCCGCAACAGTATTAAACCCTCACGGAGAGATACTATTTGCAGGCCATAGTGAACGTTACAGCAAAATTAAAAACGATGCTGAATTTGCCAGTGAATTGTTTACCGACGTCATGCAACATAGTCCCATATACCATGTTGCATATTATGAACGTCCGTGGGCAAAACAGTTACGTAGATGGTATAGTGGAGAAGGAATAGAATGGAACAAATTTACTGTACAGCAAATATTAAAAAAACAACTTTGCGGTTTTAAATTTCCAGAATATAGTTCGCACAATCATCATTTAAGTCATGCCGCGGCTGGATTCCAAACTAGTACCTTTGATCGAGCTACTGTAGTTGTTATTGATGCAATTGGTGAGTGGGACACAATTAGTATTTGGGGTGCTCATTATGTCAATGGACGGGCACAGTATCATCGGCTATGGGGGCAGAAGTATCCACACAGCATAGGATTGTTTTATACAGCAATGACACAACAAGCTGGACTAAAGCCCATGGAAGATGAATACATCTTAATGGGTATGGCCGCATATGGGACTGATAAAGCCAGTACGTCAATGAGTATGCAACTACTAGCAGACGAGTGGAACATCAAGTTTAAAGAAAATTTACACACTGGTACCAGCTACGAGTGGAACTCAAAATTTGATGTTGAAGATATTGCCAGTTCTGCACAGGCTTTTTGTGAAAATTTGATATATAATGTTATGCGCCGCGCAAAAGACTTTGGGTGGAGTACAAACTTGGTATATATGGGCGGTGTTGCCCTTAACTGTTTAGCTAATAGAAATCTTGGTGATTATTTTGAAAAAGTATGGATCATGCCTAACCCTGGTGATGCTGGTAGTAGCCTTGGTGCGGCCGCTCTTGTCCACGGCGGCAGAATACAGTTTGACCATGCATTTCTCGGACACAGTATTCCCGGTCCTTATCCAGTTAACACCGCGCTCGACGGACTCCTTAGAGATAAGATCGTGGGGGTGGCCTCTGGAAGAGCAGAATTTGGACCAAGGGCCCTTGGAAACAGAAGTCTACTCGCCGACCCGCGGGGTCCGGACATAAAAGACCGTGTCAACCAAATTAAACGTAGACAAGAATTTAGACCATTTGCGCCGATTATTTTGGCAGAGCACGTTAACGATTACTTTGACATGCCTAGTGGGTTTGTTGATAGCAGTTATATGCAAGTGGTGGGTCGCTGTCGCCACCCTAAGTTATTTCCTGCTATTGTCCACTATGATGGCACTAGTCGTATACAAACAGTACCAGCTAATAGTTCAGGAATTAGAGAACTCCTAGAAAAATGGTATGTCTTAACTGGTTGTCCAATGTTATTAAACACAAGTCTTAACATTAAAGGTGAACCAATGGTCAATGACCGCGCTGATGCAGATCGCTTTGAAAAACTCTATAACGTAAAGGTATATTCATGACACAACGTATTTTAATTATGGGCCTTCCTGGCTCAGGAAAAACTTATCTAGCAACAGAACTAAAAAAGCTATTAGAAGACTGTGGCAAAACCGTAACATGGTTTAATGCCGACGAAGTTCGTAAACAATTTGACGATTGGGATTTTAGTGAAGCAGGCCGTATTCGTCAAAGCAAACGCATGTACGACCTAGCAGACACTTGTGGAACCGACTACGCACTTTGCGACTTTGTTGCACCTTTGGTAGAAATGCGTAATAACTTCAAAGCAGACTGGACTGTTTGGATGGATACTATCCGCGAAGGTCGATATGCTGATACAAACAAAATGTTTGTGGAACCTGAAGTATACGACTTCCGTGTTAACGAGCAAAACGCTGTTAAATGGGCAGACTTTATTGCTGAACATATTGTAGAAAACCGCAGACGCCCTGTATTTGATTGGCGTAAAGAAACAGTACAGATGTTAGGTCGCTGGCAACCATGGCACGACGGACACCGTGCGCTATTTGAAAGACTGTTAGCCCGGACTGGACAAGTTATTATACAAGTGCGTGACGTACAAGGTTGGCAAGGTAGCAATCCGTTTGAAGTAGAAAAAGTCAAGAGCTTTATTAAACAGGATCTAGATCCGCTATATCAAGGATTGTATGACATACAAGTTGTACCTAACATTGTACATATTGGATGGGGTCGTGGAGTTGGTTATACCAGCGGCGAAGAAACGTTTGATGAAAAGATAACGGATATTAGTGCTACTAAGATACGTAAGAGTTTAGGAATTGAATAAGTATCGCACATTATGGAAAACGTTGACCTGGCGCTTGGTCGGGTCAACTAGTACATTCTTAATAAGTTACTTGGTTACTGGGCAATTTTTTCTTGCTACCAGTATTGCTATTGCACAGATGATTGCCAATACTATCTTGTACTATATACATGAATTAGCATGGAATCGCTTGCCCTAGTCTAGGATTTGGTTTATACGGCGGTTTAAATTCATAGTTCAAACACATAAGTCTGAGCTGTTCTTTTAAATGATCCCATTCTTGACGTACAAAGTTGGGATCATTGAACAAGTTATAGTTATGATCTAATACAGGTTGCATCTTGACTAACATGTCTTGTTGTTCCGCAATACTCATGCTACTAATATCTTTTAAAATCTTTACAATAGCATCAAGTCGTTGTATTGGATCAAAAATAGTATCGTAACTTTCGTCCCAGAAATCACCAAAGGTTTTAAACCCATAGCTACGTAAATATTCTAAGTTGTTGGCACAGCCCACAAGTATAAATGGCATACGTAGTACAATGGGTTTAAATATCTTTTCAGTCAAATGCGTTTTGTTTTGAAAGTAGCAAGTTTCTGTTACTAGGAATAAAAAACTTTCCATTAGTTGACGTAAGGGACTTAATAGCATACTTTGATTGGGAATAAAATCTTCCTTGGCAAAGTCTATACGTAACTCGGGTAATTGTTCTATGTTAGCAATTACTTCTTCTTTAAGTACATGACTGAGTGGATACTCAGGAATGCCTGCCCTAATACTTACATCAAATGAATCATTGGTATCAGGACATACTTTACTGTAACTAACATAGCCGTGTTCAAGTAAATTGTTTTTGTATAATTCGTTAACTAATAGACTACGATACAATCGTTTGTTGCTTGTAATACGATTAAATGATATGTAAGTTTTCTTTAATTTACGATCGGCAGGAGCAACAATGCCTGGCAAATATTCATGTCCTCGGAACCAATCTGCTGCCGCAAAAATATGAAAGAAATAGTTTACTTCAGCAAACGGCAATTCATTACATATTCGATCTCGGTCGTAGCTGTTTCTTTCGGTGTTAACTAATACCCACGGAGCATGAGTATTTTCTGTCAGCCATTTGAGTAATGGATAATTATAATGTAGGTCTAAGGGTTCTTGATCATAGAATAAGAACAGTGGCACACGAGATAATAATTTATGGTTAATAAACCTATCGTACATGTCTTTGTCGGTAGGCAAGAAATCATCAAATTTCATATTAGCAACGTCGGTGTCAATATCATCTACTTCATTGTCAACATTACGTATCATTTCTATGTTTTCTGGTGAAGTTGATCCAAAAGGATGTAGATAAGCGACCCTCACATCTGCTATAATAGTACGTAGGTACTGATAGATATTTTCATAATGATTGGATAGGTTATACATGTTTGATGTTTTTTACTTTGGCGATAAACCGGGCTTGTTTGCTTTTGAACAACCTGCGACTTCATTGGAAGATGCCGCTACTAAAAGTAAGACTAGTCACTACTGGTATATTTATGGGGGTAATGACTACACCGGATTTGATTTTGATTATACACCTGTTCCTTGGGAAATAAATCATTTACATGTTTGGCCAAGTCAACATCAACGTAACGGCGAAGTATATCTAGCTAATAAACGCACACAGCATCTTGAGGAATGGCACTTTCATACAGGCCAACAAGTCTGGCGCAAGCCTAACAAGAGTTTATGGACTGTACCTGATAACATAGACGATAGTGAGTTTGATTATAGTTGGCATCCAGATCGTACAGAGCCCGACTATGAATATCATTTCCCTACACAATGGCAACGTGAAGGCGGACCTGTTTATCCTGGTAGTGCCGGTGTCAAGTACATGACAGATCAACGCATCCGGGCAGGTGCTACACAAATATTCTACATGGACTTTATGAATACTACAATTAATCGTCATCAATACGATGTATTAAAGTGTGACTATCCTGATATTAAAAGTACACGCTACGTAGACAGCCATCTTAACGTATTCAAACGTATCATGAAATTGGCCACAACAGAATATGTCTGGATTATTAGTAGTATCTGCGACTACACACGATTTGACTTTACTTGGCACCCCAGTGATGCACAACGTGAAATGATACATTGCTTTCCAAGCGGCAATCAAAAACGTGGCGATACATTCTATATACATGTTCCTAGTTTTACACAGCAAATGGTTGACTTAGAGTTGCTAGATTGGTTTAATGTTATTAATTATTGTGAAGATCAAGTGCTTACCCGTTTTGATACACCTGTGCATGTTTATGATACTGATGATTTAGTAACCGAAATTAAAAACTACGAATTTAAAACTCCCTATGCAATGTTTACAAACCAAAAGGATTTGATGTTTGCAGACTTTCCTTGCTTATGGACCAAGAAAGATCGCATCGTCCATCGTGTTACTGAAGACGGATCATCTGCATTAATACCAAGAGATATAAAAGAAGATTTAGTTACACAAGTATACGACTATCCGTACCTTGACACAAAAGGACATCGTATAATAAGCCCGCGATATCGATACTCAGATGTAGTTTTTATCAGCAACGGTGAGCCAATGGCAGAAGATAACTGGTTAGCACTTGCTCGTATTTGTCCCTGGGCTAAACGCAGTGATGGTGTTACTGGTCGTGAAGCCGCTTATAAAGCCGCTGCCAGTTTAAGTACAACGCCTTGGTTCTATGCGGTGTTTGCTAAGACCGAAGTATTACCTGACTTTAAGTTTGATTTCCATCCAGACTATTTTCAAGAGCCCAAACATTATATCTTCCACAGTCGTAATCCTGTAAACGGATTAGAGTACGGTGCTATGAACATTAACTTATATAATAAAAAGTTAGTACTGGAAACAGATCCTGGTTTAGACTTTACCTTAAGTAAAGAACACGAAGTAGTTCCTATTTGTGCAAGCATAAGTCGCTTTAATACAGATCCATGGATTACTTGGCGTAGTGCTTTCCGTGAAACAATGAAACTACAACGTGAAGTTGTATTAGGTGCTGGATTAGAAATTCAACATAGACTTACAACTTGGTGTACAGTTGCTGAGGGTGAAAATGCTGAGTATTGTATTCAAGGCGCATTAGATGGCGTTGAATATCACGATAGTGTCGATGGGGATTATGAGGCACTCAAGTTGAGCTTTGACTGGGCTTGGTGCCAGGAATACTATTATAAAAAGTACAACAGAAAAATTTGGTTAGAATTGGTCTAAGAAGTCTTGTGCTAAGAACCAATCTAAGTACTTGGGAATACCTTCTTCAATATCTACAGTAGGACGCCAGTTAGTACACTCTTGTAAAAATCTACTGTTGAGTGTATCTCTATTAGGATAAAACACATCGTGCGGCTGAATTACAATCTCACTGGGTATTCTTGATTGTATCATTTCGGCAGCTTCTATAATTCTTCTACCATTGCCACGTGTACAATTAAACGTACTATTAACACAATTTGGATCAAGTGCCACGGTAGTAAATGCACTAGCTACATCTGTTACATAACTAAAGTCTAGTTTATTGTCCGGACCGTTAACAATCATCTTGCCGGTCTTTAATGCAGCCACTGTCATTTTACTAATAACACGTACTACCATATCGCGTGTGCCATACAAAGCACTAGGGCGTAACAATGCATATTCTAAACCATGTTCGTGGTTCCAAATTTTACACATACGTTCGCATTGTAATTTATAACTACCATATAAAGTCAGCGGATCACATACGGCAGTTTCGTTTGGTGCACCTGTGAACGCATCAAAGTCGCCATATACCATCGAACTACTTGCTAGTACAAAACGTTTGACATTGTACTTGACACAAAGATCTAGAGCAATAGCAGTGGCCGCAATCATATTGGTTGTGGCATCTACTACATTCTTTTTAACCATCTTAGCATTAGGGTATGTAGCAAGATCAATTACTACATCGGGTTTAGTAGTTGCAAACGCATTATCCATAAATACCGGATCACAAACATTGCCTTGAAGACCGTTGTGTGCGCCCATGTAGTGCAGGCGTTGTAACAATACTGGAAAATATTCCCAATCCTGATATTCGCCGTATTGATGATGTATGTCGACGGTTGATACGTTGTGCCCTAAGTCGGACATTTGTCGTGCCACATGGTGCCCAATGAATCCGTGTCCACCTAAAATTAATATATTCATTTTAATGCCTCTACGATGCGTTCTACTTCAGCATCAGTTAATGTATGTTGGTTTGGTACTGTAAAACTAACAGCTTTTAATCTATCACTTACTGGAAAAGACTTTTTTGTATGATACAAAGCCTCATCATTGACTGTTACACGATAATGTACAGTAGCACCAATGCCCTGTTCATTTAGTTTTGATACTAGCTCGTCTCTATTGTCGCTCTGGAATACTAACTTATGATAAGTATTTTTTCTTAAACTAAAATCGTTTGCTGATTTTAGTTTACAGTTACTTCTAATGTGGTCACTGATTCGGGTTCTCCGGTCCTGCCATTTTTCGGAATATTTAAATCCTACCAAGACTGCGGCAACTTCCATAGTTGACATTATACTATTTAAACCGGGCCCAATGGCAAGATCGTCATTACGGACCTTACCATGAATACGTAATTGCCTACACATAGTGGCTATATCTTCGTTGTCGGTCAATAATGCTCCGCCTGATCCCCAACTAGAAATAGTTTTACTAGGGCTAAAACTAACGCAACTAACTAGACCCTTACTAACACTCCAATTTTCCCAGTCGCTACTTTCCAAACTTTGGGCGGCATCGTTGATAACTGGCATACGCAATCGATCCAGATTTTGCCAGTTGCTCATGTTACCAAATAAGTCAATGGGTATAACAGCATCCACATCACCAAGTTTGGTAACATCAATGGTGTAGTTATCAGTTACATCAACAGGAACTACACGGTAGCCAGCACGAGCAATGGCGTGTGCAGTGGCAGTAAACGTGTAATTGCCTACAGCAATCCTGGAGTTTCGAGGCAATTTCAATGCCTGCAGAGCCAGGTCTAATGCGTCAGTACAGCTACCCGTCACTACACAGTATTTTCTATTAAACCGGCGGCACAATTCGGCTTCTAATAATAATGCAGGTTCGCCATTTTGGGCAATGCCCAATCGATGGTATTGATCTGTTAACGCAAACACCTCATCCCGAATCTGGGTCCATGCCCGTTCAGTTTGGAAGAGGTTAATCTTATCTAACATATTTGTATAGTAGTGTAAATGCTTCTGCATCCGGGTTGCCAGATTTGTCGCCATGTACTTTGGACAAGTTTCGAATCTGTCTTAGTTTATTTTCGGTAATATAACTGCTATAACATTGTAACAGGCTTTCTTTAAATTCCCAATCAATGCCTACATACATATTAGCCGTGTTTGTTTTATATTGATAACAATAAGGCCAAGAGTCCATTGTCCAAACTTCTCGAGCACGACGTTGTAGTAACGGCCAAGCTAGTTCGTATGTTGTTCTATGATCCTGGTGGAAGTCCTGTGGATTTGGAATAATAGCAAGATCACACGAATCAATTAATTCGCTTAATTCAGTCATGGTGTTATTATTGCATACTAAATTAGGACGACCATTGGCGTGTAGATCAGTATCTAAAACTCTGAGCTCAAATTGTGATAGTGTATAACTATTTTTTAATTCTTCTAGTACAATATCTTCATCGCGTTCGCTATTAACTTCTGCACTGGGTTTAACTGTAACAATAGAAATAATTTCCGCACCTTGGTCCTGAAACTTTTTTAATGTTCCGGCACAGGCAATTTCTAAATCGTCTGGGTGTGGGGTTATGGCTACTATTTTCATTTTAATTTGTCTTGCCAATATTTAGATTCAGTAAACCAGCGATGGTATTTTACAAATCCTTCTTCTACATCTACTTGTGGATCGAATCCAAAGTCTCTACGTGCGGCAGTAATATCTAAAGCACCACGTGATGGAAAATCTGCGTCTTTGTCACGTACTTCAACTCGACCATTCCCGGCAATCTTGATAGCTAAACTTGCGGCCTGCAACAAACTAGTGCTATGACTCTTGGTAATATTGTAAGTACCGTTAACAGCCACTTTACTTAAAGTGGCTTGCACAATGCCACGTGCGGCATCTTCCACGTAGGTAAAATCCAGCGTTTCGTTTGCGCCATTTACCCTAAGAGTTTCTCCTCGCATAGCAGATAACATAAACTTACTAACCACACGATCTTCAACATCGTACTCACCGTATACAGCACTAGGACGAATAATAACATGATCAAAACAGCCACGACGTGTGTAATCTCGAACAAGGTTCTCACCCATTAATTTCATAATACCATACTGCCCTTGTGGCACACATATCGCATCTTCGGTAACATCATTGTCAAAGTCTCCGTATACCATGCTACTACTGATATAAACAAACTTTGGAATTTTATACGCCTTGGTTATTTCTAGTAAATTAACTAACCCAGTTGCCATTACTTCGGAGCCCCATACAGGATTTGCACTAACTACTTTTTGTCTTGGAAAACTTGCTAAATGTATAACAGCTTCGGCTTTAAATGCAAAGTTACCAAACCAATTGGCAACTCTTTCATGGTTACGCAAGTCTACATGATGTGTATTGCTACGCATACGACTACTACGATGTTTGTGTAAATAACTTAATTCTTCTTTGGGTATAAATCCGTAATCGGTTACGCAATCTAATGTATAGCATTCGTGTCCCAGTTGTTCTAGCTGACGCACCACATTATGCCCAATGAAACCTGCACCGCCAGTTACTAAAAATCTCATTATACTGCCATTTCTGCTTTGATACTGTTGTGTGATTGATATCCGTCTAAGCGAATATCTGCCATGGTAAACTTAGTGATATCTTTTACATCGGGATTAAGCCAAAGAGTTGGTGCAGGCAATGGTTCACGTGATAATTGTTCTTTTACCTGTTCAACATGATTTAGGTAGATGTGTGCATCGCCGAGTACATGAACGAACTCACCGACCTGGAGGCCGCACACTTGAGCTATCATGGCCGTTAACAGGCTGTAGCTAGCGATATTAAAGGGAACTCCTAAAAACATGTCACAACTTCTCTGATACATCTGACAACTTAATCGACGGTCTTTACTTACATAAAACTGAGCCAAGACATGACACGGGGGCAGGGCCATTTGTTCTAATTCGCCAGCATTCCATGCAGATACTATATGTCGTCTTCCGTGTGGGTCTCGTTGTATTCCGTCGATTAATTTTTTAATTTGATCTGTTTCTACTTCTTGTATTCCGCCTTGTACACTAAAATAACTTCCACATTCATTTTTAATACTGCCAGACTTGACATGTTGGGCGGTCCGCCAATGGCGCCATTGTACACCATATACACGACCTAGGTCACCTTCGTACTGTGCATGTGGTTTCCAATACGGAGCAAGCGCATTAGGAGTCCAGATAGTCACGGCACCCGTACGGTCACCGTAGGTGATCTCTGCTAGCCTACGTTCATCGCCTGAACCTTCAAGCATCCAGAGTAATTCGCCTACGCAGGCTCGCCATGCTAGTTTTTTAGTAGTTACTGCGGGAAATGATTCTGTAAGATCGTAGCGTTGTTGCATACCAAAACAACTAAGTGTACCTGTTCCAGTCCGGTCTCCAACTTCTTGTCCGTGGTCTAATACATATTGTAGTGCTTCTAGATATTGTTTCATAAATTTAGTTCTTTTAATATAAGTTTATTATACGCACTAACTAGAACATTGTCAAACAATCATATTATGGTTTAACTCGTTTAAAAATAGATTCGTATACTATAAAAGTTGATTGGAAATCTCGGCTCACTGTGGCATACACCGGTCGGTAACCAGTAAGGAATTCTTTTATATACATTCTGGTATCGTTGCGATATGCTCCTTTGATATGAGTTATATATACTCTATCATAGAGATCTTTTGCTTCTTCTATTAATTTTGGACCACCAATTACAAATACTTTTTTGTCTGGGTGTTCTTTTTCAATGCTGATTAACTTGTCGTTGAAATTGCCCGCAAACGGCATGGCATATTTTACCGGTTTATTAGTGGCAACATATACTGTGCGATTAGGAAGTGGCTTGGGCATCTTGGGATCTTCCCAAGTATTACGTCCCATTACAACTACATTACCTGTTGTAAGTTTTTGGAAGTATGACAAGTCTTCGGCGTTATGGGGCCAAGGCAATGTGCCATTGAAACCCATACCACCGTTAAAGTCAACGGCAAATATGGCATTAATCATAAATCTTTCAGGAGTTTATCGGTAAAGGGTTGTACAACTTTTGCTACGCTGTCTACACTGATATGAAAGTCCACGTCTCTGATGATGTCATCGAGTGCGTGTAACTTTTCGTTAATTATACGTTCTATTACAGCAGGGTCGCCACCTTCTTCTAACATCTCAGCGACGTTGACGTCAACGGCTGTACCATCTTTAAGATTGACAGTGATTGAACGTATGACAGCAATGGGAACTTGCTCTTTGTTTACTTCCTTGAGCAACTTTTCCCATTTGGCTTTACTATTTAAGTTAAGCCGCTTGCTTTTTACTTGGCGTGGCTTTTTTGGCTCTTGTTGTTTTGACATTGTTTGCAGGCGTTAGTGAGTTTGCTTCTTCGGTCAATCGTTTGGCTTCAGCTAACAATTGAGTGGCTTGATTTTTCATTTGCTCAGCTTGAGCCAAACGTTGTGCGGCAATATCTTGATCGCCTAACACACCTTCACTTAGCGCACCTTTGAGGTATGCGGCAGCAGAATCAGTAGCATCCACATCAATATTGGTACGACTCATACTAGTATTGTTTGGTGGCATGCCAACTTCACGGCCTTCGCGACCACGTTTCTTGCCACTCATACCAGCACCGGAATCAATTGCTTGCATACGCTTTACTGCTTCTTCGCCTTTGTCCATTTCGTCCAGGATGTCATTTAATTCATCTAAACGAACTGAGCTTTTAGCAGTTGGAGTAATCAATACTTGGCTTGTTGGAACCTTCTTGATGAATCCTTCTTTGTGCATAACTTCTAACAAGTTACGGCCATCGCCCATGGTTGTACGGAATAACACATCCGACAATTCCTTGGAATTTTGTCCAACTGCACTTTCTAAGCACTTCATTAGATCGTCGTGGATCATGCGTGGTAGTGTATCACTGTAGGCTACTAGAGCCATATGAGCTTCGTTTGGTACACGACGCCAAAGCAATACTATCTTTTTGTTGTTGTGTTTACCGACATGTTTAATCATTTTATTTTCCTTGTTATGCCGCTGGTGCTGTAGCATCAGCTGGCTGTTCACCCGCAGGAGGATTTAAAGCACCGCTAGCTTGCAAGAAGCTAACTAAACGCTCGTATGTACCACCTACTTGTGTGAATTCTTCGGCACGGAATGCGCCTCGTGTACTAGCAAGCTGAATGCACTGAGCCGCCGCTAAAATATCCGATAATTGTAATTGAACCTGTTGCGGTTCTTGTGCTTCTGTTGTTGTCTGGTCTGACATAGTAATCTCCGTAAACTATGCATATATTTACATGAGATCTCAAACCGGAAAATATTTTCTTAGCTCAAAAATCAAAGTTATGTTTATTGATTTGATCCAGCATTAGGGCAAACATACTGGCTTCGCCGGGTACTTCAAAAGCCGCACATTTTTGAAATACTACGTTGTTATTTTCGTCTTTGTAGTAGTAATCGTTATACCAAAAGCGACCATCTAAATTAGTCCAAATCCAATCCGAAATTACCTTTTCGCCAGCCCGCAGATTGAACTCCACTTTGACAAAATGTGGAGGACAATGTTCAAGCTCACGGAGCCCGAACACCGCCAGGGGATTTACTTCATTGTACCTTAGCATCGGTTTTTATAATGCCGTCAATTTTACCATGTTTGCGTTTGGCAATCTTGGGATCTTTTTTATAAATGTCCAATGCTTTGTTAAGATTTTCTTCAGATGATTCTACCAAAGTAATTTTAGCACTACCCTGTTTAATTTCGGGCAATATCAAACGATCTTTAAGTAGCTCTTCGGCGTCACGAACAAACACTTCGGTTGCTTGGTACTGTTTGGTATATTGTGCAATCTCTACACTACGCATAAGATCATCGAGGCAATTTTCCAAACTATGAATACGTTGTTGCAAGGTTAATGCTAATTCACGTGCTTCTTTTGGCTTTAAGTCTTTGGGGTTTTTAAATTGCATTATTCTTTTCCTAGGGTTGCGGGACTGTGATCTAATCTATTGCCATGCTCGTCTGAATAAAACGTAGCATCCTTATCTGTTATTGTAACACATAAATCATAATGAAGCAAGTCGTAATCAGTAAATTCAAAGGTATCAGTATACACCCTAAAACGATACTGGCCATCAGCACACCAAATTAAATGACCTTCTACTCCGTTGGCTGATAGTTTCATAGTTTACTCCGAGGAAAGTCAATGGGATTATCAGTATTACTAATATGATATTGCATATTTGTTTCATCCAATGGATGCATTGCACCCGGAGCTCTATTAGTATAAAATTTTTCATCAGGGACTGCAATAACCATTACTTCTTTTATAGTATTGCAGTAAGGATCAGCTGGATTGGCATACTTGACTATTGCACAGGCTGTTTCGTCTCCGTGCTCAAGACGTTCCAACTTGGACAACAAGGTAAGTAGGTTTCTTTTAGAAAGATAAATTTGTTGTCTCATTTTGATTTCTCTTTACGTTCTTGGTCTTCACGTCTACGTTTGGCGTACCACGGTTCTTTATATCCTGGCTTCATTCTTCAACTCCGAAATGTTCTTGTAAATCTCGTCTAATGAACTTCACAGCATTGTCCCAAATATCATTACTACCACCTCGTTCAGCATCGTCTACAATGCCTAAACATTCCCGAACAATCAACTCGGCGAACTTGGCAATATCAAAGTGCTCGTCGATCATAAAATTTCTATTGCCGTATACCTGATGCCAGGCACCACATTGTAAAGCAAGTTTACTAATCTGTTCGGTCATTCTTCAATTCCAAAACGTTGTTTAATATTTTTAATCTTGCCTTCTAGCAATTCTAACCCATTAACACCGCCAAGATAACTCTGCGCCCACACTTCATGATGTTGAGTTGGCCCAACAATATCGATGCAATCCTTAATAATCAAGTCTGCTAATCTCTTGGCACGACCTGCAATCTCAGGAGCCGCATAGCCTGCTTCAAGCATTAATTCTTTTAAACGTTCGTTCATAATATTACCTGTGGAGTGCTATGCACTAAATGAATATACAAAGATACTGATATAATTATACAAAAAATATAATCAATCATACTACAATAAACCAAAAATAAGTCCCACGGAAAATCCCATTAAGCAAAGATACATCAATGCAACTGGGTACCAAAAAGCATTTTCAAGAATGTTAATTAATTTAATCATTTTTCAAAGTCTCCCACATTAAGGTTGGATCGGTGCGTGGTACTGTAGCTATACAGCTAATCCACCCACGTTCATAAGCCTGTGCAATTATTGTAGCATACTCTCTAGGACATTTGCTAGTAATTTCTATACCAGCACGATTGGCTACTGTAAACGGTCCTTGTAGTTGAAAACTTGGATCACCTTGACTTAAGGTAACCCAAGGGCTTTCTGCTACAGTAAAAGTCATTTTCCTGCATCCTCGTAGTGAGCATACACACCAAACTCTGGCTCTGCTGATTTGTTGCCTTTAATAATCCAAACAGTATCACAATACTGCTCAACTTCCGCTGGGCTCCAACCAAAGAAACAGAAGTCTGTAAACATGATCAATTTCTTAGGTTCAATATCGTTGGCTTGCAAGTAATTCCACACACAATGTGGATCTGTACCACCACCACCACCTGGTTCAAATGTACTAATATCTTCCAAGTTATCGCTAGTAAATGTAGCAATGTTATGGACTTCGGTATCCCAACCCATAACAGTAATACGATACTCTTCGTATGCTTCCATAATACCTTGGATCTCACTCAAGAACACTTTGAGATCTTGGTCAGTAATACTACCCGAAGTATCAATACCAATAACAACATCAATCTGCTCGCCGGGCTTCATACCGGGCATGACAGCATCCATATGCCAGCTACGACGGCTAGGACGGGCCCAAGTAAAGTCACTCTTAATAGTAGATTCAATTTGTTGCTGTAGCAACTCTCTCCAATCCATAACTGGCTCGGTCAAGTCTTTAATCATGCGCTTGACACCACCTGGCAAGTTACCTGCGCCCGATGCTTGAGCGGCCGCTAGCACAGCCTCTTTAATTTCGTCACGGATCTCTTTCTTTTCAGCTTCGCTCAAACGTGGGCGACCATTTCCGGGCTTGTCGCCATCTCCGTCACCTTCGCCATCTTCGCTGTTGCCATCCAAGTGCTCGTCCAATAGACGTTTCATTAGCTCGTCAATGTTGATCTTGTCTGCATTTTCGTACAAGTCATCATACACTTCTTCAGCACTCATGCCTTTGTACTTAGAATCATACAGGGCGATTGGAATCTTATCACCAACCCGTTGTTCTACCAAGTCCCAGTTTACACAATAGTCATCGGCAATGTTCCACAGTTTAGGATCGCGATTGCCACGACGTCCCATGTGGTCATAAACTGCATGAAGCACTTCGTGTCCAACCAGGAACTCTAATTGTTTGAGTGGCAATGAATTGACGAATACACTATTGTAATAAAACCTACGTCCGTCTGTGGCGGCAGTGGGGCACCACTCATCTGCATTGATCAGATTCATGCGGGTTGCCAAGTTGCCAAAGAACGGAGCACGGAGTAAAAGTCCAACACGAGCAGTGATCAACTTTTCACGTGCCGCGGCATCAACTTTGGGATCTGTTGCTGTAACAGATTTGCTTTTTTCTGCTAGTGTATTATCTGACATTTGGGCTCCTAAATTTCTAATATACTAATATTATACATTTAATTGAATAATAGGTCTGTGGCTTTTTTACAACGGTTATTTTAGTGCTTTTCGCTGGGCAAAGATATCTTCCATGTTGCTTACAGATGTATTTACACCTTTCCTTGGAGGTATTTGTGGCTCACTTAACGGAGCAGATACTGTAACCGTGCCTTTGGGATCACATACACGTTCTCCGTGTATTACATTGGCAATCTTACAATCCTGGTCGGCCATCTTGCTAATTGCATGGTCGGCTAGGCCTTTACCAGTAATCTCGGTACTTGCCACACTTGCTACACCAACTACTAATAAGACTGCTTCAATGATCATTGTGGCCACCTAAGCATAAAGTAAGTTCGATCCTCTGGATTGGGAATGTATAACATCATTTGTCCTAATGCTATTCTTTCTTCACCTAGCCAAGCACCAATTGCGTCCTTGTGATCTATCCACCATTTACGGTCTAAGATTACGCAAATTCCTGGGCTATCTAGTTCTGGGCAAAAGTCATAGTTCATAAGAATAAGGAGGACTTATGGCTTGCGCCTGCCCCCTGCCTGTGACAGCAACCTTTTACTTACCGCCTGCCGCGATAATGTACTTGCCATAACGCTTATGGAACTCATCAAAGTTCTTGAGCTTGCCTGGGACCAGTGGCAAGTTATAAGTAGTCAACGCAACACGAGCACCCATAACAACCAACTCAGTACTGAAATTATCCATCATAAAGCGGAAGAAGTTATCAGCTTGTCCGTGCCATATTGCAATCTTTTCTTTGCCAAGTTTGGCATAGTTATCCTGAAGTTCATAGCACATGGATACAGTCAAAGAATACATAGCACTCACTTCTTTAACTTCCAAGGTTTTAACCTTACCTGCCAAGATATCACTTGGGTTAGGCATACGGCTTGCAACCTTGCGGTGTGCCATAAACTTAACGCCCAATCCGTCTCCAATGGTACCCGAGATCAAGTCGCTCAATTCGCCGTCTGTTGCATCTTCGTCGTACAAGAACTCTGATACAAAGCTCCACGAACGTGGTGTAGCAAAGGCACGTGAACTTGAACGTGGGTTAAAGTCCATCAAGTCTTGTTTAGCAAAACCGATGTAACCTACTACGTCTTTGTGTACACGATTCTTAACAGCCCACTCGTTCCATGAATCATAATCTGCACGTACTTCCAAGTGAACAAACCGGTTTGCCAACGGCATTGGCATACGGAAACTTACACCCTTGTCGCTTTCGCGGTTACCTGCGGCAACTAGTACTACGTTCTTTGGTAGATGATAGGTACCAAGTCTACGATTCAAAATTAGCTGATAAGCCGCCGCTTGTACAGCAGGTGCCGCCACGTTCATCTCGTCCAGGAACAAGACAACGATTGGATGCTCCTTGGCCATTTCTTCACTAGGCATCTCCACTGGTTCTGCCCAGTCCATCTTGCCATTTTCTTTGTTGTAAAACGGGATACCACGCAAATCGGTGGGCTCCATTTGTCCCAACCGCAAGTCAATACAAATACCACCAAGTTCGGTAGCAAGGCTAGCAACTAGCTCTGACTTACCCACTCCGGGAGGCCCCCAAATAAACACTGGGCGTTTGACTTTAAATGCACGAAGCAAACGGCTACGGCATTCATTTGGCGTTACGGTTCTATTCTCACTAATACTAGTACTCATCACAGGCTCCTTAAAAAATTAACTACTGAAACTACATTGTATATTAAAACAATTTAACTGTCTGTCGCTTTTATGCAACATTAAACAATCTTTACTTGTGAATGGTCGACACGATCACTGTACATCTTGTGGCCGCGCTCACGAATTAGGTCGGCCATTGCTTGAGGGCTGGTTTCAAACATGTCACGCACATCTTGCTCGGAAATACTGTCATCCATATTTACTGTATAAATCTCGTAATGGCGCTGACTGTTATAACGAGCTCTGAGCATAATGCCGTTGACAATACTGTTGAGATTTGGACCTGGTTTGTCTTGTAGTGTGGCCCAGGTACGCTCTGCGTCCATTGCTGTGACGTTGACCACAGCCTCAAGACCCAGCTGATCCCAGCTCAATAAAAAAGTATTACCTTGATTCATTAACGGCTCAAATTCATAACACGAGCGTCATATTCCATGAAGCTAACTTCAAACGGAACAAGAACTTCTTTGCCAACACGGCCTTTATCTTCTGCGTCACTCCAAGAATCGTAAGTAACGTCAATTACAAAACAGTCATAACCACGGTTGTCAACTTTCTTAACAACACCTTCAACATAACAGTCTTCGCGACCTGTCATGGGTTTGAAATCATATGCACGGATAGTGTCACCAACTTTAGCGATATTTGCAAATTTCAACATTTTAGCTCCTGTTTATTAACTTCAATACAACTATTATACATTTAATGGATTTATGGCACAACCAAAATTTTGCCAGCAAAAAACCCCGTTTTTAGCGGGGTTTTAGCGGGGGTTTGAGTGTGGCGTTTTTACAACACCAAATGCTTAAAGTACTCGAAGTGATTTTCCAAGGTCCATGTGGCCGGATCAATCACAGTACCATCGTGAGTTTGATACATGGCAGTAAACACGTTTGAATATCGCGTAAACGGCAACCAGATGCTGGGTGTTTTGCTTGCCCAACCTGCATCTTTTAAAGCCATGTGTTTTGCACGGCTTAATTTTACTGTAGGTGGGTTTAGAGCTTGGGAAATTGAGATAACATTGCCCAGCAATAAATCTCGCAAAATCTTGGCCGGGATCAAATGCTCAAAATCCCATTCTTCATCAGCATCTACTTCGTGATAGTGTGCTTCCATGCCATCACGTTGTTCAATACAGTACTCGTGATATCTGCGTAGATAGTAATCAATATCATTGCGTATTTCTCGCAATAGCTGTTGATCATTTTCCACAGCATGATAATCTTGAACTAGTTGACCAATACGTCGAGTACAGTAAGAGGCCACGGTCTGATAAGTTTCAGGTGTACGACGTGTCTTGCCGTAATTGGGTACTATAAATTTTTCCAATGATTCTTTAAGCATAATCAAACCCATCTGGCAAAGGTATTTCTGTGTTGTAACGATTTAAATGATGTTTCTTTTCGTGTGTGACACGAGAATGGCAATTACGGCAAAGACATTCAACATTTGCTGGATCAGTATTTTGACGATTACCATCCTTGTGATTGATGTCAATCTGTCCTGCATAAGTTATAGTTGAACCACAAGGAAATTCATACTCCGATCCATTGCGGTTAGCACAACCGTTGCTCAACTTGAAGTTATCTACTTCGTATTTTTTAGAACCACGATGTTCTTCACACATGGTTTTCCATTTAAATCCCACAGTACCATCGAGTTTAGGATATTGTTTATGATACGATACTTGGTTATTGCACCCAGGCAATGAACACTTGGGTGCTAGTTTTGTTACTAATGTAATATTAGCCATTAGACTGTCTCCTGTGGAAATAGTCCTGGTGCAACATTACCATCCTCAATTCCGGTCTTGCTGGCATCACCGTGGAATGGTAAATTCAGGCTACCGCCATTGCGTATATGCAACTCACGCAGGAAGTTACTCATTGCAAGCGGAGCATTCCATCCTGCACCTGGGTGACTGTATTCCCATTGTGTTTTAGATTTAGAATGTACCAGTCCCGAGCTTTTGAATGACTTTCTAGCAGTGGTCAATACTTGGATCATCCAGTCGTTGGACAGATTGTATTGTGTGGGATTGGTACCCACTAGGCGTTGTAGTTCTACTAGGCCGATATAACAACCTTGATCAATTTCTTCCTGCATCGGGAATACTGTTTTAACAGCACTGAGAATCTGATTCAGAATTTTGCCAGACTCATCTAGTTCAATGCCCTTTTGTGCATACTTGAAGTGACTAAAGAAGTAATCGTGATCACCACGTAAGTTATCACTGGCACGTGAACCTTTGTCTTGCAAGTCAATTTCTAACGTATCGAACTGATCCTGCATTATTCTGGCACGAACGTTCTTGATATCACGGCTACCGTTCTTGTAGCGAACCAAGGCATTGCGATGCAAGTCGCCTGGGTTTAATCTTTTAACACCGGTATCGTTTAGCATTTCAAATGCATACGACGCAAAGTTTGGATCGTCTGTTTCTACTACGGCGCAGGGAATTTCTGTGTAGCCAAGGATGGCCGCGGCAAGTGTACGATGTTGTGCATCATAAAGATAGATGTTACTGCCCTTGATACGGCAGGCCGATCCTGGACTGCAAATGCGTGGATCCCATTTCTTCATAATATTGATCACGTGCTTGTGAATAACGTCACGCTGAACTTCATAGTCGATCCAAAGATCTTCTATGGTAATCATGGTACTATGTGGGAATGTGTGTACTAGAGCTTTTGCTCTAGCTCTCCAAGTCGCTAGATCTTTATCTGTGACTTCGTAGTGTGCTTTGAGCTGTGATTCTACTTCTGCTACAACTTCCGTGAATTTACGGACAAGGCGTTTTTGGGCCATTTTACTTTCTCCTTCATTACCCGAACAATACGGGATTGGTTAAACTTGCTACAGTTAATAATGTAACATCATATCACAGAACTGTCAATGATTTTGGTTAAGTCGGCGCCAATTTGCTTGAGCCATTCAACTTGGTTAGGCATTAGTTTAGCACGAGCCTGTCCAACTTGATTTTTAGTCTTAAAGAACGTGTCTGCCAAGTCCAAATCCTCCGCCGACTACACATACATTAATCATGATTGCTTTCTAAATTTTCTAAATAACTTTTTAAGTTGTTTCCGTGAAGTGTGAGCATCAATGCCTCCTCCTCTTCGAATACAATTATTTTTTGACGTTTAAGCAAGTAGTACGGACCTTTAAGATACCGTTCTAATTGCAGTAAGTTGAGATTTGTAAGTTCTTCTGCAAGTTCAAATTCGTAACTTTGCATTTTAAGTACAGCCTTAACAAGCTGTAAGCCTTGAAGGCTAAGCCTAAGGCTATGTGGATCAGTTGGATTCTTCCACCAACGCATCTGCATTTCACTTGTAGTGGCGCTAGGTATATCGCCCAGCTTTACAAATACTTTAGTAAGCTGATTTTGTGTATACCGTTTATCAGGGGAAGATTTTGTCACCGGCTTTAAGCAAGACAACAGAGAACTTGTCAGTCTTGAACAAGACGTTTAGTTTCTTGCAGAGGTTGATAGCATGACCGCTATTAGAAAAACTTACTTTTTTATATTTTGGACCGGGGTATGCAATGAGTACGTTTGCGGTCTTAAGGTTAATAGGATGGTTATCATAGAAGACCGCCCAGATGCCCTCAGAGGCTAAAACTTGCTCACTCTTATAGGTACTTTTATTAACATGGTCCAACAATACGGTTGGTTTAGGTCTTGACATTTTTTTAGCTATCCTTGATGTACTAATTATTTATCTCAATATATACGCACATTATTTAAAACCTCCACCATCCATACTAACACTTGTAATTCCTGGGGCAGTAACACTGACCTTTGATAATTCGGCTATTGTGGCCATCAAATCATAAATTTCGGCGTGTAAACTGCGAGCTTCTTCGGCATTTAGTGTAAGCAATTTGCCATTACTTTGATTCATGGCTCTAACCTTTTCGTTAAACTTTTTAACGTGTAAGGGTAGACTAGTGCTGTCCATTTGCTTCCTTCATGGCTTCTTGCATACGTTCTTGTGTTTTAAACGGACCTTGATATTCATAACGATTTAGTGTAATCAGTTTAGGACAGTGGGCACGAACCCATGTGCTACTAAATTTAATTATATAGTGACCTGCACAAAAGAAACTTTTGGATTTGGCACCTTTAGTATAGATAGGCAAATAACGTTGAACGTCTAATACTTCATTATGCGGTCTACTTGCGGCAGGAAAGCCATATACATCATAAACATCAAGTTTTTCTTTAACGGGCTTTTCTGCCTTAACAAACGAGATATTATATTTGGCACTGATCATCTTAATGGAAGGAAATTGTTCACGTTTATTATCGTGTACATAAACAAATCCGCCTTCTTCAATGGCCATGATGTTTCCTACCTTGTTGCCGTACAGCTCAACAATCCACATCTTGTTCTTTACAATTGGTTTCGCAATTAGTTCTTCAGTCATAATACAATTATTCCTATAATTAAAATGTAGGTAAGGTGGTGCAAACATTGATCTGCTCCTAGCCATATCCAGAACCTACGGTCTGACGTGGACAACCCACGACTTAAATTTGTTTTAGCCCAGTCGATGTGATAATGTAAAATCATATCAAGCAGACCAAACATTAGTGCTGACATTGGATTTACAAACGGCAATAGAAGCAAGGCAGTTAATGCTCCATGTATGCCAGCATGATCTCTACCGCCCTCAGCACCATACGTGCCTTTTTGTCCAAGCATATAATCAAACTGTAGCACAAAGTCGGCTATAAAATGTTTTATACCAAATAGTGCAAGTAAAATAATTACAGTATTCATCTAGTACTCCTCTCGGCTCTCATTTTGCGACATGCTTCTTTTACTTGAATGGGATAGTCAGGACTAATTTCCGATAGGCTACAATCGTAAGCAACCTTACGTAAATTTTTATCGTCCCATGACCCAGTCATTGCAAATATCACTGCGATGAGAAAAATAATACCAACGAGTATTTCTTTAAATGTCATTTTTTATTTAGAAAATAGTTAAGAATAATAAGAATTGCGTCAATGGCCATGCCTTCGTAGTTGCCACGACTAAATTCGTGTATCATATCCAATGATAGCCAACCGATAATGAACCAAGTGATTTCTGTGTAATTTTGTTGATACCAACGTACAATACTATCCATATTATTTCTCCGGGTAAGGTTTTTCTAGAAAACGCACATAACTGTCAGACTGCTCTGACATTTTAATTAAATCATACTTGCCACAAAACTTTAAGAACTGTGCGCCTACCATTGGGCGACTAAGTGGCTTTGCGCCTTCCGCAATAGTTTCTGCTATTTGTTGCTTAATATCATCTGGTTGTGCAGACAAATCCACTAGTGTTACATTACGATTATAATCGTCTAATACTCTGTGCTCAGACTCGTTATGGTCTGTCCAACGTTGGAGCATGAGATTGTTCCACGCAAAGCCTTTCGCCTCTCTGTCCGCGAAGGCCTCTTCAAGACCAACTTTACTTTTAGTTCCTTTTTTCCGAACTCCCGGGTAAGCTGAAAAGACATTGTCTGTGGGGTCTCCCCGCATACATTTTTCAAATAAAATCCACTTAGGGTCCGGAATAACTTTTGCCGCCTTAGTTTTTTTATCGATGACTGCTTTACCTTTTTTGTCGAAAATACCCGTAATAGTATGGAGCTCATCTGCGATCCCGTTATATTGATTTACATTGTCTGCAAGTAACTGATAAAAATCAGTATCGCTAGATACAATAGTGTGATGATCGTCTGGGTGGCTCTGTATCCATCCAGCAATTAAATCATCTGCTTCTAAATTGCCGTGTTGCAAAACTGTACAATTGGTTTTATTTGCAAGAAAGTCTTTTAGGTTATCGAACGATTCCCAAAATAATTGATCTTCTTCTTGTTCTTTTTCTGTGAGTGCCGCACGAGCTACAGCACGATTGGCTTTATATGGTGCGTAAAAGTCTTTGCGCCACGAGCGACCTTCCAAACAGAAAATAACGTGGTCAGCTTTTTGGTCTCTAAAGGCCTTACTAACACTATTTAGCGTTACATGAATGGAAAATCCTAACCTATCCCAGGTATCGGCTTGGCGGTGGGCGGCGTGTCTAGCACGAAAAAAGGTATTTGCGGTGTCAACAAGTAGATATCTCATGTAGTTATAATAGCATTTAATGATTAACTTGTCAATATCTTTTGGACATAATTTTGGAGCAAGTATTCAGACCAAGCAAGATGGGCATCTGCCCGAAAATGGTAGCTAGTAGGAGTTGCAGTTTGGAATCCTTGGGCTTTTAACCAATTATAATAAGTAAGATCTTCATCGTACGGTCCTATGTAGCATCCGTCCCAATCTATTTCTTCGGCACCCAAATGTCTAAGATTTCGAATATTACTAAACGATGTAAACGTATTAAAAAATATATGTGGTATCTTTTTATCTAGTAATGAAATATGTAAGTTGGCTATGCGCTCGTGGATATTGACTAATTTTTTGTTAACAACCGATGAATTGTGTTGATCAATGACCCATTCCTTATAACGAGTTTTAAGTTCATCTGGAACATCATCTGTACCACTAGCAGTAACTTGATAGGTTACTCCGTTGTGTGTCCATTCTTCACGTTCCCATGTACTCCAACCAATTATAACTAAATTTGGAGGATTGGTTGGTAGCCCTTGTACACCTTGTATCCTATCCCATGTAGTTCTAAGTATGCGGTCGTTGCTACTAGCACTTTCAGCATCACACTCAAGAATAGCGTGTAACTCGTTTGCTATATTACATCCATAGCTAACTTTAAGATTTTCGGGGTGGGGTTTACGACCTAGTCCGTAGTATAGACCATCGTCTTCGGCAAATGCGTGTAGATTTAACGCTTCTGCGCCGGCGCTGTGACTGTCGCCATTTACATATACTATCATTCTGTTGAATCTACCGGGACCTCTGGTGTTTTGGGTCTTCCTGCTCCTCTACGCGGCATACCATAGATTTGGGTCTGACCTTCTACCCAACCTGTTGCGTTATAATCAAGTTTTTGTATTACTCCGCCTTTGGCAAGAAATTCAGCTATTGCGGCATCTGATTCTGCTTGTTCTTTTTGTTTTGTTTTTAATGCAGTCATTAACTTACTTCCGTTCTACCATCGCCAATGTCTCTGCGATTGATTTCTCTTGGTCTAGCATCAATTGGTTGATTGGCTTCCCACTGTTCGTAATTTTCTGCAATAACATTTTTGCATACATCGGCAAACCAACGGTCTACCATGTCTGCATCTGTGTCGTCCTTCTTTTGCTGATACCCGGCACGTACTAGATTAGCAATAAACTTATCATTCCAGTCTAATTCAAACGCACCATTGCCAATATTCTCTGGATCAAGCTCTACGCTTAATACACTAACCCACGGCTCCCCGTTTTCTGTAGCAATATCCTTAGCAGACTTTTTCTTAGTCTTTGGTTCGGCCTTGGGAGCTTCTTCCTTTACTTCGGGTTTCTTTATAATGCCTTTTAATCGATCAAACATTCCCATAATATTTTCCTTAAATCCAATGTTGTGCTAGTACCATCAAGCTCAACCATACACCTACTGCTAATAATACTTGATCTTGTGTCATTTTAATTTCCTTTTAATTGCCAAATAATATGTTCCGCAGGCTCGTGGTACCTGAACTCAAATACAGCTTCACCCGGTCCAGTGTACATTGCTGTCCCTTCATACGCATAGCGTAGCCATAACCAGCGACCAGTTATAGCACTACGTCGTGGCTTCCATACAAATCTCAGCCGCCAAATAGATCGAGCTCGGAATGCTTCAGATTTCCAGTCCATGCCAGGTATTGGCAATTAAGTACCCCACTCATTTTTAAATAATGGAACTTGTAATCGATCGCTATAGCGTAGTCCGTTTTTCATAGCCAACAATGCTACATTCTTATTGTTCATTGCGTACACACTTTCCACACCACCTACTGGCATTAAGTAAACATGTCCTTTAAATCCTTCTTTGCGATAAGCCGCAATGGCACACTCAGCATCTTTAAAATCTGCTTCGTTAGCAATAACAAATTTAAGATATGCTGTACCATACCATTCGTATTCGCAAACAACCTTGGGTAGAATTGCTTCATCCCACGATTCGCCTGAACATGGTAGTTTAGCACTTACACTAAATGTAATCACTCGCGGACTAGTAGCACCAACGGACTCTTTGTGTTCATCTTTTAACCATTTAAACAAATACTTTTTAAAGTCATCGGACAATCGTTGAGTTCCGTTTGTTTCAAATGTAATTTCACGCAACCGCCACATACTTGGATGTTCTAACAAATCTTCATAAGCACGTTGCCACCCTAGTAATGGTTCACCACCTGTAATAACCAAATGTTCTTCTTCCCAACGTTTATGTGGAAGTATTTCCATAATTCGATTAACAATAGCGTTGCTTTCAAGCATTGGACTCAGGTCTTTAAAGTCTGGATGCCAACTAGCATAGCTGTCACAGCCTGTACTAACTAAGGGCAAGTCTTCATACTTTTGAAAAGACTCAATCATTTTGTGTGTGGCCGCAATATCAGTAGCCTCGTGGCTAGATTCGCCACGTGGCATACCAAAGCCAGCACATTTAAAATTACATCCAAATGTACGCAAGAAAACACTTGGTACACCCATGTAACGGCCTTCGCCTTGTATGCTATAAAATAATTCTGCTATTTTGATTTTACTCATATATCTTTGACCATTTAGTTAATTTTACTGCCTTTCGGCGTTGTGCGTTGATTAGTTCTTGTTCGGTGTAAACACCGTGTGCTTGAAGCAATTCAATTAGTAGTGTAACATCACCAAGCTCTTGAACCAAGTGCTCACGTTGTGTTCCGCCATCTTTATATGTGTTGTCAATTCCAAATCGGCGAATCTTGCTAATGGCAACAATTACTTCGGCACACTCCTCCTGGAGGATATCTAGAATTTCATTTATTTTATCAGTCATTCCAATGTCGTAATACGCCCGCAATTATAAAAAAGTTTGTAACAATGTATATTAACACAATTACACTACGAATGCAAGCAATACGGTCTGCTTCTGCATCCGTATTACCTGTTTTTTCACCTAGGGCTTTTGCCCAAAGTCTCCATACTTTAAGCAAATAGATCTTCATTCCATTCACGATGGCCTTCACGGAAAGCCATGTTGCTTTGTGTTTCACGAACTTCCACACGATAACACCAAAGTCGACTAGCTTCGCCCGGTCCCCAGTTATCTGGAATGTAAACACCATTGATAAATTTGTACAGTTGATCAGCAAGTGCTTCACAACCCAATGCTGGCAGTATAGTTAGTTTGGCCAACTTACGACGTTCCATTTCTTTGTAGAATTCAAGTTCTGGATCATCTTGTGCTACCAAGGTAGTGTGGTCAAATTGACTTTCCAAGATGGCCTTAAGTTCTTTAAGCCCACCGTAATCGGCCGCCCAGTTACGCACATCTAGTGTATCAGTTCCAAAATAGAACTTCATACTAAATGCATACCCGTGATTTAGGTTACAATGACTATCGGCACGCCATTGACGATAAGCGCAGGGAAATGCGTTATGGTATTCTTTTGTACTTGTGTACTTGTATTGTATTGCTTGATTCATGCTTGATCTCCTATGTTAATTATAGCATAGGCGGCAGAGTTTGTAAAGCGGGATGAACGCCGAAGGCCGCTGTTTGTGGGATAATACTATTTAGCATCATCCTGTTTTGGTTTTGTTTCTTCTACTCGTTTTTCTTTAAACACCGGTTCAGGCAAATATGGAGTAATAACATAATAGTTAGCACCGTACCACCCGATGGCACTAAAGAATCCTACAACAACCCATGTTCCAACAAGTATCATTCTGCGTACTCCGGATGTTTTCTTAAAAAATCCATATGAAACTTTAACGCCGCCCCAGATGAAAATTGTGTGTCTTTTTTAAAACGTAATCCATTTAATCGAAATGTCCTTATCACACGATCACCATTCCACCAATTGCGTTCACATTTGATGTAACCCATTTCTTCCAATTGGTTACGTAGGGCTTTGAACTCCGGACCGTCGTCACTGCCGGTTATACTACAACCACCGTGCCCTTTGATTACTTCAACCAGGTCTTCGTCGGTGACCGTTTCTTTAGACAAGTAACTATTCCACTCTCGGTGTGTGGTTATATGCCATTCTAGTGTTTCGTCTAGGTAAAAATCTTTTAATGCCACCACTCCTCCCAAGGAAATACGCACCAAACAGGTTCTTCCATTTTGTTAATGGTTAACCCCACATAGTCTACGTCTTTAAAATCGCTTGCTTCGTTATTAATTAACACAGCAACACGAACGTTATAACCCCAGATGTTGTCCCATCCAGAATCGTTGGGCAAACACCCGCTTTGCCAATCCTGCTTGATCCAGTTGAGCGTGGCACCTGAATCGTTAATATCATCAACGATAAGAATGTTCTTGCGTGTAGCAGGATCTGATGCAATGGAATTGGCCGGCCTAGGAACAACATCGGTGCTTACATATCCAAACGCATCCTCGGCCATCCACAAGTTACTTTCTGGGCCCATTTCGCTATCATCACGCAAACTTACTTTAAGAGTTTCCATACGCACATCTAAATAATGACTTAGCATGGTAGCAGGAACTAGGCCGCCGCGGGTGAGTCCCACAATGTAGTCTGGTCGCCATTGGTCTGCAGACATGCCACGAACAATTTCGTGTACCCAACCCCTGACGGTTGATTCTTTGTAGTATATTTTTCTAATAGACATAATGTTCTGCTTCCTTTAAATTGTGTGAAACGATTTGATCCATGAACTTGAGCAAGAACATGCTTGCAGTACTAGCATCTGTGCCATCGAATCTTATAATATTATGAACTTCGCCATTTGCTAATCTGTGACTAGGTTTTGCTTTACCGTATTGTACATGAACTGTAAATTGTTCGCGACCTCGATGATCCCAATACTGTTTCTTAGTAGCAGTCCCACCAATCATATTAAACCATTCACCAATTTCATCTGTAAGTTCTCCCACAGTAAAACGAATTTCATATGCCACACAACAACCGGGCGGAAGTTGTATCATTTTATAAAATGCCCATGTTGATATATAATAAATGCAACCAAGATAATTGCAAAAATACCCATAGTAATAATTTCGCTTAATTTCATTTTGTTGCCCTTGATTGTAAATATGCTTCGTGTTGTACCCAACCCTTGCGAGTCCAAAAACCCCAATCTTTTCTTTTCCACATGGGCATAAACAGCGTCCATGTATCAACCCCCGGATCTATTTCTATACGATGATAACTGGTTGCATCACAAATACGAAAGTGTCCCATCCCACGCCATTTTGCCACTTCACAGGTCATTTTACCTTCGTGATTGAATTGCGGAATCCATTCCCAATAGCCGCCCTTGAGAATAAGTGTGGCATAGTTCCAGGGATGATCATGCACATCATCTGGATCGCTTTTGAGAAACTTGTGTAAGAACACATTAAAGGGAAAACGTTCGCGATCCTTAAGGAATACATAGTAACGTTCTAGGTATGGTTCGTCGTTTATACGATCCATAATAATACGTTTACGTCCAATCTTGTCTAGCCAGTTAAGTAGTTTATTAATCAAAGAAATACCTCAATTCGTTCATTATACGTGATTGCCCGTTGCTCATTACAGTTCCACTGATACGATACATAGTTTTCTTATCAATGTTAGTAGTCCAAAGTGCTCTTAAATATCCTGTAGTCTGATTCTGAAGTGCTAATGTTTTACCAGTATACACTAAATTACCCCCGGTGTCAACACTAGTTGGTAACTTTGCTTCAACATTTCCTCGTATTGCAATAGGTTTAACACCAGCATAGATACCTAGGTCGTTTGCCCATTTATATCCAGTTTCGCCCCACACACCATAGATATCATTTACCTTGGTAATCAACCCTGGTGTGATATTTGTAGTAGTATACGTGCCGCCGGCTACAGCAGTAAAGCCTTTATTGTTATATCTGATAGTATGGTCTAAGTTGCCAGTCTGGGTGACCATACCCCAACTGCCGCCGAATGCCAACCAAGGATTATAACTAAGTGTAGTGTACTGTGCGCCCGCTGACCAATTTCCTTTTTCCCATATTCGAGGAATACCGATTGTATAATTTTTAATTTGATTTAGTGTAGGCCCAACACCGGGATCGTTGCCAACAGTATTGTACATGTTGCGAGTTTCACTACCAACACGCAATGGTCCAACATTGTTAACATTACCAGCAATTAAATATTCAGTGTGGCCAGACAATTCATGTTGGTCAATGTGCTCACCGTTCATGTTAAATGAATTAGTCCACCCATTTGCATGTAATGGAGCAAGGCTAGCGGTAAAGGTACGACCTAATCTATCAGTGGTAATTAATTGTGAATCTGCACCATCTGTTTGTAGACCAGCAATATAACCCGAGATAGGACGATTAAATATACCCAATGGTCCAGTGGGAGAAAATAATGCTTGTTCGTCAATGACAGTTATGCCGGCAAAATTTGTGCCTGTTGCTCGAATCATTGCATTAAGCTGAACGTCATTTAACCAAGGCCATACGGTACGAGCAAGATTAATGGCGCTTTGAGCATTAGTAGCAACCGTACTGGTGCTAAGTGGTGTTAAATAAAAACCCTTCTGACTAGAACCATCTGGCATATTTAGTGGAACCATATCTAATAAATAAAAGGCATTGTTTGGCCCTTTAACAAAAGTAGTAGTTCCGCCTTGGGTATCTAGGCTACTACCCACCAAACTATTAACATTGTTTTGGAAAGTGGTAATAGTATTGGCCATACTTGCTACATACTGTCCACGACTGACTTGTGCAAGTACCTGTGTACCATTTGTTGCTGGTAATATAATTGCAGGTAAACCGGTATTATAAATGTCGGCAATAATTGGATTTGTACTTGCGGCCTTGGTCATATCATATCCGGATACTGTGGCCGGTGTTACGTCTGTAAATATACCAGCTCCGTTGTTTTTGAGGAATTGTATACTAGATTGATATGGGCTTAGTTGCCAGTTGTTTGGCATAGCAGTAATAAACACGCTGTCTGCGCCTGAGCCGTCAAAGTCGTATTTAACAACACGGATGGTATTACTGCCGCCAGTTTGTGCAAAGTACGGTGCTGTATTAAATAGCGGAACCGGCAAGTTGCGAATAAACGGTGTAGTAACTGCACCGGTTCCGGCGTCTTGACTGAATCCAACTAATGCATTAGGAGTCGCACCCAAGGTAATTGATGATCCAAATTGTCCTACTACAAAACTTGGATCACCTGTGCCTAAGAAATTACCACTAGCAATAGCACTACCTGACAAGTTACTGACAGCGTAAGCTCTAAAGTCATTAGTGGTACTTCCCATAATGGCCTGTGAGTATGGATAGCCTAGGGCCAAGACATTGTCAACGCCGTTATAGGTAAAGGTAGTACTGTCCATACTATCCAGTGAGTGTGATAGTGCAATACTATATTTGGTAAACCGACTGCCGTTGTTGACAAAAACAGATACCGAAGTTGCCGGAGCACCATTACTGTCAGTGCCTGGATCAACAAACATACTTTGCCGTCCGTTGCCGTTAAAGTTACCAAAAGACAGTTTAGCCGCACCAGGACTAATAATATTATCGCCTGGGATAAACCATTGTGCAGTTTGATCAACTAAGTTGGTACCAGACCAACCAAACACTTTCATGACGCTACTGGTATTAGTTGTGCTTGATCCGGCTACAACAATATTATCAGTGCCATTTCCGGTTAAATCGGCATTGTACATATTCACAGTGGAATATATAAAACCGGCGGCGCCAGATAAAGGATTAACTGATTTCGCAACAGTTTGTATTGAAGCATTTGTGCTAGGCTGAACGTACGATGGACTTCCGCCTCCGCCTCCGCCTCCGCCTCCGCAGGCAGTTAGCACAATTACGGTGCCAAACATCAGTGTGTATAGCAGTTTACGTTTCATGTTGAATACCTAGAATCATTAAAGATACTAGTATTATACATTAATGGGATTTTATGGTCTGTTGCAGAAAAGCAACAGTTTTATACTTGGTCTGTAAGGGTCAACACTATTCGGAGTTGCTCTTGTGCTTGCTCAAATCGAGCAAGGGCATCTGCTACTGTGACGTTCTTTGCGGCAAGTTCTTTGATACGTGATTCTTCGGCCATTTTCTTTTGGCACCATTCTAGAGCTGTAATTGCCGCACCATTTAGACTAACGTCAGCATAAGTGTTTGCAATTGATATCCAGCCGCTACCATCAAATGCTTCGAGGCTTTGCCCGTTCATACGAACCATACCAATAGCAGGATTGTTATCTCTTGGACTAATGTAAGGGCTACCTGGCATTCCGTTACTGACATTTATGTACGGCCCTGATGAGTTAATACCTTTAATCATGCTCGTAATAGTTCCATACTAACAATATGTCCAATGCGTTCGGCAATATCCTCACCGTCGGGGATAACATGTGTTACATTGTTGCTACGATCTGATTTACGATCGTATTGTCGAATTTGTACTACTGTACCACCTCGTGCAGGCATAACATGGAAAGCTAAACCTTCCATGTCAATAGAATTAGAACCAATTGTATTTGATACTGGAGATGCTATAGCATAGCAATCTTCTTCTTGTATCCAGCGTCTTAGTTTTCTTTTAAGCCAGTTCATCTTGGGGCAAAGTCCTGTTGTAGTTTGATATTGTCCATGAACTCTTTTTTAGTTCCTGGGTCTGTGTTAAAAGCACCTTTTAATACTGTTGTTTGTGTTAAACTCGAGTGTGCCATAATGCCTCGATTCTCACAGCATCCGTGAGTGGCCTGTATATACACACCCACGTTCTCTGACTCAGTAGCCCGCATTATTTCTCTTGCGATGTCGTTACATAATTCTTCTTGAAGTGTGCCACGACGAGCACACCACTGAGCGATCCTAGTATATTTAGACAAGCCAATAAGTTTATTTGCGGCGATGATTCCGATGTAAGCAACACCAGACACAGGCTGGTGATGATGACTACACATAGAACGCAGTTCGCTACGAACAACCAACATACCTTCGTATCTATCCGCTGAATCATTTGGAAAAGCTGTTGCGCTAGGTGCCGGATCATATCGACCTCCCATAATTTCGTTAAAATACATCTTAGCCAATCGTTTAGCTGTGCCTTTTGAGTTAGGATCATTTTCTCGATCGATAAGCAGACGATCTAAAACTGTTTCAAAAGCTTCTGTGGCTTCGTTGATTAAAATTTCCTTATCACCTTCGTGTAAGTAATCGCTAATGTTGTCACCGGCCCAGAAACGTTTCTTATCACGCTTCATGTTGAAGCGAATAGCATCACCTAGGTAACCTTCTTCGTAACCTTTGTCGCTCATTGCCATTGCGGCATCTTCGTATCCGGGATGATACGGTGCTTCTTCTACTAGTTTATTATCAGACATTTCTTCTCCGAGTATTGTGTTATTGTATAGTATTTAGATCTTAGTGTCAAGGATTTTAGCAAAACATAACCGATTAGTTTGTCCACCTCTATTGTATTCTGGGAATTTGTTATTAGAGTCTATACCAAATATAACTGTATTACTTGCTTCCACTTCTAATTCTTGACATAGCTGTTCCTGTGCTAGCTTATAGTGTGTTGGTATAAAGTCTACAGACCATGTTCGAATTAAATCTAATCCAACTTGTATTGCTAATCGATTTGTGTAACCAGTTTTGTTCATAACCATTAATGCATCATCATCGTCTTGACGAGTTAAGCGCATACCAATACGCAAATGTGGCACAGGGAATGTTTTACTCAAACTAAAGGTAACATCGGTAATGCACGGATATGTTAAATCAAATGTAATATCCCTGCAGATACCTAAGTACGCATAGTCAACTAGCACAGGTATGTTTAATCGAGTACATTCCTCTAATACTTCTTTCATTCTAGGATGTTCGTTGCCTGTGTCACTAAAGGGCAAACTAATAACTACTACATCATTGGCGGTTAATTCTTCATCTTCGATGAATTTAGATTTTTCATTAAAATATTGACGTCCTGCAACTTGATGATACATATACTCACCTTTAAAATAGCGCAGTCTACCATTGGAATTTTTCAAATAAAATTTATCAAATGCTTCTGTAGCACCTTGCGTAAATGCCTTAACTTTAAAATTGTCAATACCTGTAATAGTATTTAGAGTTGTGTTTTGTATCCAAGAATAATATTCATCCAAGAATGTACGCTGTAGGTCAGTGTCCCATAAACAACGATCATTTGCGGCTTTAATAATACTATCGTGTATAAACTTTTCACGATCTGCATTGATTACATATTGTGCGCCACCATATGGTAGTGTTTTAAGATTTGTCAGTGTTGGTTGTGTCATAATAAGTTACCTGCATTACTGTTATAGGTTTGTTGCCAAAGTTTGCTACACCGTGCCATGCCGCATGTTCCCAAGAATACACGTCACCGGCTTGCCAGTGACTTAACGCACTACGACCAAATTGTGCTGTTTGCCCAAACGACCAGTCTTCCATGAATACAATGGCACGTTTAACGTGGGTGACTTGTTCTGGTGCTATATTAAATTTATTTACAAAGTACGCATACGTATCACAATGCCAGGGAATAATCATTCCTGCAGGAATCCGCATAAAATTAAAATTGTGAAAAGTCTTATGGCACCCAATTTCTTTAAATATTAGTCTGGCATCAAAATCAATTACAGGGTCGAATGCCATGTAATGCTCTGTATTTTCTTTCTTGTGTCCCCAAGACCGATACAGGTCTTCTTGCCATAATTTAAATTGACTTGCTGGACTGTCCCACACATCATTGTGATCAAACTCTTCAATTGAGTAAGTTTTAATCCAATCAAAGTCGAGTTTACTCCAGATTGGATCAACTCGACCATGGTACATTACACCATAGTCCATCCAGTTGTTGAGGCTTTGTTTATATAAGGCAAAATCGTCTGTCATGTAATATTATACTATAAATACAGAATAAAATCAACTACTTGGTACTCAAAATGAAACGTGCTGTGCTGTGTGTAACTAACCCACAAGATTATATTCCTCAACTGACCAACTACAGCATTATGGTTATTAACCCCGATGCGGCTGTTAGCCGAAACGAATACCTATTGGCCAAATCAGATTATAGTTTACTAATAACCAAAGACGGCGACCAACTACGCAATGGCGGAGACTATCCAAATGAACGTGTGCTTTGGTACACTTCTGGAACTACAGGCGATAGTAAATTTTGTAGTTTTAGCCAATCACAAATAGATATACTGGCTCAAAAGATTTGTAGCACATATAACATAACTGCTAACGATCGTTATGTAAGCATAATGAGTTTATGGCATGCCCATGGCCAAGGCTTTTACTGGGCCACCCAATTTGCTGGTTGCGAAACTACCTATGTTCCTGTAAAAGATATTCGCACAATGGCTAAGCATTCTCCTACGTTTATTACTGCTGTACCCGATGTACTCAGAGTGGTCAGCCAACTTAAATTTGATCATTTACGTTTTATACGTGGTGCCAGTGCGGCCTTACCTGATACGCTATTTACAGAACTGAAACATAAATTTAATGTTCCGATCATTGAAGCGTTTGGAATGACAGAAGCACTTAGCCACTGTTTTACTAATCCATTGAATGGACAACGTAGAATGGGAACCATTGGGTTACCTGATGGTATAGAAGCTGATATAGTAGACGGGCAGTTGTATATTAAAGGATCAACTGTGTTCACTGATGATTGGTATAATACTGGAGATTTAGCAGAACAAGACGAAGCTGGATACTATAAATTACTTGGACGACATCGTGATCAAATTAATGTTAAAGGTAAAAAACTAAACCCTATCAGTTTGGAAACACAGTTGCTAAATCATATTCCCGGGTTAGCAGATTGCGTAATATTTGGAAATGATGCTGTTAAATGTTTGTACGTGGGTACCTGTGACCCTGAAGAAATACGACGTTACTTAATCGGCCTAGGTCCGCAATGTAAACCGATGGTATTAGAGTGTGTTGATTCAATTCCAGTTAGTCCAAGTGGCAAAGTATCTCGTACTTGGTTAGATTCTAAATTTTAAGCACTCAAATGATCTTGTTTAATTTCTCTCACAGGACATTCTAACCGTTCGGCAATAGCGTTCTTAACACGAATGCGTTGGTTGTTCCAATCACGTATAGAAATAGCCCTACGTCCAATTTCTTCTAGAGGCAGTTCGGCTTCACGTCCTGTTTTTAATTCCGATTCTAAATCCCATATCTGATTATGTATAGCAACAAGATTTGTATATAAATCTTCTACTTCTGTTAAATCGTAAGGTAGTGCTTGATTCATATACCAAGTGAGTTCTTCGTCATTTGCACCTTTGGTACGTTTAAATTTAACATCAGCAATGGCCAAGCGATCAATTAATTCAATAATAGGAAATGTAATGTTCATAGGTATAATGTTTCTATTTGTTTAGGGTTATTTAATATATTTTGTATATTAATATTACTAATATTAGGACGACATGGAGCACAAAATTCTACACGAGTTTTATTGTATATATCATAGTGGCGTTCGTTAAGCCACTGATCTCGGAAATCACCTTGATCCCAATTGGTTAATTCAAATTGCGGATTGCCTTTGCCTTCGCAACAAATATAGATCTTTCCATCGGCGCAGAACACAGGAAAGTGAAACATCTGGTGGCATTTCTTATAGTTACGTGGCAATGTTTTGTTTTGATTGGCCCAATACGGTAACTTGTACTCTTGGCTACACTTTTCTAGCCGAGCAATAGTCTGTTCGGTGATGGGGTATGCTTGATTGTCGAGTATAACAGGGCGGAAGTAAAGCATACGTCCACCTAGTTCCGCAACTAACTTAAATAAATCATTCATTGCTTCGGGAGTATCGTTTAAAGGATTAATTAATGCTTTAAAATCTACATTAACTCCTGCCTCAATTAATCCACGTGCATTGTCTTTGACTTTAGTAAACAAACTTTTAGCAGTTAAACTACGACGTATTTCTTCGTACAATGTTTCTGTGCCAGCATCAATGTCAATACCAATCCAGGCAATTTTACGTAGTTTGTCTACGTGTACGGTGTCTAGTAGTCTATCTAAATTACTACCATTTGTAGTAATGCTGGTCAGGAATCCTAAGTCTATTGTATGTTCAATTACTTGTTCGTAGTTTACTAACACAGTAGGTTCTCCTCCACCGGGGTACGTAATAGTATGTGTTGTGCCGTAGCTGTTTGGAGTATGCGCTCTCCAACTAGATAATTTATCTAGTAAGGCAATATACTCGGTGTATTTCTTTTGTACGGGTTTTTCTGCTCTGAAGTCTGCTGAGTTGCAGTAATAGCAGTCTTGATTACAAACGTTGGTTAAATCAATATCTACTTGTGCAGGCAATATTTTCATATTGTCCTGATTGCTCATCCAGTGTACTAGCTCAGCGTATCTATACATCGTTTAAGATCTGGGAGATACTTTTCATTATAGTCTGATTGATCTGGTGCATAAAACACAGTACGGTCGTTGACTAAATGATCTTCTGGATTTGGACTTAGTAATATAAATTTTAAATGACATTCTAATAGACATTCGTGAAGCCATTCTACATACTCGGCATCGTGTGGTTCTTGTGTCAGATCTACGATTGTAAGTTTGTTCTTTTTAAGCGTGGTGAGTTTAACCGGATCTGGCCAACCCACCTTATTAAGGGTTTCTTCAAGAGTAACCAGATGTGTATCCGGTGGTAGAATATCGATTATCATTTTCTTTGACTGCAATACCATTTGTATGCAGAATCTATAATAGTATTTATCGTGCTATACTCGGGTGTCCATTTTAATTTTTCATTTGCCTCTCCTGCATCTGCTATAAGCTCTGCAGGATCACCTAGCCGTTTTGGTCCATAATTAACAAACGGAATACCGTATTTTTTAACCACGTAATCTACTATTTCCTTATTGCTTACACCCTTGTTAGTTCCTAGATTAAAAACATGGCGCCCTATGTGGTGTATAGCATCCTTGCCTAGCATGTACTCTGCACCCATAACGTGTGCTCTTGCAATATCCCATACATGAATGTAGTCACGAATACACGTACCATCTTCAGTGTCAAAATCGCAACCATTGATAGTAACAGCACGACCTGCTATAGCGGCCTCTAATACACGAGCAACAATATGAGTAGCTTCTGGTTCTTGCCCAAGATCAAAATCATTGGGTTCAGCACCTGCCGCATTAAAATATCTAAATGTCATACTAGGCAACGCATACGCACCCCAGAAATCTTGTAGTATAGTTTCTGTCATTGCCTTGGTATTGCCGTAGGGACTAATAGGCTTGATATCATCATATTCTTTGATAGGCAAGCAGTCCGGTTCGCCATATACACTAGCACTTGAACTAAACATGATAACAGGTTTCTTACCAAAACCTTTTACAAAGTTTAGCATCTTTATAGTCTTGCTAATATTGTTGTCGTAATATTCGCCAGGATCTTCCATGCTAGGACCAACAAGACTAGTGCCAGCACAATGCACAATAATATCAGGATTATAGTTATAAATTGCCGCAAGACTAGCATCGTCTGCAAAGTCGCCAATGTGATATCCATCAACATCCTTTAGAGTATGTAATCGCAATACACGATCAATGACAAGAACTTCGTCACCGTTTTGTTTGAAAGCTCGTGCGACATGGCTACCAATGTAGCCGCATCCACCTGTTACAATAACTTTATTCATTATATTTTTTAGTTGCTTCATGCACTATCCACGATATTAATAACAGTATAGCATAGAATCCACCTATTAAGCAAGCAATTTTTAGATTTAAACTCACTCTGGTTTGCCGCCTGTACAGCTACCCCCATCAAACCATAAACCCATGGCTTCTTTGCGATAATTTTCTAATTCTATTTTATCTCGCCATTCTTGGTACTGTTGTTCATTGCGCCCATGACTACCATCACAGTATGGAGGATGTAGTGTCTTACCACAACCGCATTGCGGTATTGAGTTCACTCTATCTTCGGTAGTAAATGTTGTCATTTAGATTTTATTCAGGTATCTCATTACATTTTCAGGACTTGATTCTCCGTACGGATCACTGGCAAAGTTATCTTCACGACCGGGTTCTTCAAACAGTTTTTCTATTACACAGTCGTTGACAATGGCCGCATAACGATGACTACGATAGCCGAAGCCAATTGCGTCTTTGTTGACCAACATACCCATCAATCGAGTAAAGTGTCCTGTGCCGTCCGGGATAACTCGAACATTCTTAATGTTAAGATGGCGAGCCCATTCGTTCATGACAAAGGCATCATTGACGCTAACGCAATAAATTTCATCAATGCCTTGTGCTTGAAAATCAGCAAACTGTTCTTCAAAGCCAGGTAATTGATACGTTGAGCAGGTAGGAGTAAATGCTCCTGGCAAGCTGAATAAGATCACACGCTTGTTGGCAAACAAGTCTGCTGTGGTTTTAAATACAAACTCGCCACCAATCGGGCAACCTCCCTCTGCTGGTGCTAGATCGCCTTGTCTAAAGGCAAAATTCACGTTGGGTACATTCCAAGTCATAATTATTTCCTATCTCCAAAAAGTTGTAGTAAGTTCAAAAACAAATTAATAAAATCCATATATAAAGTCAATGCACCGCTAACTTCTGCGGCAGGGCTAGTATCCACACTGAGTTCTTCACGAATCTTTTGTGTGTCATACGCAGTCAATCCCAAAAAGATAACGATAGCTAGGGCACTAATAACCATTTGCATCACAGTTGAGCCGATAAAGATATTAACGATGCTGGCAATAACAATAGCAATTAGGCCAACAATCATAAACTTGCCCATGCTATCTAGGCTTTGTTTGGTAAAGTAACCATATCCGCTCATGACACCAAACAAGATAGCCGCACCCATAAACGATGACACAATTGACCCCATGGCAAACACAGCAAAGATAGTGGCAAAGCTCAGGCCCATCAATGCCGCAAAGCCATGTAGGCATAACTGTGCTACACCTTTGCTGGGATTATTGCCCAATACATAACCAACACCAAATATTGCCGCAAGTGGTGCAAAGATTACAATCCACTTTAGTACACCAGTGAAAAAGAATTGCAACAACTCTGGACTGGTACCTACCAAGTAACTAATCATCATTGATACTACAACTGCTAGACTCATATGTCCGTAAACACGACCCATGGCACTATTGATTTCTTCTGCTGAACGATAATTTAAAATACCGTTACTCATATAATTTGAACCAAACATTTTATGTCTCCTTGAATTAAATTTATTCTGTTACAGGGAACTCTTTGATAATCTTTTCTAAAGACTCCACTGGATCCCACGGTTTACAATACTTCTTACGGTTAGCACGACCCTTTGCAGAGTCTGGATCGTAATCAATCCAGGTAAACTCTGTACCATCGCATTCGGGACAATGGCTATTGTAGTCATCATCTTCACGCATTTGATCACGCATGCCTGTCCAGCCACAAGTTTTCTTATCACATTGTGCATCCGCTGGTTCCGGCGGTTGATTAACCCACGAACCGGTGTCCCAATTATAACCTGACCAAGTAACAATCTCTCCGGTGATTGGTTTAAACTGTCCGTATTCCCACTCACCAAATTGTGTGCCATCCCAGTATGCTGAACCGTAAGTTGTACCAAAGTGTCGCCACGTGCAACTGTAGTAGCCAACAATAGTGGGTTTAACTTTCTTAAACTTAAATGTCTCAGACTTTTCCCAAGTACTAGGACTGGTACCATATTCAGGATGACCCCAGTCTTTTTCTTCTGGGCTATAAGTGTCCCACGAATTGCTATCTTTTACAAGATACATTCCAAAGTCACTGCTCTTGCCATCTGTACTACCACCAAAATTATCAATGTCTTCGCCATCATACACAACACCATTGACCAGTTCTTCACCGTCAATTTCATCGTAATGCAGTTCTAACTTTTCAATGTCAAATGGCTCACGGAGTTCTATTTCGCCTTCGAAGAATGTACCTTTTTCATTACTGCTACCGATAAACACTACAGTACCGTCTGGCTTGCTACCGATCCAGGCTTCGTCGTTGCAACTCCACACTGGACTATCTTCACTGCCACCATCGCAATCTTCTAATCTCTTTTCAAATACCACTTTACCGTTTTCATCTTCAATCTGTAGTGTACCAGCACTACGGCTAACACCGCTGGTATGTGCCATATCATCACATTCATACCAACTACCTGGCGGAAACGGCAACATATCAATGTCAAGATCCATTTCATCTTGAACAGTATCTTCGTCGCTCCATGCAATTTCAGAAAGGTCAACTTGGTTATCCATACAGTAATCCCATACTTCACGGTCTACGGTACCCATAACCTTTTCGCCACCATAACCCCACATACTAATCTTGTATGTGCGTGGTGTAAATTTAAGTACAGCTACTAGATCTTCGGCTGTAATTTCTTTAGTTTCTGCTTTAGTTGCCATATCTCCTCCCTGAGATTCTTTTCCATGTTTCGGTATTGTTGAACTTCCGACAATAATGTTTGATTTAGCGTTGATATGTATTGACATTGTTGCCGTTCTTTTTCAGATAAATCTGGTACTTCAACTTCTCTTAGAGGTGCTGAAGTACGTCCTGCAATAAAGGACAATACTCCAGCAACCAGTAAAAGAATGTATTCCATTAATAAATTAAGCCTTTGCTTCTTTACGAGCGTTCTTAGTTTCAGTAATTTCGTTACGGCGAGCCTTAACTGCTTTACCTAGTTCTGCTAATGCTTTGCGAGCACGAGTTCCTGCGGCACTATTACCACCTTCAAATTTTGCGTGTTCTGCTTCGTATGCTTCTAGTGCTGTTTTAATTTCCGTATGTGCTGACATTTTAATTCCTTTTTAATATTTTGATTCATGTGTATGTTTACGATAATCCGTATCCATACGCTTCCATTGCTCACCCTTGCCTTCAAGGATGTCTACAATTCTATCTATAGTACCGTCTGTCCAGTTACTAATTTTACCCATATTTGCATTTGGTGCTTGCAATAAGCCCCATAGTTTAATCATAGCGTCGTCAATTGACCAAGGTACATATAACCTACTAGCATCGTTGGCAAAGGTCTCAGGGAAAGACCTATAAGCAGGATATAGCACATTACAACCAAGAGTATCGGCTTCTGATACCGTGTTAGATACCCAATCTTGTAAAGCACAATTAAATAACACACGAGTATCGTTAAGTAAATTATAGTATTCATTTTTAGATAAATCCTCATAAATTGTTAATAGCCCACGCTCTTGCATATCTCTAGTACGAGCCATGTAACTATCATTATTTGATTTAAGTTTAGCACCACTAAAAATGCAAAACTCAACTTGATTCATTGGAAAATTATCTTTATGCTTGACGTGCCATGCTTCAATCAAGTCCATGTAGAAGTCGGGTTGCTTTTCTTGATCCCACCGTGCGGCAAAGCCCACACGACGTTTACGATCCTGAAATGGCTTTAGTTCACCGGGTACACGATCACGAACTTCTGCTTTACCAAATGCTAGTCCGCTAATGTTATAAATTGGACTTTCCCAACCAGCAATCTTCATATGCATGGCCATTTCTTCATTACTAGCTAGTGTGATATCCGCAAATGAGTCAACCATCTTTTCATACAAGCCCATCCACTTTTGCATACCCCAGACATGTACAAAGTCATCGGGATCAATACTTTGAGCAAGACAACGAACGGCAATGCGAGGACGATGAGCAGGATCGATTTGATCCATAATATAAGGCAAGCTCTCAATACCGGGTTGAAACATGTCTTCAAAGTAGATAACATCTTCATTTGTAACTTCTCCTTGTTTCATCTTGCGTACAAGATTCATCAGCTGACTCATACCAAAGTAAGTACGTCCATGTGCATCTAGCACTTGCCCTGTAACAATAGCTTGATCGTTGCTGAGTGTTTCGCCAGTGACCAGTTCGTAGTCAATACCACGGCGTTCAAAGACTGCTTCGTTCCAGTCTTGCAACTGTAGTGTATATCTTGCTTTGTAGGGCTCTAGGCCCATGTACCATAATTTTCTCATGTTAATCTTTCTTTAAAAACGGTCTTAGATCGGGTGGTTCCCAACCAGTAGGCTTTAATACCTTGCCATCTTCACGCTTACGAACCTTGCCGGTTTCTCGATCAATTTTAGCAAAATTGGTCATCATAACTTCTTTCCACGCACCCTCGGCATCCCACCCGGCGCTATGAATAGCACCAATAGTAACAACTAAAATATCAACTAGTGCATCTAATTGTTCTACATCATCATTGTCACGTACTGCACAAAACAATTCATTAACTTCTTCTTCGATCAAATCTGTATATAATTTAAATTGTGACTTGTTATATGAGTCAGTACTTTGATCACACGACTTCATAAATTTTTCTTGATCTCTAAACGGGTTTGTCATTTTTTACCTTGTCAAGTGAATATATATTGCCAGCCACTATTTGATATATAGAAAATACAGTAGCATCGTGTAGCGTCTTAAAGTATTTAGACACTAGCGTACCGCCTGACATATAATATCTTAGTTTATACATTTTTCTTTTTAAATTCTTCCACATCCTTAATAGCAGAGTTTAATACTGTTGCATAGTTAAGGGCCTGCTGTTTGGTCATAACAATACTGGCCTCGTACTCAACATAACCTCGAGTGAGCAGAGTCCAAACAAGTTGGAAGCGATTCAACGACCACCAATTGGACTTTTGCTTGGTGTAGGTAGTAACAGTAACTCCGGTATCCTCTGCTTCTACCCATACAGTATGCTCGCAGTCGCTACCACAACAAGTACATGGTACATTGTACATCTTGCTATCTCCCCAATCGCCGTGTTTTAAAATACCTTCAGCTGGTTGTTGCGGTGCTAGTTTCATTGTTGCCACTGCCTTGGTTTCCAATTGGTATCACGTGGCTTAAAGTCCTTGCGTTCACGCTTGGGAGTACGCCATTGATCCCATGGTTCACGACCCTTAGTCATCTTGATATACTCACCATACGGAGTACGTTCGTTATACAAGTGCTTCTCGTCGTACGGGTAACCGTAGTCTTTGCAGAACTGTTCGTAGACTTCTAGGTCTTCAAAAATTGTAGTTACTTCGGGTTTCATGCGAAGATACTTAGCGAGCCATTCTGGTTTGGCCATGATATTTCCTTTAAATTACGATTGATTGTGTTGGACGGGTAAGGTTGTAATTAATGACGCATCCGTTTTCACCGTCCTCGGATACTTCAATGGTTACAGCACGATTGGGATAACGTGCGGCAATTTGTATGTACAAGTCGTCTGCGATCATTTCGCAACTCTTATAGTTTAATTCTAGAACTCGATTTTCATTAAAGGGACCGGTCCCAGAGTATAAGTTTTCAAGCCAGCGTTTGAACTGGATGAACTCGATGTCTCTGTCATTATGGAACACATCGATTGACACCCTGAAATGAAAGATATGACGGTGAGGAGTACCAAGAAAACTAACATCATATTCGTCACCCGTTGCCAAGTTAGGATCAGTTGCCGCGGCTGGATAGCAATGAATGCCTTCCTTTTGAAATGTGACCCAAATTTGTCGTTGTGCCGCATCTTTAATTCTTTCTACTTGTTCTCGTTGCTCTTGATTCATATTAATTATCTAAAAGTTTAGTAAGGGTGGGAAAGGTTGTGGTAAAATTTAAATTTCTACGTTTATCTATATTGTTCAATGAGTATACTACATTCTCTATATCTTTGTCAAACGGTTTGGCAAGAAATTTTGCACAATTATCTATGCTTTTACCAAAAGTTGTCTGTTGTTCAGTATAGGTATTTAGATAATTGGTCACACGATCTAAATCTTTTATGTTTCGGGCATCTAAAAACTTTGGTCCAGTAATTGGATGGATTGCAATACGATTCAAATCAATTCCCATATTGTTCAGGTACAAACCAGTTTTGATAATGGTATTTGCGTTAAGCAAAAAGTAATTCATGGTGATTCCTACATTTTCCCATTCGTTTATTAGTTGGTGTAGGTTACTGTTGAATTCAGACCAAACCCCTGGATAGCGTATGTATTCAAACTCTGTGCCCATGGCCTCTACACTTACTTCCCATTTGACATTCTTAAACTCTCGAATCTTGTTGTAGATCTTGTTGGTTAATGTACTTGCATTGGTTGTGATACGTATCAGGCAATCTGGATTGACTCGATGTAGTTCTTCTAATAGCTCTAGGTTTTCTTTAATAAGCAACGGCTCTCCGCCGGCTAGGTAAACTTCTTTAAGATTGTTTAGGCGACTAAATGTATAATCTTTTAATTTTGTAAAATTATCACGCCCGGCATTGACTTTTACACCTAGTTCGCTTGCCCATTGACTGCTTAATGCTGGACTACAGTACACACAAGCATAGTTACAGGTGTTAGACCATCGCAAATCCAATTGTGTTAAACTATGCAATCCGATATAATCAATATTGGCATCTCGATGCAACTCAAGTTGATATGCACGATTACTAAACAACGGATCCAGTTGTTCAACACGTTCACATTGAGCGCAGGGTTTTGGCCACTGACTGTTTGACAAACTATCACGTATGCCTTGATTGATATTGTTATCTAGAATTGATTCGATGGTACTGTATTGCAAGTTACCAATGGGCCGTTGACTGATAGCACAGTTCTTGACAGCACCATCTGGTTCAACAGCAATTCCTGTCCACGGAAGCGGACACTTGATCATTTTATTACTTCGTCTTGCGTGTACTTAGACCAATCCGTAAATACCTTACGGTCCTTTAAATCATGCAGGCTATGACACCAAACTCCGGGATTTGTTTTAGCAAAATCCTTGTCGTCTAGTTTAATTGTAGCATTGTACCCAAGTAATTGTATGTACGGTAACTTGACACTGATCATGGGAATAAAGTTGTTGTACTCGATTAGACCACTTTCGGCTAGACCTTCAACAGAGCTAACATCTAAATCAAGTGTACATAACAATCCGCTTTGTAAACACTCCAAGATCATTCCTTCCCACTCACGCCATGTAGGGCCGTCATTGACGTCTGGATTGGGAAAACTTTGATCTGCACCAAAATAAACGTGTGTGCAATTATTGTTCTTGACTAGATTAACAATAACACTGGCATCATTTATTCCAACTACAAATAGAGTTTTGTGTCCAAACGCTGGGCTGTGTTCTACTTCTCGACCTATAAAAAAGTCTACTTGTTCATGTCCTGCTCTGTTCATAATTTATCTTTTTTACTTTGTTCAAATGCAACGGTTGCTTTAAGTTTAACAATATCGTCTCGGATATGCAACCGCTGTTTTTTCAATTTGTTTAATAGTTCGTCTTGAAAAGCACCAGTACTTTCCAAGCCGTCAATTTTTTTATCCAACACTTTATGTTGTTCTTCTAGGTGTTTAATACGTGCAGTAATGGTCATTCATTCTCCAATGCATCTAGTTTTGATTGATCAAATTCTTCTTCGGGCGCAATTTCTTCGCTGGTTGAACTGCCTTCTTCTTCAAACAATAAATTAAAATACGCGGTACCATTGATAGCTTTTTTACCTTTAAAGCCACGTGTACCGATAATTTCAGTCCAGTAAGTACTATAATCATCGACTATTTTCAATGCCTTGTCTTTGTCTGGTTCTGCAAAAATTCGCTCAACCAAGTGTTCAAAGTATTCGCCGCCAGGTCCGCTACTACGCATCATGGCAGGATGTTCACCAATATCAAAGCGTCGGTTAGCTTCTTGTACTGCTGTCAAATGCATCCATACATTATGACCCATTAACAGAGCGTAACTAAAACTATCCCACGACGTCTTACCCCATTTGCCGTTCTTATTAACATCAGGTAATACGTCATATGATCCCGGTTCTTGAAAATTAGTTTCATCAATGGTTACTCCTGCTTTAACTACTCCCGGCTTATAGATACAAATGTCTTTCATCTGTAACAAATTGCTAAGAGGACTATCTTCCCATCTCGGGTAGACTCCATCTGCAACGACTCCGTCACTCCACTTGCGAGTGTCAAGGGCGTACTTTTTATTGTCAGCCGATGGAGCCATACGGTAACTCCATTTTCCATTATTTGGGAATACGTTTTCAAAGTAAACTTGCCCGTTAGCTGTGGCCAGAAAAGGGCTGGCGCAGTCGAAACTAATTGTGAATTTTGGATTAACATATTTTCTCACCGCACGTTGAATTACTGTAAGTAGTACTGCCCATTCTAGTTTGCTTGTGCCCAAGAAGTGCATCCAATCATGCACACCTTCTTGTAGCAAGTTATCGTGACGCAATATTACCAATCTGCGTAAAATTAAATCTACATCACACATGTTCTGGCCTCCCATGGCCCAACCATTAAAGTGGGTGTCGGGGTGTTGTGCAGGATCACAATAGTGTTTCATTGTTTGATACCATTCTTCGGCATCGGGGTGGTTGGCACCTTGTAACACATTGAGAATCTTGACGCCGCCGTTCTTGATGCCTTTGCGGTTGGCCATAAAGTAATCGTTGTTGTATTTGGTAGCATCAACAGCTTCCTGATGACTGCCAATACCGCACTTTTTACCTGCTTCTTTATCCAGTGCAACCCAGGTTGGAATATCAAGGGTCATACCATAGTCAGCGATGCCGTCCAGCCAAGCCAAAACTTGTTCACGTTTTTTCTGGGCCTTCGGGCAACCTGAGCCGGCTTTCCAATCGCCTTCCCATAATCCTTTGGCAATCTGGAATCCTCCAGAGTCGCCTAGCATTAGTGTGTTGGGATCACGATTGCGTACCATATCCTCGCTCCAATCTTGTTTGTTCAGATCGAGGTTTGCGTGGCCACCGGAGTAAAGTGACCACTTATATGGGAACAATGCCTTGATGGGATTTAACCAATTCATTTGCTCCATATCTGTTAGGCCCTGCGGAAAACGTGCAGGGTCTACATAAGCTTCATTGCGTTGCTTGCCCACAAAGGTGGCATAGAAACCACTAATAGCTGGAAGGAACACAGCATAGTCGTTTTGTTTAGCAGTTAAGTTATCTTGAGCCATAGTATTTTATTGAGTTAATTAATTCGTAGTCTTTTGCATAATGGTTTTTAATTTGTTCTAGGTATTTAGAATTTTGTAACTCACGATTGAAAATTTCTTTGAACCGTTTTCGTTCTGGACTGTGTTCGCTCACGTGTTGGAATTCATAACGATCGTATTTGTTATCGCCGTAGTTTTCTTTGATCCACACACTAAAATTTAAACGATAATTATCAAAATCAAAAAACGTACAGTTATCTGTGTCTAGCCCATGTAAGAATTTTACTTGACGTTCTGTATGATCGTCAAATGTTATTCTATCAAATACCAAATCAAACACATCAGACGTCCATGTGTTAAAATTGTTGTGATATAGAGTAAAGTATTCTGCTATACCACTTACCCAACGTTCTACCGGATCACGCAACACAACCAATGCGTGTTTGTCTAACTGGTCTGCGTGATAATTATAAAACTCCCACCCAAAATCTTTAAGATTGGGTTTAGTCCACGAGCTGGCATTCTTTGGGATATGAACATACATGTATGCACTACCCCAATGGCTCATACATTCGCCATAACAATGACCTTTGTATTGCCATTCGTTTAAAATGCCAGCATCAATTATCATTTTGTTTGTGCTGGCAACTTGTAATGATATACAGCAAGTCCAGAATCAACAATGATTTCAGCAACACCGTCGTCACTGATCTTAAATGTCTTGTCACCTGGTAAGCTGAGAATACTATTAACAACTGCGACCGGCCAATTCAACTGCTTGCTCAAACTGCCGGTAGTTGTTGCAAATGTAAATGATCCTGCGTGTGAACTGTTGTCACCGAAGAAAAACTTTAGTTCTCCATTTTCTGTTTTACTACTGAATGTAGTAGCATCAGAGTGTGCCATTGCTTGAAACTTTAATTTCTGGATACTAAGTGCAGTTGGAACAACTTCAACTCCCCACTTGACTGGCTTCATGTTAACGTTCTTGAGTTGATCGTTAATAACAGAGGTTGTCATAAAGCGATAGTTATTTTTAAAGTCGCCACCTTTGTTTTCAAACTGGATACTAGCCGGTACATCCGTACCTTCTGAATCTTTTTGTGTTTGAACAGTAATCTTTGCACCTTCTTTGTATTCAGGAATATTAAGAATAGTGTTTAGTCTATCCAAGTTAGGCATTCCAAAAACACCTTCAAAGCCAGCAACTGGCGCTTTAAAGTCTGCATTTAGGATAACCGTTTTAGTTGCCTGGTCAAATGCGTTAATAGTAGTACCTTCTTTAGTACCAGTAACCTTTAGCATTGAAATAACGCCTAGGCCATAAGTGTGTTGCACAATATCTTTTAAATAATCAAACATAGTTTTCTCCGTAATAGTAGTAGTGTATAGGTTTATTTAGACAAAGTCAAATAATTATTTGACGTATTTCGCCCATTACCTGATGAGCTTTTACTGTTTCAAGTTCGCCGGGCTTGCGTATTTCGACCCAACTGATTGATGTGCCTTCACCTCGAATGTCTCGGGCCAAGATAACATCGTAACCAATGCTTTCGCACAAGGGCAACAGCATAGATTTTGGAATATAACTCATCCAATGTCCGTCGGCGTATCCAGCACATTCCGGTATGTCTCCGTTGTTGTAACTGAACATAAATGTGCCACCTGGACGTAGTAAATCTTTGACTGACTTCAGGTATTCTTTTACAGTATCTAAACTGCGATAGTTTAAATAGTTCCAGCAAAATACAAATCCCATTTGTCCTTGTGGCAATGCACTCAGGTCCTGGTCCTGTATCAAGTAAGGTCTAATACGATTTTGATATTCTGGTGTAAATCTTGACTGAGCAGAATCAAGAAATTCTTTATAGTGATCGACTATGTACAACGGATCATTGGCTACCAAGTGTCTAGTCCACTCGCCATCTCTACAGCCAATTTCCAATGCTGGGTAATGCCAATCGCCGTACAGTTGTACTCTGTTTAGAATTTCAGCCTGGAGGGATTCAGATAATTCCATTACTCGAACATTACGAATAATACTAGTAGCTTCTGCTTCTACACGTAGCTCTAAACCATAGTTGTCACTAAAGAACTTGGTGCCTTCTGCTCCTATTTCTTGATTAATCCGATCAATGATAGCATTAAACTTATTTTTGTTTTCTTGTAATTTAATATGCAATTCATCAAAATCGCACAGGAAATTTTCTAGTATGTCTCGATGGTCTTTACTTACATCCTCTGCCATAATAGAATCGATACGGTCAGTTAAATGTATAAGTTCATTTGCTGTTGGCGCAGGGTCATATGACTGCGTCAATTGTTCACGGAGGTGTACTAGTTGAGTTAGTTTTTTCATGATTACTCAAATGTAAATAGATCATCAAATGTTGTTTTAATATCTGTACTTTCAGCAATCTTCCACTCTAGCACACCTAGTAAGTTTTCTACTTTTTGATCTACAATAGTTGACTCCATTGTACTATCATCAAATGGCAACTCTTTAAACCACGTAGGTATATGAGTCTCGTCAGTCGGATACCCTACACTAGTATAACCCACTGGATTGTCTTTAAGTTTACATACAACAGTTTTCATACCATCTACAATAGTAGTAGAATAGTTATCACCGTGCATACGTTTAAGATTATTCCAGTTCATGGCCGCACGTACATGGCCCGGCATATTAGCTTTGCCTAGACGTGCTTCTTCTGCCGCATACTTGGTTAAGTTGTTTACACGTTTAGGTGTACCTTTCTCCCACGCTGGTCGAGTAGCAAACAATAATTTAAAGTCTTTGACCTTGGCAATAACTGCTTCCTTTTCTGCACCGGTTAATACGTCCATCAGCAATTCGCTTAGGAAGTTTTGTACAACCTTAGGAGTGTCGGACCGCTTAAGGTCAAGTCCCATAGCTTTCATCTTGCCTGGCTTGCCGTGTGTATCTACACGAATACCTTCCATGTCAAAGATTAAAATGCCGTAGCGTTTCTTTTTAATAAAGAGACCTTTACTAGCAACAAGTTCTCGTCCACCTTTAATTAACGCACCCATCTCGCGTGGGCAATGACAAGCACGTTCCATAAACGCAGGAAATGATTCATTAACTGATTCAGCAATAGTATCGTATAACTGTACACACGTTTCACGAGACCATTCCATATTGCCTCGAGCTACTTCCTCTTTGATTTGCGGCCAGGCTGAGAAATAGACCGAGTCCGTGTCCCCGTAAATGATGCTTTGCCCAACGTGATCGTACGTACCTGTGATTGCTTCATTGACATGTGCGTCCATGTGCTTGGCGATAATACGGCCCGTAAGCGTAGTCGATTGGCCAATGCGTTGATCGAAGAACCTACAGCCTGGGTTAAGGATCGCACCGTAAAGCGAATTGAGGTTAATTTTCTTAACGAGTTGCCTTTTGTCCCAAAACGCCGTATCTTCAGGAGATGTTGCGGTTTTCTTTTTAGCTTGCATTTCTTTTCGTTCAGCATACCATCTTTCTAACAACCCAGGAATAATGCCCTTTGTGTCATGTTTAAAAATAGTGCCATTAGCACTCAATGTCCACGGCTGTCTACTATCAAATATTAGGCGCCATACATCTGCGGCACTCATTACGTCACTGGATCCATTTTCCCAATCTACAGTTATTTCAGTGCCTATTTCTCCAGTCATTACTGCATTGTACTCTAAAGTACCAAACATGTTTTCCCACGCATCAGCAAAACTACTACCACTATCCATCTTTTCTTTGATGTAGTGGTCTGTCATTACTGGTCGGAGTTGTCCGATGATTGTTTCCGGTCCCATGTTGAGGGCTCTAATAGCCGAGGGATAGAGCGAATTGATGTCGATTGCACCGACGTATTCGTGAATTCCTTTTTTGGGATAAGCAACATAGGCACCTGCGGCTTGCGTATTTCCTTGATCATCTCGACTTCTCCTATTAGGCACAACCATCCCACGGGCGTGGGCTTCGTTGATAATTGCTTGCTCTGTTACAGCAACCGCACCCATTGTGGTTTGTAACAATACAGTATTGTCGTGAGCAAGTTCATTTGCTAAGTCTAAGAATCGTAACTTCTTATCTAACTTAGCCAATAATAGGGTATCTTGTCTATTGTAGTCAATAAACTTTTCAAAATCTTTGTTGTAGAGTTGATCCAGTGTACCTTCATAGGCCAACTTACTTCCTACTTCTTCGTATTCGCCAATTGCATCCAATGAATAACTGTGACGTTCTTCATATGTGTACTTACGATACAGTTGCATATAGTCTAGGTGTACACGACCAATTAAGTCAAATGTAAGTTGTTCAGCACCAAAGCGTTCAAACATACGCTGTTTAGGCATTTGTCCCCATAGGCATAGACGTCGTGTATCATCCTTGGATAGCACACGAGTAATACGCATAGTGGTATAAGGAATATCGAACCCTTCCGAGTTCCAACCGCTTAAGATGTCCGCATCTTGAATCAAGTCAAGGAATGTATTAAGCATATCCTCTTCTCGTTCAAACAAGAAACAATTATCAAACTTATCACAAATTTCTTGTGCGGTTTCCCAACTATAACTCTTAGGTGGAACCACCATCGTGACCATTTTATCCATCCAGTCTAAGTACACTGAGATAGATGTTATTGGGTTAAATGGATCTTCGGGTTTTGAGTAGCCTCGCAGTGGATCAAAGTCCACCTCAATGTCAAAAAAGGCTGTTTGTAGTTTAGGCGATTGAGCACCTAGGTAGTTTTCTTCTAAACAACGGAAGATGGGATTGATATCACTTTCCCACAGTCGCTTACCAGAGTTAATGCGCTGTTCTTTGTGAAATTCTTTTCCGTTGCGTGTAGCAAATCGTGACACGGGTGTGTCATAGATAGTGCGGAACTTACCGCGAGGGTCGTCATAATAAAATACATAATTAGCTGGGTACTCTTTATAAGTACGTTCGCCGTTAACACGTTCTACAACGTGAATACGATCTTTGTCTCGATCAAACAATGCGTCAATATATGACATTTACTCTCCTGTGCGTAATTTTGAGCTTACACTTACTCTACATGCCCTTAAAGCGGGCGAGGCTTATTATACTACTTTACTTATCATGCGGATAAGAGCAATTAGATCAATTGTGCTCAATAGCAAATAATTTGCCATCATTCCAAACGAACCTCTAGTCCACGCCGCCCAACAATAGATCACACAGCCTGTTATCCAAGCTGGGTACAGCCAAATTAATGGTGGGTTAGGTACAGTAAGCATCATGCCAAGACTACAGACAATGCTTACGGCCCATGCTACCATTTCAAGAGTAAACCTTAACGGCCACTCTTGATAATCCTTTTTAGCAAAATGCCAGGTGGTATTAAACCACCCTTCCAGCATATTAATCAAAGCGTTTTGCCTACTGTTTCTAGAATTGTATTCAATTCCTCATGATCGGCATTGGTGTCGGTTAATCTAGACTTTTGTGCAATCTTGATTGCTTTCTTTAGGATAGCCGGTTTAATTTCCATTTCTTCTGCAATGGCTTTAACAGTATCATTAAGGCCAGCATTAAGATCTTCAATTTCTTGAAGTACGGTCATACCCTCGTTGATGATTTGTGTGAGTTTGGCTTTTTGTTCGCCGCTAAACATACGTGCTGACATTTAAATCTCCTTGTTAATTGATTTATTATACACTACTTATTTTGATATTGCAAGAGGAATTTGGAATTATTGCTCACTTTAGGATACCATTCCGGGGCACGACTCCCATAATATCCAGCCCAGCAGCCGGGCAACACTATGTAACGCAAAGCGTTCCTAAGGTAGTGTGTTCTTATTTCTTTTTGGCGCGGCCGGCTTTCATGTTGGCCAGCCAATGCGCCATACGTTGCTTTTCGCCTGAGCTGTTCTTAGCAGTCTTTCTTAGACTACTAACACTGGCTTTGGTATTAACACCACTACGTTTGGCAAGTCCTTTGCGTCCGGGGTTTTTACCATCAGCAAAGTTTTCTGCCATACCCGGTGTATGTGTGGGTTGTGTCAATTGAGAGAACTCACGCCTGGCATGTTGTAGGACATCAACTGCATGAGTTGATGACATTGCCTTCTTT
>Ga0114962_10000076_pt1 | contig 76758 bp, 70 predicted proteins | sample C_130820_MF_Meta_FD_87017 | JGI IMG/M metagenome (GOLD analysis project Ga0114962, IMG submission 87017) | Freshwater microbial communities from Lake Croche, Canada to study carbon cycling - C_130820_MF_MetaG | ecosystem: Environmental > Aquatic > Freshwater > Lake | place: Lake Croche, Canada... | reverse complement strand
GTTGGCGAGGGCAATTCAGGGGCTCAAATTGTAGCCGAAGTTTCTAAACTGGCAAATGTTAGATGGTCCACTCAAAAAAAGCCCGAGTTTCTGCCGGATGAAGTTGATGGATACTATTTATTCAATGTTGCCACAGCAAAATATAAAGCAGAGCAGGAAGGAAAACCATTTGACGCATCATCCTATAATTTAGGAAACATCGTTATGGTTCCCGCTCTTAAAGAAGCAAGAGCTAGAGGTGTTTTAAATTCGAGTGGGACTTTTAATAACCTCTATGAGAAAGGTGTAGTTTGGTCAGACGGAACGAAAGAAGAATTTGATGTCATTATCTGGTGTACCGGTTTTAACTATGCTACCTCTTTTTTAAAAAATGTTATTTCTTTAGACGAAAGAGGTGTTGCAAAGACAGAAGAAAGCAAAGCAATTGATAGTCCGGGATTGTGGTTAGTTGGATATGGAAATTGGACTGGCTATGCATCAGCAACCTTAATCGGCTTAAATAGAAATACCAAACTTGCCGTTAGTGAAATTGTTAATTATTTGAAAAAGAAGCATTAAAATAGATCGTAAATTAGGAATTAAAAAGACACTATCGAAAAGAAACTATTAGTCTGTTTGGCGTTAATTTACACCTATTTTATATTTGGGATCCTCCATAATATTGACATCGATTATGGCATCGGCATTTCGCAATAAAAGAATACAGTCTTTACTCAGATGACTCAATCGCACCGTTTTTCCCAGTTTGTGATAGCGTTGAGTTACAACGTTGAGTGCTTCGATGGCCGACATGTCGGACACCCGACTTTCTTTAAAATCGATTACGACCTCTTTGGGATCATTTTGAAAATCAAATTTCTCTACAAAAACGGTGGTCGATGCAAAAAACAAAGGACCATATATTTCATAATGTTTCACACCTTGATTGTCGACGTATTTTTTAGCACGAATTCTTTTGGCACTTTCCCAAGCAAAAACTAGCGCAGAAATAATTACGCCAATCAATACTGCTAAAGCCAGATTGTGCAGCAGGACCGTAATTAGAGCTACAATTACAACGAGAAATACATCGTTTTTGGGCATTTTATTAAAAATAGTAAAGCTGGCCCACTCAAAAGTTCCTATAGCAACCATTATCATGACACCCACAAGAGCTGCCATTGGCAATTGTTCTATAATTGGAGCTCCAAATAAAATGATTAAAAGAATTGTCAACGCAGCAATAATTCCGGACAATCGAGCTCTGGAACCTGCCGAAAGATTCACAAGGGTTTGAGCAATCATTGGACAGCCCCCCATACCGAAGAAAAAACCATTCAGAATATTCGAACTGCCTTGGGCAATACATTCTCGGTTTCCATTTCCTTTGGTCTCCGTCATTTGGTCCACTAAATTCAGCGTCAGTAAACCTTCTGTTAATCCCACTGATGCCATAATTAGCGCATAGGGGAAAATCAATTTTAAGGTCTCTAAATTGATTGGAATATTAGGAATGTGAAAAGGAGGAAAACCACCACTAATAGCGGCTATATCTTTTACAGTTTTAGTTTCGATACCTAAGAAAAAAACCAGTAAGAAAACCACGATAATCGCCACTAGGGAGGCTGGAATGGCTTTGGTGAGCTTTGGAAGAAAAAAAACAATACCGATTGTAAGTGCTATTAATCCCAACATTATATACAATGGACTACCAGAAAGCCAAACCGTTTGACCATTAGCCAGGGTTTTCAACTGTTCGATTTGAGACAGGAATATGATAATTGCCAGGCCATTTACAAAGCCAAACATTACGGGTTGCGGCACTAAACGTATCAATTTACCCAGTTTAAACAGACCGACTAAAATTTGTAAAACTCCCGCTAAGGCAACAGCTGCAAAAACATACTCCAAGCCATTCGATTTCATCAACGCTATCAAAACAATAACTGTGGCCCCTGCTCCTCCGGAAATCATCCCAGGTCTACCACCAAAAATTGCGGTAACTAATCCTGCAATAAAAGAAGCGTACAAACCCATTAATGGAGGAAAACCAGCGACAATGGCAAAAGAAAGCGATTCTGGAATCATCGTCATGGCGACGGTAATTCCAGCAAGGATTTCTATTTTATAATTTACCTTTTGGGATAAATCGAATAGGTTAAATACTTTTTTCATGTAATCCTAAAAATGAATATCATTCCCTTATGAAAACAAAAGAGAAAATTAAATTTTGAATAAAAGAGTTATGGGACTTAATCAAAAAAGGATTAATCAAGACAAACTAAATTAAAGAGAAAAACCGGACTGTTATATATCGGAATTAGATTGCAAAAGTAGCCAATTTAAAACCTTAAACCTACATCCTTATTCTTTATAAAACACCAAAAAGGAAGAGTGATTAAACAATTAACCATCTTTTCATGTCCTCTTTCTCCCCTTCCCAATCTCTTGAGATGTTGGTTCTAAGAAGTTTTGCCGGAATACCTCCAATCAAAATGTTTTCGCCCAGGTCAGTATACTCATTATTACATAAACTATTGGAGGCAATAGTACAATAATTTGGCGTCACTGTATTTTGCATAACCGAAACACGATTCGCTATATAATTATAGTTTCCTATGTCTATCGATCCAGTCATTGGAAATTTATCACCATTAGATGTATCTATCATTTGATGAAAATTGGAATCTATAAACTGTGTTTCAAATCCAACACTAACATATTTACCAAAGACAATATGATTATAGCATATCAGTTTTCCACGAGAGCCTATACCAGACATATTTCCAATCTGGCAAAAGGCATTTTTGCCAACGTAAAAAAAAAAATCTTTACCAAAATGGGCATGTCCTTTGAAGACTAATTTACCGATCAAATAAAATTCAGCAATTCCCTGCGAACGACTAATCGTCTCAAAAGCTTGCCCAAAACCTATCATTCCAGCACTTATAGGCGCTTCAATTCGAATTTCTCCACTTATTTCATGAAGTTTTATTTTTCCATAGAAAAAAACAGGTAATTTTTTAGCTGTGGCAAAAGGAAATTTTTTGAAATTAAAATAAAGTGTTTTCGTCCAGTTTATTGTAGCATAAAATTGCATCCTGTGATAGATAAATCTCAATTTTCGGTACCCCTTTTTAAGAATTTCAATCATTTCTCTTTTTAATTAGATTCGCAAATGCTTCTTTTAAATTAATTTTTTTATCCAATTCTTTTAATGAAAACAAAGTACTTATTAATCCCATTAGAATCATCAAACTATATTTTAGAAATGGAAGATCTATGAAACGGAATACAAATGTTAGGGTACAAACCGTTGTACTTATGATTAATAATTTATTAAATTCCGAATCAAAATAAAAATTATACTTTTTAAAAGTTATAATTTTTATTATAAAAAAATGAAGACAATGATTCAGAGTAAAAGTTATACCTAGGCCTTCTAATCCATAGTAATAATAAGCAATGCAATTGTTAATCAAAAAAAACAGATTAAAACCAAAAGAAGTTTTTATGAATAATTTTGAATCCCCTTTAGCAATTAATATATAACCGATGGGCCAGGATGCTGCTTTAAAAATCATACCTAGAATTCCCCAACTAATCAAATCTACAATTGCGAGAAATTTAGAAGAGTACAAAATTCTGATTATAAAAGGGGCCAAGGTTAAGAACAAAATAATTATAGGACTCATGATCAAAACTGCGATTAAAGCCTGCTGATTTGCACTAATTCTGACTTTCGCATTATCCGTACTTATAGCGGCTAATCGAGGAAAATAATCGGTACTCATGGCTGTAAAAATCATTCCGACATAAGAATTCAAAATAGCAAATCCAGCGGAAAAAAGTCCAACCTCAACAATTCCACCCTTGTGACTAATAAATATTTGTAAAACATAGGCCGACAAAACGCTTAACAAGCCAATAAAACTCAAAGAAAAACCTAGCTTAAGCATACTCCTGCCTTCGACTACCGTTTCTGATACTGTAAAATTCACTTTTCGAATTTTGATTTTAGAAGAAAAGAACAAGGAGAAAAATAAACCAATCAAAGTCGAAATAACAATTGCCGGAACAATTGCCTTTAAACCATAATAATAGTATAAGGGTGTAGTTAGCAATAAACCCAGAAAACTCCCGTATAAATTGGCTTTAGCCAAATAATTTAATTTTCTTAAACCTTGTAAAATGGCTAATTGACCACTGGTCAATTGTTTTAAAAGAACCGTTATAGAAATCCAAACAAAAGCAAGCGTATAATTCGAATTTCCAAAGGTAATTTGGCTTAGCCAAGAAGAGAAGAGCATAGTAATAAGCGTCCCAAAAATACCCGTTATCCAAAGTAATCGCTTTAAAATACTAACTTGTGCTTCTATTTCGTTTTGGTTCTTGGATTGGTTGGCCAAAGAAATACTTTTGACAGCACTTACATCCAAACCTGCATTTGTCAAACTGCTTATAAGGTTAATACTGGAATTAAATAAACCGGCAATTCCCATTCCGCTTGGTCCTAACAAAAGAGCAATCAGTTTAGAACGAATCAATGAAATTACGATATTGAACACCTGTACCCCCCCAAAAAGGGTATTTGCCTTAACTATTTGTCGGTATGCCGCTTTACTTTCAGACATTAATGCTTCTTTTTGGTACTATTAATATTCATTTAGAATCTTAATTAGGAAACTTAGCTCCTCTTCCGTTAAAACAGGACTAATAGGAATACTAATCAACTCCTTGTGAATTTGTTCTGTTATTGGAAAAGACAAATGATTATAGGACTTCATCGCTTTTTGTTGGTGGGGCGGAATTGGATAATGAATCATGGTTTGAATTCCATTTTTCAATAAGTAGGCTTCCAAATCCGATCTATTAGTGGTTCGAATAACAAAGAGGTGAAAGACATGATCGGATTTTCGACTGCATTGCGGTAGTTTTAATTTAGGGTTTTTGATTTCGGATAGATAGCGATTTGCAATCGCTATTCGCTTTTGATTGTCCGAATCCAAAAAAGCTAATTTCACATTGAGGAAAGCGGCTTGTAATTCATCCAATCTCGAATTTACGCCTCGAATTTCATTTTCATATTTAATTTTAGAACCGTAATTACGCATGGAAAACAAGACATCGGCCAATGCTTTCTCATTCGTTGTAATTGCCCCGGCATCACCCAAGGCTCCTAAATTTTTACCCGGGTAAAAACTAAAACCGGCCGCATCAGCTAAATTTCCAGATTTTATTCCATTAGCATCACAAGCTCCATGGGCTTGAGCAGCATCTTCAATAAGCAATAGTTGATATTGATTTGCCAGTTTTGAAAGAAGCTCCATATTGGCTAATTGGCCATAGAGATGAACTGCTAAAATTGCCTTTGTTTTAGAAGTAATTTTATTGGTAATAGCATGTGCATTGAGGTTGTAGGTTTCAGCAGTGGGCTCTACTAAAACCGGAACTAAGTCAGCCTCGAGAATAGCTAGAATACTGGCAATATAAGTATTTGCTGGAACGATCACCTCATCTCCTTTTTGCAATTTCCCCAATTCAATATACCCTTTGAATATTAATGTCAGGGCTTCTAGACCATTTCCAACGCCTACGCAATATTTTGTTCCGCAGTAAGTAGCGAATTGTTTTTCAAAAAGCTTCACTTCATCACCCAAAATATACCAGCCTTTATCTAAGAAACTTTTCAATTTGGATTGAAAAGCGGCTTCATAAGGAGCATTAATTTTATGTAAATCCAGAAATTTTATCATATGAAAACGGTATCTAATAGGGTGTAATTTTGAGTCTCAATCGCATAAAAATCATGACACATTGTGCTTGCTCCAAAACTCTCTTTCCAAAAAACCAAACCTGTATTGAGCTTTCTTCCTTGTTCTTCATTTGAAATTCCAAAATCAAAAAAATGCTTATCCTTAAAGACATTAGTAATTAAATGATGGTACAAAAAATCCAACGCACCTAGATTATTTTTGTGCTTTTTTCCTGATATATATTGACTATGTACTACTTTTTTACTTTCAAAAATAGTTGTCCCTGCTATAATAATTCCATTTTCATATACATTAAATTGTCTAATATTTTTTGGAAACAATATTTTCAGCTTTGAGATTTCCTGTAAAGTATGTACGGGTTTGACATCATATTTGTTAGATAAATTTAAGACTAATATTTCATTCCAAAAATCATCAAACTCATTTACTTCTATAATTTCTAATTTATTCGCTTTTCCTTTTCTAATTCCTTCTTTTCTTCCGCTAGCAATCAATATCTCTCTAGACAAATCAATTACTGATAAAGTATCTCTTCGTTCTAATTTGGCATTAGCTAAAAAAAGGGCATAATTCAATTCTTCGGCAGGTTTAGTATGATAAATAGCGGGAATTGTTTTTAAGTGCATTAGCACTATATTATTTTCATTTAAAAAAGATAAAATATCCCTGAGCACATTAATTACAGTCGCTAATTTTAATTTGTCATTATAAACTAAACTGCCATAAGTCAGCCCTTGATGAGAGTAAATACGGTTCTCGACACGATTTGCAGGTAAGACTGCCAGCCATTTTTCGTCCTCTAAAACCACAAGGGAATAATCCTCGAATCGATCTTTATGATAGTCCATGAAATCGCGATGAAATAAGAAAGTAGCATTTTTGGCCTTGCCAATAAAAGCATTCCAATTAGCATAATCTTCCTTCTCGTAAATTTTTATGGTGTATTTTTTCACTGCTGCCTTTTAAACTTTGGAAAATTAGTTAATTATTTCATAACTAAATCATTTTTTAGTCTTGAAATTTCCAAAATAAGGTAAATAAACACCCTGTGGTTTGAAAAATTTTGTTTGGTTAAAATGCTTTCAAATACCATTTAAACCGTACCGCCATAAATCGGGTAATGATAATTGAAAAAGAAGTAATACTATATAAAACATTATCATTTACATTAAATTCTTTTAAAATAAAAAATAGAATTCCACCCGATATGCAAACCGTAGCATAGATCTCTTTTCTGAAAATAACGGGGATTTCATTACATAGAATATCTCGAATTACACCTCCAAAACAGGCCGTCATCGTTCCTAAGGCAATACATATAATAGGATTCAAACCTATCATTATCCCTTTTTCTATTCCAACTAAAGTAAAAACCCCTAAACCAATACTATCAAATAAAAACAAAGATTTCCGGAGATGATCCAATGTCTTTCTAAATAAGACCGCTAAAAAAAAGCCAGCAATTATAACATAAACGTAATTTAAATCCAGCATCCAACCTACTGGTGTTTTTCCAATCATAACATCTCTTAGGGTTCCTCCACCAACAGCCGTTACAAATGCTATAATAAAAACGCCAAAAAGATCGAGTTTTTTGTTCATCGCGGTTAAGGCACCTGATAAGGCAAATGCCATAGTTCCTATAATATCAATACTGTAAAACATGGACTATTTTTTATAAAATGAATATCTAATGGGAATTAAATAGGCCGTAAAGCTATGTAAAATACTGACAAAAAATTGATTTTAACCCTCTATAAAAAATATAAGATTCCGATTTGAAATTAAGAAAACAGGGACTATTATTATTTGGGAAAGCGCTCTAAAAAAAGGAATCGGTTTAAATCTTCATAATTTAAGAATCCTTTGTAACTTTGATGCTTTATAACTTTGTCACTTTTCAAAATGAAACTTATCACATCTGTACAAAATCCATTTATAAAATCTTTGCTTTTACTTCAAGACAAGGCAAAAGCCCGAAAACAATCTGGTCGTTTTTTGATAGAAGGGCAAAGAGAAATAGAATTGGCCATTAAAGGGAAATATGAAATAGAAACGGTACTTTTTTTAGCCGAAATCTGCCCAGAAAATAAAGCTCGTAAATTAGCAGGAACTGCTGATTTAATTGAAATTAATAAAGAAATTTATCAAAAATTAGCGTATCGCGATACCACTGAAGGCCTATTGGCTGTAGCCAAAACCAAATCTTTGCTTTTGTCCGATTTAAAATTATCGGACACACCATTAATTCTTGTAGCCGAAGCACCCGAGAAGCCCGGTAATATTGGAGCATTGTTACGAACTGCCGATGCAGCCCATCTTGATGCAGTATTAATTGCCAATCCAAAAAGTGATTTGTACAACCCCAATGTGGTTCGTTCCAGCGTAGGATGTTTATTTACCAATCAAATAGCCACGGGAAGTACATCTGAAATTATCGCATTTTTGAAGGAAAGAAAAATTAATTTTTACTGTGCTACTTTACAAAATTCGACTCCTTATTACACCCAAGATTACACTTTAGCAACAGCCTTAGTTGTTGGAACGGAAGCAACGGGATTAACGCAAGAATGGCGTGATCAGGCTAGCAATAACATTATTATTCCGATGCAAGGGGAAATTGACAGTATGAATGTTTCTGTCGCTGCGGCTATCTTAATTTTTGAAGCCAAGAGGCAACGTAATTTCAAATAATTCCGAAAGTTTGAAGTACAACTACCACTATCAATTTAAATGATACAAGCCACTTGCACAATTCGAATCTAATTGTTAATTTTAAGAATTGAACTACAACGAATATGATTGAAATTGATATAGAGAAAGAAAATAAAGCAATTGCTCACGAATACAAAGAATTACTTCGGATCAGTTATCAAACCTTAACTGCTGAGGATAAAAAGATTATTCGGAAGGCCTTTGATTTATCGGTAGAAGCCCACAAAGACCAAAGACGAAAATCAGGTGAAGCCTATGTTTTTCATCCCATTGCGGTAGCAAAAATTGTAGCTTCCGAAATTGGTTTGGGGCCTACGTCTATTGCAGCGGCTTTATTGCATGATGTTGTTGAAGATACAGCTATTACTGTTGCGGATATTGAGCGTATGTTTAATCCTAAAATTGCGCAACTTGTAGAAGGATTAACCAAAATATCTCAGGTTCAGAAAGATCTTAATGTATCCATGCAGGCGGAAAATTTCCGTAAAATGCTACTTACTTTAAATGATGATGTTCGGGTAATTTTAATAAAACTCGCTGATCGTTTGCACAATATGCAGACAATGGAATCTATGCCAGAGTACAAGCAGGTTAAAATTGCATCGGAGACCCTTTATATTTATGCTCCACTAGCCCACCGATTGGGTTTGTATAATATAAAAACAAAGTTGGAAGACTTGGGTTTGAAATATACAGAACCTGCTATCTATAATGACATTGTTAGTAAAATAAAAGAAACCAAGGAAGAACAAGACGATTACATTAACACTATAACCGATGTCATAAAAAACTCATTGGATCAGGAAGGAATAGAATACATTATTAAGGGTCGTCCTAAATCCATTTATTCTATTCATCGGAAAATGAAGGCTCAGAATGTAAGTTTTGATGAAGTATATGACAAATTTGCACTTCGAATCGTATACAAATCCAATCCGCACGATGAAAAGTTCATTGCTTGGAAAATTTATTCCATCGTAACCGATCATTATCGCCCTAGTCCAAGTCGGTTGAGAGATTGGATTTCCTCCCCTAAATCGACGGGATACGAAGCCTTGCACATTACCGTTATGGGACCTAAAGGGCGCTGGGTCGAAATCCAGGTTCGAAGTGAACGGATGGATGAAATTGCAGAAAAAGGGTATGCGGCTCATTATAAATACAAACAAGGCGCTACTGAAGAAGGTGGTTTAGATGTTTGGCTGAACCTCTTGAAAGAGGCATTAGAGAATTCGGAAACCAATGCGGTTGATTTTGTTGAAGATTTCAAAATGAATTTGTATTCCAAAGAGATCTTTGTTTTCACGCCAAAAGGAGAAATAAAATCCTTACCAAAAGGAGCTACATCCTTAGATTTTGCTTTTAGTATTCACTCCGAAATAGGAATTAGAACCCGAGGAACTCGAGTAAACGGAAAGTTAGTTCCATTGAATTTTGAACTTAAAAGTGGGGATCAAATTGAAATAATAACTTCACAGAATCAAAAGCCTACAGCACATTGGTTGGATTATGTAACTACTTCGAGAGCAAAAAACAAAATTAGAAACGTTCTTAACGAAAACACTAAGAAAATTGCTGAAGAAGGAAAGGAAGTCCTCACTCGAAAACTAAGACATCTAAAAGTCACCGTTAATGAACAAGTGATTAATGAATTGGTCAACTTTTTTAAATTGAAAACCAGTTTAGATTTATTTTATAGAATTGGCGTAGGCTCTATCGAAAATCAACAATTGAAAGATTTTGCTGCTCAAAAAAGCAATACGCTGATGAATTTTTTCAAAAGTAAAATCAAGCGTTCACCAAGTACAGCCGATGATGATATTCACCGCCAAGTGATCAGCAGCAATTATGACATGTTGGTATTTGGTGCAGACCAAGACAAATTGGATTATAAGTTATCAAGCTGCTGCAATCCGATTCCTGGTGATGAAGTGTTTGGTTTTATTACGATCAATGAAGGAATTAAAGTGCATAAAAAAGATTGTCCCAATTCTATTAGTTTGCAGTCTAATTATGCGTATCGGATCATTTTAGCCAAATGGATCGATTCCTCCCAACAGGAATTTAAAGCGATTTTACATATTACCGGAATGGATACTTTGGGGCTTACAAGCCAACTTACCAAGGTAATTTCGAATAATATGCAGGTGAACATCCAGAGTATTTCTTTGAGTGGTGAGGCTGGGATTTTTAATGGACAAGTTTCCGTTATTGTTCCTAATAACATCATTTTGAAAAAATTAATAGACAATATCAAAAAAATAGATGGAATAGATAAGGTAACTCGAGTTTATAAGAATTGATACTCGCCATTAAACCTGTTTGAAATTGAAAGTGTTGAACTTTAAACTTTAAACGTTTCTATTTCATAAATAAAAATTTATCTTTGCAGAATATGACACTAATATCAGTAGATAACAGTAAAAATCAAGAAATCGTAAAAAATGTATTTACGATGTATCTTGAGAATAAAGGACATCGAAAAACTCCGGAACGTTACGCTATACTTCAGGAAATTTATGAAAGTGAAGAACATTTTGATATAGAAAATCTATACATCAAAATGAAAAACAAGAATTACCGGGTGAGTAGAGCTACTCTTTATAATACGATAGAATTATTATTGGATTGCGCACTGGTTCGCAAACACCAATTTGGTCAAAATCAAGCCCATTACGAAAAGTCGTATTTTGATAAACAACACGACCATATCATTATGACCGATTCGGGCGACGTAATCGAATTTTGCGACCCTAGAATTCAGATGATAAAAAAAACGATTGAAGAAATTTTCGAAATTGAAATTCACAGTCATTCGCTTTATTTATATGGGACTAAAAAACAAGAAACAAATAATCAACCACAATAAAAAAGACGACTCTCGGAGTAGTCGATTCAAAAAAATAACTTAAAATGGCCGTAGATTTATTACTAGGATTACAATGGGGAGATGAAGGAAAAGGAAAAATTGTTGATGTACTTACTAGCAATTATGATATAATTGCTCGTTTTCAAGGTGGACCAAATGCAGGACACACTTTAGAATTTGATGGTATAAAACACGTTCTACGAACTATTCCATCCGGAATTTTTCATAAAAACTCTATCAATATTATTGGAAATGGAGTTGTAATTGATCCTGTTGTTTTTCAAAAGGAAATAGAAGGTTTGGAAAAATTTAATTTGGACATCAAAGGCAAATTAATCATATCCAGAAAAGCACACTTAATTTTGCCTACCCACCGTTTATTAGATGCTGCATCAGAAGCCTCTAAAGGAAAGGCTAAAATTGGTTCCACTTTAAAAGGAATTGGGCCAACCTATATGGACAAAACCGGTAGAAACGGAATCCGTGTTGGAGATATTGAATTAGAAGATTTCAAGGAGCGTTACAGAGCTTTAGCTGACAAGCATGAAGCTATGATTAAGTTTTATGATGTTGCTATTCAATATAATTTGGACGAATTAGAAAAAGAATTTTTTGATGCTATTGAAGATATCAAAAAATTAACTTTCATAGATAGTGAAGAATATTTACATCAAGCACAAAAAGAAGGCAAATCAATTCTATGTGAAGGCGCCCAAGGCTCTTTATTGGATGTGGATTTTGGAACCTATCCTTTTGTAACTTCTTCAAACACCACTGCCGCTGGCGCTTGTACTGGTCTAGGTATTGCTCCTAACAAAATCAAAGAGGTTTACGGGATATTCAAAGCGTATACAACCCGGGTTGGAAGCGGACCCTTTCCTACTGAAGATTTTGAAGAAGCGGGAACTACGATGGCGAAAGTTGGAAACGAATTTGGATCTGTAACAGGAAGACAAAGACGTTGTGGCTGGTTGGATTTAGTTGCATTAAAATATGCTGTTCAAGTTAATGGAGTTACCCAATTAATGATGATGAAAGGTGATGTATTATCCGGTTTTGAAACCTTAAAAGTTTGTACATCTTACGAATATAAAGGAAAACCAATTTCACATTTACCTTACAATATCGAACCTGAAAATGTAACTCCACTATATGAAGAATTCAAAGGTTGGAAAGCCGATTTAACAGGCATGACAACTTATGATGAACTTCCTAAGGAACTTAAGGAATACATTGAATATATAGAAGCTGCAGTAGAAGTACCGATAAAAATTGTCTCGGTGGGTCCGGACAGAAAACAAACAATAGTAAAATAAAAAAGGAAACGCTTTGAGTAATCAGAGCGTTTTTTTTTACTGCTAGTCAAACAGAATACTAACTAATATTAAATGAAATGAATAAAAACGACACCAACATAGCTTCCAAAACCAAAAGAACTAGAGTAAGCAAAGTTTTCAAAGAATTCTTTGATAGTGAAAAGGCAGGGGGTTTGATCTTGGTATTTGTAACGATCATTTCTCTGCTGTTGGCAAATTCGGCCTGGTCTGATTCCTATATTGATTTTTGGCATATTAAAATTGGAAGCGAAAGTATGGTGCATTGGATCAATGATGGTTTGATGGTCATCTTCTTTTTATTGATTGGATTAGAGTTGGAACGCGAAATTTATCAAGGAGAACTTTCCAGTATAAAAAATGCAGCCTTACCCATTTTTGCTGCCTTAGGAGGAATGCTTATACCTGCAGGTATATTTATGCTCTTCAACTATGGAACTCCAACGCAAGCCGGCGCTGGAATACCAATGGCAACTGATATTGCTTTTGCTATTGGCGTTTTATCTTTGTTGGGAAGCAAGGTACCCGTTTCTCTAAAAGTATTTCTTACTGCATTAGCGGTTATGGATGATTTAGGTGCCATCATTGTGATAGCTGTTTTCTATACCAAAACAATTGCTTTCACTAATTTATTAATTGCTATTGGTATTTGGGTTGGATTATTAATTATGAATCGCCTGAAAGTTCGCAATTTGGTACCGTATCTCATTGGAGGTATTGTGATGTGGTATTTTATGCTGAATTCTGGGATACACGCAACAATTACTGGAGTTTTAGTTGCCTTTGCAATTCCTTTTGGAGATGGAACAAAAAAATCTACTTCCTATAAACTCCAACATTTCCTTCATAAACCTGTTGCCTTTTTCATCCTTCCTGTTTTTGCTTTGGCGAATACCTGTATTGCTATTGGTTCTGGCTGGACAAGCAGTTTGGGCGAAGCCGATAGTTTAGGAATTATTCTAGGATTGGTCTTAGGAAAACCATTAGGTATCTGGTTGTTTTCTTTTATAGGAGTTGGATTAGGACTTTGTGCATTGCCAAACGACCTGAAATGGAAAAATATCATTGGTGCTGGTTTTCTGGGAGGAATAGGTTTTACGATGTCCATCTTTATCACACTGCTCGCTTTTGAAGATGAACAGATAATAAACAATTCAAAAATCGCTATTCTAATCGCTTCCTTAATTGCCGGAAGTATCGGATTTACAATGCTGAAGTATACTTTGAAAAACAAAAAAGCAGTGGTAAAATAAACACTGCTTTTTGGAAATCTAGCCTCTAGATTTATAAACTATAAATAAAAGACTCTGATGGTGCTATACTAATATGTAGGGTCCCTTCTTCGGAGTTTTTTACTTCTAATACTCCTTTAGACTTACCATACAGTTGTTCTTTAAGCAAATAAGAACCTGCTTTTAAATTCCAGGTAGTAATAAGATCTGCAGGTATTTTTAATTCGAAGGAACTGGTTTTTTCAGCAGAAAAATTAGATACAACAATCAGTTTTTGACTTTTAGACCAACGGACAAAAGCGTATATTCCGTCATCATAAGCTGAAGTTGACTGTCGGTTGACGGTTTGAATTTCTTGAAACTGACCCGTTAAAGCTGAACTATTAAGAGAAAAATTAAGCAATCTACTGTAAAAATCTCGCAGGTCTTTTTCAGATTGTGTCAACTGTCCACCATCAAATTTCCCCCCGTTCATCCAACGCTGATGATTGGGCACACCAATATAATCAAAGATCGAAGTTCTGGAATGGGTTCCAAAACCAGCATTTTCATTTCCGGCCTCTCCTACTTCCTGACCAAAATAAATCATCGTTGGCGCGCTACTTATGGTTGTTGATACCACCATTAAAGGTTTTCCTCTTTCGGAACTCCCAGCAAATTCAGGACTTGCTAAACGCTGCTCGTCATGATTGTCCAGGAAGTGTAACATATGATGCTCTATATCTTTCATTCCGTTTTGAATATCCGATAGCGGATCAGGCCCACTTTTTCCTTGAATAACCGCTTTCAAATGATCATAAAAGGCGACTTTATCATACAAATAATCCATTTTACCTAAATGGATATAATTCCGATATTCCGTTGGATTGTATACTTCGGCTAATAAAAAGGCATCTGGATTTTGCATTTTAATAGCTGAATTCATATAACTCCAAAATTCGACAGGTACCATTTCTGCCATATCATATCGAAAACCATCTACACCTTTTGACGTCCAGTATAAGGCGATATCCCTAAATTTTATCCAAGAATTGGGCACCTCTTTATCGGACCAAAAAGCAAAATGTTCCTGAACCGATTTGGTTTCAAAACCCGCTGGTAATTCCGGGAAATCTTTAGATCCATCAGGCCGAATACCATAATTAATCTTTACGGTTTCGTACCAATCGTTTTTATCCGGTTGCGCTAGACGAGAACCATTACCCGTCCACTTGGCGGGGTTTTCCTCAAATTTACCATCTATTAATGGATTCTTATCCCCACCTAAAGCTTGGTAATTTTCCCAATTTGGAACTTGGAAAGCTTGATTCGGTATATAATAAAAATTATTATTTCGATCGTATTCTACTTCTGTATTATCATCGGCTCCAAAATCGCGAACACCTTCGGGATTTGTTTTTCCTTCATATTTTCGAGCAACATGATTTGGAACAATATCAATAAGTACTTTCAAACCATTTTTGTGAGTTCGGCTGATTAAGTCTTCGAATTCAGACAATCTATTCGCTGGATTAAGTGCTAAATCCGGATTTACATTATAATAATCTTTAACGGCATAAGGAGAACCCGCGCGCCCTTTTACTACTTCTGGGTCATCATTAGAAATTCCAATAGCGGTATAATCCCGAACCAAGGCATGATGCGGAACCCCAGTATACCAAATATAGCTTACTCCTAACTTTTTAATTTCTTGTAGCGCCGTGTCCGTAAAATCACTGAACTTGCCTACACCATTTTCTTCAATAGTACCCCAGGGTTTATTTGTTGAGTTCTTGTTTCCAAATAATCGGGTAAAAACCTGATAAACTACATCTTTTTTTGACCCATTAACTCCTAACTTATCCTCAACCATAACAGAACCCCTTTTATTTTGTGCAGTCGCAGATAGCGTAAACGCAACCATAACGAACATTATATATTTTTTTATCATTATTTTATTTGATAAGATCCGTTTGCAAATATAAAAAATTGAACTTCATTAAACCCTACCCTATAAATAATTCTTAATAAGGGTTTTCATTGATCACTTTTTCTTAAATTTGGCAAAAATTAGATCCATTGAAGAAAATACAAATTTTCCTTTTTATAGCTATTATATTCAATATTTTTACGAGTGTTTTAGCACAGAATTCAAAGAAAATTATCATTGAATATTCTGATTTTGCTGATGTAAATCAAATTGAACTCCCTGATGCTTTGTTACTCACAGGAAATGTTCGAATTCATCATGAAGGCATCATAATGACCTGTAATAAAGCCTATTACTTTCAAAAAGAGAACTATATCAAAGCCTTTGGAAATGTAAAAATGGTTCAAGGCGACACTCTATTTTTGGATAGTAAATATGCCGAATATAATGGGAATATCAAGCAGGCTTATGCTACAGGAAATGTGGTAATGCGTTCCCCTGATATGACCTTGGTAACAGATACTTTGAATTTTGATCGAAATATACAGCAGGCCTTTTACAATTCAAAGGGAACAATCACCAACAAAGAAAACATATTAAAAAGTAAATCAGGTCGTTATTTTGTTGCCGAAAAAAAGTTCCAATTTTTGACGGCTGTTACAATTACAAATCCGAAGTATGTAGTAAAATCAAATCATTTGGATTATTATAATAATTCAGGTCATTCCTATCTTTTTGGCCCATCAACTATTACTAGTGAACAGAATTATATCTATACTGAAAAAGGATTTTATGACAGTCGGAAAAATGTGGGTCATTTTTTAAGGCGATCCTACATCAAATACAAAGATCGATTGATTGAGGGAGACAGTTTATTTTACAATAGAAATAAAGAGTTTGCCTCGGCTACCAATAATGTAAAAATTACCGATTCCATAAACAAAGGAATTGTCAAAGGTCATTATGCCGAAGTATACAAGAAACTAGATTCTATGTATGTTACCAAAAGAGCCGTTGCTATTAATTTAGTGGATAAAGATTCCGTTTATATTCATGGCCGTAAAATCATGGTGACCGGAAAGCCTGAGAATAGAATAATCAGGGCTTTCGACAATGCGCGGTTTTTCAAAACCGATTTAAGTGGAAAATGTGATTCCATTCATTCCGATCAGAAAACTCGTTTAACACAACTTATTGGCAAACCTATCCTTTGGAATTTCGAGAATCAGATGACCGGTGATGTCATGCATTTAATAGGCAACAACGAAACCCAAAAACTCGATTCCCTCAAGGTGCTTAACAATGCCTTTATTGTTTCAAAAGACACGCTTGGCACTGGATTCAACCAGGTCAAGGGTCAAAATCTCTATGGGAAATTTAGAGATAACAAACTCTATGAAGCCGATATTATTAAAAATACCGAAGTCATCTATTATTTGCGAAACGATGCTCATGAACTTATTGGAATCAATAAAAATGTAAGCAGTAAAATAAATATGACACTGGATGGCAATACAATTGACAGTATGACTTTCTTCACTAATGTTGATGGTGAAATCTATCCTGAGAAAGACCTGCCTGAAAACGCTCGAAAACTGAGAGGTTTTGTTTTTAGAGGTGAAGAAAGGATGAAAACAAAGGATGCTATTTTCCCCCCAGATGAGGAAGAACTCAATGAGAAGATTATCAAGCAAGGAAAAGCCGAAATGGCAAAAGAGAATGTTCCTATGGAAATTAGAAAGGAAACCTTGAACTACGATAAGAACAATCCTCCTGCTAAAAAGCCCGTTAAGAAATAAGTATTTTTAAAGCTTACAAATAATAATTTTTCAAATTTAGCACTAAAGTGAATACAGATTTTCTAAAATACCAAGCACAAACGTCCCCATATCCTTTAGGAATGGAGGTCTCTCATGCTATGGGATCCTATATATACGACACCAACAACAAAAAATATTTAGATTTTGTTGCTGGGGTTTCGGCCTGCGCCCTTGGGCATCAAAATAAAAGAGTGAATGATGCCATAAAAAATCAATTGGACAAATACTCCCATGTCATGGTTTATGGAGAATATTCACAAAGTCCGGCTGTAGAATATTGCAAGTTATTAGCCTCTTTACTTCCAAAGCCATTGGAAAAAACCTATTTGGTTAATTCGGGTACCGAAGCCACAGAAGGAGCGTTAAAACTGGCCAGAAGAGTAACGGGTCGCAGTCAATTAATTTCCTGCCATAATGCCTATCATGGTAATACTATGGGCTCTATGAGTGTTATGGGATATGAAGAACGAAAACAAGCATTCAGACCATTAGTTCCTGATGTTGATTTTATCACCTTTAATAAAGAAAGTGATATCGCAAAAATCACCACTAAAACTGCGGGAATCATTCTGGAAAGTATTCAAGGAGGTGCAGGATTTATCCAGCCTGAAAATGACTTTTTAAAAAAAATACGCGAAAGATGTACTGAAGTTGGAGCTTTAATGATAATTGACGAAATCCAACCGGGTTTTGGCAGAACCGGAAAATTATTTGGTTTTGAAAACTATGATGTAGTTCCTGATATTATCATTTTAGGAAAAGGTATGGGGGGCGGCATGCCCGTAGGCGCATTTACTGCATCTGCAGCCCATATGGATTTGTTAAGCGACAATCCAAAACTGGGGCACATCACAACATTTGGCGGTCATCCTGTCATAGCGGCAGCCTGTTTAGCAACATTACAGGAAATTACCGAAACTAATCTGATGGCTGAAGCTTTAGAGAAAGAAAAACTATTCCGTTCTATTTTGGTACACCCTTTGATAGAAGAAATAAGAGGTAGAGGATTAATGTTAACCGCAATGACAGCAAATGCCGAAATCACTAATAAGGTGATTTTTAAATGTCAGGACAAAGGATTGATATTATTTTGGTTGCTTTTTGAGGGTTGTGCTATACGAATTACACCACCTTTAACCATTTCTAATGCGGAAATTAAAGAAGGTTGTGCCATCATTTTGGAAGCGATGGATGAACTATTAAATGAGAATTAAATAAGTAAAACAAAATAAAGAATACTGCTACAACTTTCGGAATTTAATCATAACAAGAAAAAGAATACAAAATTAAAAACCGAAAAACATACAATCCCCTGATACGCATCATTTGTTAATTAAATTGTTGACAATAAATCTCCTTTACTTCAATAATACCAATTTAATCCTTACTTTTAAGAAGGATAATTTTAAAGAAAAATAGTATGCAAATAAGCGACGACGAAGAAAGCTACAACTTATCCTTATCGAAATTTGAGTCGATGTTGAAAACCAACAAAGTACTCTTTTTTGACTCCGAGGAATTTGAAGAGATCATCCTTCATTATCTCGATATGGGAAAAGCATCATTAGCAAAAAAAGCCTTAAAATTAGCACTTGAACAACATCCCAAATCAACTGGTTTAAAACTAGTTCAGGTAGAAATGTTAGTTTTTGATGATAAACTTGAAATAGCCGAAAAATTATTAAATGAGTTATACGCCATAGAGCCCAATAACGAAGAGATATACATACAGAAAGCCAATATTTACTCCAAAAGAGACAATCACGAAAAAGCAGTTGAATTACTCGAAGTTGCTTTGAAATATACTGATGATCTTGCAGATGTATACAATTTGATTGGAATGGAATATCTGTTTATGGATAATCTTGAATTGGCAAAAGAAAACTTTATAAAATGCCTTGAAGAAGATACAGAAGATCAGGCCGCTTTATACAATGTTGTGTATTGTTATGAATTTTTGGATCAGAACGAACAAGCTATCCTTTACTTAGACAAATACATCAATAATAATCCGTACAGTGAAATTGCATGGCATCAGTCTGGGCGATTGCATTATGGACTAAAAAAATATGAAGAAGCCTTGCGAGATTTTGAATATGCAACACTGATAGACGATGAATTTCTAGGCGCTTACATGGAAAAAGCAAAAGCTTTAGAGCGTTTAAAACGCTATGACGAAGCTATTGAAGCCTATAGTAGAACTATCGAGTTGGACGACCCTACCTCCTATGCTTTGCTTCGGATAGGAAAATGCCATGAAAAACTTGGGAATAAGGCTTTTGCCTTAAAATTTTACAATAAAACGGTTCATGAAGATCCATTGTTAGACAAGGGTTGGATTGCCATCACCGATTTTTATGTACGTCAAAAAAATTATCAAAAGGCCCTATTTTATGTAAACAAAGCCTTAAGCATAGACAATGAAAATCGTTTTTACTGGAAACGGTATGCTACTATAAACAAAGAAATGAACTTTTTTGAAGAGGCTGAATTTGGATATCGAAAAGCGGTAGAACATGGAGATTACCAATTGGACACTTGGTTGTTTTGGGTCGATATTTTGCAATTTCTAGGAGAATTCGATAGTGCCATTCAAACTTTATTACAAGCTTCTGAATATTTCCCAGAAGAATATGAAGTAGAATATCGAATGGCTGGATTGTATTTCATGCTAGATAAACCGGATAAAGCAAAATTTCATTTAAGTAATGGTTTTCGACTAAATTTTAAAAATCATGTTATTTTAAAAGATTTGTTTCCAGTAGTTTGGACCAGAAAAATTTTACAAAATGCTATTAACAAACATCAAGGGAAATAAAAATGTTACAAAACAAATATGGTTTAGTAGGTAAAAATATAAGTTATTCCTTTTCTAAAAATTATTTTACCGAACGATTTAAAAAAAATAATGATTTAGTTAGTACCTATGAGAATTTCGATATACAAGAAATTAATGATTTTTCTCAAATTATAAAATTCAATCCTGCCTTGGCAGGATTGAATATAACTATACCTTACAAGGAATCCGTTCTACCCTTTTTAGATAGTTTATCTAAGAATGCTTCCAAAATAGGAGCTGTAAATACTATAAAAATAGGGACTGACGGAAAATTAAAAGGCTTCAATACCGATTATTACGGATTCAAAAAAGCACTCGAACCTCTTTTAAATTCGAAACATAAAAACGCTTTAATTTTAGGTACAGGTGGCGCTTCAAAAGGGGTCGCTTTTGCTTTAGATAAATTAGGGATTCCCTACACTTTTGTTTCTAGAACCGCATCCGAAAAAGCAATTGGTTATGAACAGATCGATTCAAACACCTTTGAAAATTATCAGATTATAATTAATAGCACTCCCTTGGGCACCAGTCCGAGAACAGAACAATTTCCTCCAATTCCTTATGATTTTTTCACAAAAGATCATATTGCTTTTGATTTAATTTACAATCCAGCGGAAACTGAGTTTTTAAAAAGAGCCAAACAAAAAGGAGCTGTACTAAAAAACGGCATGGAAATGTTGGTTTTTCAGGCTGAGAAAGCATGGGAAATATGGAATAAATAGTCCTGATAGCGTTAGTATCCCTCACTTTTTTTGGCTGATAGAGCGAATTGTAGGAAAAAGATCCAAATAAAAATAGCTTTTTGGATAATAAAAAGCTACAAATTATGTGATTTACTTTGAATTTCAGAGTGCCTTTAGTATCTTTCGCCTTCAAAAAAATAGGAACCTTAAACATTTACAAAATGTTAGAAGAAAAGAATGATAACCTGCTAAATGCAGACGGAAGTTTAGAGAAAAATCCACAAGAAGCACTTCCAACCCAAAACGAAGAAAATCAAACTTCGGAATCGATTAACGAGCCTGTCTTGGCAGATGCATTCTCGGTTAACGCTATTACTTCTAAAATTGAAGCTGAAATTGAAGCTGAAGTCCCATCTCAAATTGAAGCTGCTGATTTAAACACGACAGCTATTTTGGAGTCAGAAGACAAAAACCAAAAGGTTATTAGTGCAATAGAGTCCTTGAACGCAGAGGAAAGTGAAGATAGTACCCTTCGTGATACTGTTCCATTGCTGGATTATGATAGTTTACCAATGGATGCTCTAGTGGCTGAATTGGAAAAGCTAGCTGATGCTGAAAAGGTGATGACTGTTAAAGATCATGTGGAAGAAATCAAGAAATCTTTTCTAGACAAATACAATCATTTTATAGAGGAGAAAAAGGAAGAGTTTCTGTTAGAAAACCCAGAAAGTTCTGAAGAATTCCACTATCATTTTCCTACCAAAATTAAATTTGACCAATTATACAATCAATATAGAGATCGGAAAAACACCCATTTCAAAAGTCTCGAAACCAATTTAAAATCAAACTTAGAAATTAGATTGGCCATAGTTGAAGAGTTGAAAAACCTAATAAATCCTCAGGAAAACATCAAAGATACATTGAAGCAATTCAATGAATTAAGAGAGCGTTGGAAAAATGCAGGTCCAATACCAAAGGATAAATACAATCATGTTTGGAACAATTATCATTTTCATGTTGAGAATTTTTACGATTATCTTCACCTGGACAGAGAAGCGCGAGACATTGATTTTAAATACAATTTAGACCAAAAACTAAAAATCATAGCTCGTGTTGAAGTATTGGTAAATGAAGTTGATATTAATACTGCTTTTAGAGAATTACAGGATTTACATAAAATCTGGAAAGAAGATATAGGACCGGTTTCGAGAGAAAACAGAGAGGAAGTTTGGAATAAATTCAGTGATTTAACCAAACAAATGCATGACAGAAGAGAGTTACTTTTTGAAAAATTAAGAGGAACAGAAACTGAAAATCTAGAGAAGAAAAAAGAAATTGTTGCTCAAATAGAAGTATTAGCTCAAGAGAAAGTAAACGCTCACGCAGCGTGGTTGGCTCAAATTGAAAAAGTAGAAGCGTTGAGAAATGACTTTTTTGCTGCTGGTAAAGTTCCAAGTGAATTGAACGAAGCCACATGGGCAAGCTTCAAAAATGCCGTTAGGAATTTTAATGTCTTAAAAAACTCTTTTTACAAAGACATTAAAAAAGATCAAAATGACAACCTAAGTAAAAAACAAGCCTTAGTTGCCAAAGCAAAAGAATTGCAAGAAAGCACTGATTTTGCAAGTACAACTCCAATAATGAAGCGTATTCAGGAGGAATGGAAAGAAATTGGTCATGTTCCAAGAAAATATTCTGATAAATTATGGGGTGAATTCAGAGCTGCTTGCAATAGTTATTTTGAAAAACTGAAAGAACAGAAAACGGAAGAAAATGGAGATGAGATAGCCGCTTTTGAGAAAAAGAAAGCTTATTTGGAAACCTTAAAATCTTTTGAATTAGTTGGGGAACATAAAACAGATCTGGATGCTATTAAGCTGCATATCGAAAACTGGAAAGGTTTTGGCAAAGTTCCATTTCCTAGAAGGCATATTGAAGGGAAATTTAATAAAATTCTGGACGCCTTATTTGAAAAACTAAGCTTAAGTAAGAAAGATACTGATTTAATGCGCTTTTCGAATCGTATCGATCATTTATCCGAAAACAATGACACGCGCAAAATAGAGAATGAAAAAATATTCTTGATGCGTAAAATAGAAGAAGTACGCAATGAAATTTTTCAATTGGAAAATAACATTCAATTTTTTACCAATACTAAAAATGCAAAAAAAGAAAATTCTATTGTTTTAGAAGTTCGTAAAAATATCGAAAAGCATAGAGAGGGTCTTGAAGTTTGGGTTGAAAAACTAAAACAATTAAGAAATTTATAAGCTTTCGAAATAATCAAAAAAACCTCGTAGATCGAGGTTTTTTTATGTCTGAAACCTACTAAATATAGCAAGAAACATTAACATTCATTTATACTCTTGGATAGAAAAAATGGACTGATTCCTTTTATATTTACTAGGTGAATTGGATTAAAAACGATCAAATAGGTCCGGTTTGTTTGTATGAGGATCATGAAATGGCAAAAAAATGGAATCAGATTATACAGGATACCCTTTAAAATCAATACTTATTTTCTATTAAAGAGGCTCCATTGAGCCTCTTTTTTTTGTCTAAAATAACTGCAATATGATAATTATCATTTTAATTTTTTCAAACTAGCCTTAAATTTGATTGTAAATAAATGGCTTTGCAATGAAAGATTCCCTCATACAAAAATACAATGTTCCAGGTCCAAGATACACTAGCTATCCTACTGTTCCTTATTGGGATGAAGGGGATTTCAATTATAATATGTGGATCGAAACCTTAGAAAAATCTTTTTTAGAAACCAATGAATCTGAAGGAATTAGTCTTTACATCCATTTACCCTTTTGCGAAAGCATGTGTACTTTTTGTGGGTGTAACAAAAGGATTACACGAAATCACGAAGTTGAAAATCCTTACATAGCTGCAGTCCTAAAAGAATGGGCTTTATATTGTAAAATAGTAGATCAAAAACCGTCTATAAAAGAAATTCATTTAGGAGGTGGCACTCCCACCTTTTTTTCTCCCAAAAACTTAGAAGATTTAATAAATGGAATCCTAGCACATGCTACAAAAGCGCCCGATTATGAATTCAGTTTTGAAGGCCATCCAAATAATACCAGTCGGGTACATCTCCAAAAATTATATGAATTGGGTTTTAGAAGAGTCAGTTTTGGTGTTCAGGATTATTCTGAAAAAGTACAGAAAGCAATACATCGGGAACAGCCATTTCACAATGTAGCAAAAGTTAGTTTTTGGGCTAGGGAAATTGGTTATACCTCCATTGGGCACGATCTAATTTTCGGATTACCCTTTCAAACAAAAGAAGCTGTAATTGATACTATTGAGAAAACAAAATCATTAGAACCAGACCGTTTGGCTTTTTACAGTTATGCCCATGTGCCTTGGATTAAAGGAAATGGACAGCGAGGGTTCAAAGATGAAGATGTCCCTAAAGACGATGCTAAAAGGGAATTATACGAGATCGGAAAAAAATCTCTGGCACTCAATGGCTATTTAGAGATCGGAATGGACCATTTTGCATTAAAATCAGACTCCTTGTATAAATCATTCGAAACCAACAAACTACATCGGAATTTCATGGGTTATAGCTCCTCAAAAACTCAATTGATGATTGGTTTGGGAGTCTCCTCTATAAGTGATAGTTGGTATAGTTTTGCGCAAAACACGAAAAATTTAGAGGATTATTATCAACTATTAGAATGGGATAAACTACCCGTTTACAGAGGCCATATCTTAACAAAAGAAGATCTGATCATTAGAAAACATATTCTTAATTTGATGTGCCAGTTTCGAACTTCCTGGAAAAAGAAAAGCGATTATTTTAATGAAATTCCAGCTGTTTTAGAACAACTGGGAGAAATGGAAAAAGACGGATTAGTCGTTCTTAAAAAGGATGGATTAATCATCACAGAAGACGGAAAAGCTTTTGTACGGAATATCTGTATGGCTTTTGACTTGCGTTTAAAAAGAAAAGCTCCTGAAACCCAATTATTCTCCATGACCATCTAAAACTAAAACGGTTTTAATGGCAATTGGGTTGGGCTTGAACAAATAAACTCATATTAGAGGGAGATACATAAGGTATCCCTAGCCCTAAACCTCGTAGAATAAATAACAGCCCAATACAAACTGCTACAAAAGGAATTGCTTTTTGGATTGTATTTCGAATTGGAACGGTCAAAAAGGAATTGATGTAGACGACTGCACTCATCATAGGAACGGTTCCAAGTCCAAATAAAACCATATAAAGAACGCCTAGAGTTTCATTTTGCATGGCAATTGCTCCAAATAGAGCCACATAAACCATCCCGCAAGGTAAAAAACCATTGAGTAAACCTATCGTATAAAGTGATTTATAGCTTTTGTTTTTAAACTGACTTCCAAGAGTACTTTTGATTTTAGCTAATAGTCTAAAGATTGGCTTTGAAAAGTTATAACGCGCAAATACATTCTCAGGTGTTATGACTATTAAAATCATAGCTATCCCAATAAATATAGAAAGTTTTTGTTGTAAACCTGCCATAAAAAAACCTTTGCCAAGCAAACCAAAAACAAAGCCAATAGTCGTATATGCGCATAATCGACCGATGTGATACGTTATAATTTGAATTATCTTTTTAGCCTTATTATTTCTATCGACCGGTAACATCATAGCTATAGGACCGCACATTCCAATGCAGTGAAAACTACTGATTAAACCAAAGATAAAAGCGGTATATAACATGATTATTTATATTAAAGACGAAAGTTTAAAATCACATAAATTGAATAAATCACTTGCTCCATTTCCTATACTTTATGAACTATTCTAAATTAAATTCCCTTTTTGTCAGATAGGATTTTCCATCATATTGCCATTCCATATTAATGTCCCAGCGACCGCCTACCAAACTTTTGTTAGGTATGAGCAAAGTGGAAGTAGATAACGAAATTGGAATATCGAAATCTAATTTTTTGTTAGACGGTCTATAAAGGGACACTGTTCCTTTAATTTTATTTGGAATAAAGACAGCTGGAAAAATAATTCGTATTCCTTCTGTTGTAGGTGTTATTGTAGGTTTTTGGGCCAAATCATGCGCATTTTGAATTCGGATCATTTCGTCTCCAAAATGGGAATCGTGTTTGTAATACTCTTCTACAACCAGATCATTATCGTATTTAGAATCGGATTGTACTTTGAAAACAAAATATAATATAAAGGACATAAAAAACACAAATGCAATAACTATAGCGGTTCCCCAGTTAATTTTCATAATTTATATTTTAAAATTTAAACGTCATTAGTCATTTAAAAATCGTTTTAATCAAAACTTCTAGGACTCAGGAAGCTCGTTGAGCTGCTAGAAATCTTTTTATCTCCATTATAAACTTCGATATGGAGTTTAGTCTTATCACTTTCCAATAAATAAGGGTTAATTTCGATAAACAAAGTACCATTATTCATCCCTTGTTTATGAACTTTAAAATCCTGTTGACCTACTAATTTAAGACTTCCTTTAATACCAATTAATTTGAAATGAATATCATTAAAATCATTATTTGTTTTATTAATAATTTTGAATGTATAGATGTTACTGATATTCGTTCCTTTATGTTGAAACAATTGTCCTGGCAGACGTAAAATAGAAACTTCGACATCATTTCTTAAAAATAACAATCCCAATAAGATTCCGATTAAAATCCCTAAAACAGCCGTATACCCTTTCATTCTGGGTGTAAAAACAAACTTGGCTTTTTTCTCAATTTCATCTTCTGATGCATATCTAATGAGCCCTTTTGGCAAACCCACACCTTCCATGATAGTATCACATTCATCAATACAAGCGGTACAATTCACACATTCCAACTGAACCCCGTTTCGAATATCAATTCCGGTAGGACAAACATGGACACATTGTTTGCAATCGATGCAATCGCCTTTACCGGTGGCGCCTCTGTCTTCCTGTTTATTGAACTTGGCCCTGCCTAATTCTTTTTCTCCACGAACAAAATCGTAGACTACATTTATAGATTTATTATCTAAAAGAACACCCTGTAATCTACCGTAAGGACAGGCAATGATACAAACCTGTTCCCTGAACCAGGCAAAGACAAAATAGAAGACTCCCGTGAATATTAATAAAGAAATTAAGGTGCTAATGTGATTTTCAGGTCCTTCTTCAATCATTTTAAACAATTCATCACTACTGATAAGATACGCGAGAAAAACATTGGCAATAAGGAAGGAAATAATTAAAAATACAGACCATTTTAGGGTTTTCTTTCTGATTTTCTCCGCGTTCCACTCTTGTTTTTCCAAACGAATCTGTGCACCCCGATCTCCTTCAATCCAGAACTCGATTCTTCGAAAAACCATTTCTAAAAATATCGTTTGTGGACAAACCCATCCACAAAATATACGCCCGAAAATAACGGTAAAAAGGATCACAAAAACAACTCCGACAATCATGAATATTACGAACAAGTAAAAATCCTGAGGCCAAAAGGGAAAACCAAAAATATTGAATCGACGTTCTAAAATATTGAACATCATAAACTGATTCCCATTAATTTTTATAAAGGGATTGGCTATCAGAATTGTCAATAAAACATAACTAACCCACTTTCTATATTCGTAAAATTTACCTGAAGGTTTTTTCGGAAAAATAAATTTACGATTCCCTTCTTCGTCAATGGTACCTATTGTATCTCTAAAAGCTTCGTCTTGTAATGACATGTTTTTGTTGTTTAAGCTAAATTAGCTTTGACCAACTTGCTGGTTCTGTCAAAGAATTCTGTTTTAACTATTATTTTTTGAGCTGTAAACTGTCTGTTTTTGTGACAACAGCTGCTGTTTTTGGAGCATTTTCGTCAACCCATATCTCACCATCATTAGCTTTTGGATCTTTTGGATTAGAACCTTGAAGCGATACTACATAGCTGGCCACTTTCTGCATTTCCTTTGGTTTCAGCGTTCCTTTCCAGGAAATCATTCCTTTACCATCACGACCACCATTTACTAGAGTATGAAATATGTTTTTAATTCCTCCACCGAGAATCCAATGGTTGTCTGTCAAATTTGGTCCTATTTGGCCACCGGCATCCGCCCTGTGACAAACCACACAATTAGCGACGAAAATCGCCTTCCCTGCAGCCAGATCCGCTGGTTCTGTCAATAAGGTTACGGTTTTTTCATCCATTAAATCCGGAGCCGTTTTCATATATTCGGCAACATCAATTTTAGCTTGAGCCATTTCTTTTTTAAGTTCCATTTCCTGATTATCGGCACCAAGAATTTCAAAACGAACCAAGTAAACACCAGCAAAAATTATGGTAGCATAAAAAAGATAGATCCACCATGGCGGCAAATTGTTATCCAGCTCTTTGATTCCATCATAATCATGTTCTAAAAGCAATTGTCCTTCATTCTCTATCGGTACTGTCCTAGTGAGACGTTTCATCAAATTTTTATACCATTCGCTCTCCCTAAAAGAGACGCTACTTGCTTCTTCTAATTCTTTACGCTGTTGGTCAGTCAGCAATTGATAGGTAACAGCATCAACGGCTTTAACAGTGATTTCAATTGCTATTAATAGAAACAGAAACACGAATAAAAACACACTAACCATGGGGAATTTTATAAAAGCGGGCCGATCACCAGAGTCGATAAAATATTCCATTGCACCAAAAACGGCGAGAAAAATTAGGGGTACTCTTAAATAGGTTAGGACTGATTTTTTCATTTTCTAAGTTTTAAAAAATTATACTTTAGGATGATTATCGTTTAAAGGAATTTGGCTCATCTCCTCAATTTTCTCTTTTTTATAGGAGAAAACCCAAAAGCCCAGTCCGACAAAAAAGAAAAAAAATAGTAATAAAGAGAGTATTGGATAGATTGCAACACCGGCAATAGTCTCCAAGTTGTGTTTGACTTGTTCGAACATAATTCCTATTTTTTAAGATTATCTTTTACTTTAATATCGGTTCCTAATCTCTGGATGTAGGCTATCAAAGCCACAATTTCTCTTTCGTTCATTGGAACAAATGTTTCCCCTTTGGCTTCCGCTTTTTTCTTGCTTTCGTTATAGCTTTTTACAAAATCAGGATCATTTTTAAGATTATTTTCAATCTTAATCGCTTGGGCTCTAAGGTCTTTTAAAGCATTCGCAACCTGAGTATCAGAATAAGGAACACCCAGTGTTACCATCGCTTTCAATTTCTTTTGAGTGAGTGAAATATCCATGGGTTTGTTATCAAACAGCCATTTATACCCTGGCATGATTGAACCGGCTGAAACACTTTGGGGACTCCAAAAGTGGTTAAAATGCCAATTATCATTGTATTTTCCACCAACTCTTAGTAAATCCGGACCTGTTCGTTTAGATCCCCAAAGAAAAGGATGATCGTATACAAATTCTCCTGCTTTTGATTGTGGTCCGTAACGTTCTACTTCGCTTCTAAAAGGACGAACAGACTGAGAGTGACATCCCACACAACCTTCTCTGATATACAGATCACGTCCCTCTAACTCCAATGGAGAATAGGGTTTTACACTCGCAATTGTTGGTATGTTTGATTTGACCATTATGGTTGGAACAATTTGAATGATCCCTCCAATTAAAATAGCAACTGTAGCTAAAATGGTAAGTTGGATTGGTTTTCGCTCTAACCAGGGATGAAATTTTTCACCACTAATTCTACCACTACTTATTCTAACTAAGGCTGGTGCCTCTGCCAATTCATCTTCAATAGCTGAACCAGCTCTAATAGTTTGAATTATATTATAAACTAAAGTCAACATTCCTACTAAATACAGGGTTCCACCAACCGCTCTCATCCAATACATTGGCATTATCTGAGTTACGGTTTCTAAAAAGTTACCGTAGGTTAAAGTTCCGTCTGGATTAAATTGCTTCCACATAGAGGCTTGTAAGAAACCGGCAACATACATTGGAATGGTATATAAAATGATCCCTAAAGTTCCAATCCAAAAGTGAAAATTAGCTAATTTAGTAGAATACAAAGTACTTTTAGTCATTCTAGGTATCAACCAATATATGATACCAAAAGCCATAAATCCATTCCAAGCAAGAGCTCCAACGTGAACGTGTGCAATAATCCAATCGGTATAATGCGCAATGGCATTTACATTTTTAAGAGATAACATCGGGCCTTCAAAAGTAGCCATACCATATCCTGTAATCGCTACAACAAAGAATTTCAAAACCGGTTCTTCTCTAACTTTATCCCAGGCACCTCTTAAAGTTAAGAGACCATTTATCATTCCACCCCAAGAAGGCGCCAGTAACATAATTGAAAAAGCAACCCCTAAATTCTGCGCCCAATTTGGCAAAGCTGAATACAATAAATGGTGCGGACCAGCCCAGATGTATATAAAAATCAGAGACCAAAAGTGAATTATAGACAAACGATACGAGTATACCGGACGATTGGCCACTTTTGGAAGAAAGTAATACATCAATCCTAAAAAAGGCGTGGTCAAGAAAAAGGCAACTGCATTATGACCGTACCACCATTGCACTAGTGCATCCTGAACTCCTGCATATATTGAGTAGCTTTTCATTGCTGAAACCGGCAACTCTAAATTATTAAAAATATGTAAAACGGCAACGGTAACGAATGTGGCCAAATAAAACCAAATGGCTACATACAAGTGGCGCTCTCTTCTTCTAATCATGGTTCCAATCATATTGATACCCATTACCACCCAAATTAAAGCAATGGCAATATCAATAGGCCATTCTAATTCGGCGTATTCTTTAGAAGTACTGTAACCCAATGGTAATGAAATTGCAGCGGCAACAATAATTAATTGCCAGCCCCAGAAGTGCAAATTACTTAAAAAGTCACTGAACATGCGGGCTTTAAGCAAACGCTGTAAAGAATAGTACATTCCGGCAAAAAAAGCATTTCCAACAAATGCAAAAATTACAGCGTTAGTATGCAAAGGCCTAAGTCTTCCATAACTCAACCAGGAAATCCCGTCGGTCATGTTTGGAAAAAGATACATAAAAGCCAAAGTTAGCCCAACAAGCATTCCTACAACACCAAAAAGGATCGTCGCGTAGATAAACTTTTTTACGATCTTGTTGTCGTAATAAAATTGTTGCATTTCCATAATTAAATTTGTTTTTCTTCTGTTGCTAGTTTTTCTTTTTTGGATTTTTTTTGCACGATTTCGTCGTCAAAAAGTATCCTGACTGATGGTGTATAATCATCGTCATATTGACCCGTTTTAACCGCAATAATAAATGCGATAAAAAAGCCAATAGCAATTAAAATACTAATGGAGATTAATAAATAAATGACACTCATACCTTATTTGTGTTACGCAAAGTTAATTCAGCATATTCTTAATAAATATGACATTTATCATACTTATACTTTTTAAAAATTTAAGAATAAAAAAAGTTAAGCTATTTGTATTTCAATATTTTAGCGTAATAATTACTCATTACTGTGACAAAGCTTACAATAGTTATTGTACTTAAAGGCATGATAATGGCAGCTACTAGAGGTAATAAATTCCCCGTTAATGCAAAAGACAAACCCACTATATTGTACAATAAAGACAAAGTAAAACTCCTCTTTATAGTCACTATCGCTTTTTTCGAGAGTTTTAAAAAATAGTTCAATTGATCAAATTCGTTAGCATCTAAAATGGCATCACAGGCAGGGGAAAAAACATTAACATTTTCAGAAATTGAAATACCAATATTGCTCTGTGCCAAAGCTCCAGCATCATTTAGACCATCACCCACCATCATCACATTCTTGCCTTGCTCCTGCAATTGTTTAATAAATTCTAGTTTTTGTTCCGGTTTTTGATTAAAAATCAGTTCGGTTCCCTTGGGTAATAACACTTCTAAATTGGAACGTTCCCCCTCATTATCCCCCGATAAAACTTTAATTTCATAATCCTTACTTAGGGTTTTGAATAGTTTTTCTAAACCTTCTCTGTATTGATTGTTAAAAATATATTTCCCAAAATAAACTGCATTAATTTTGATATGAACCGATGTTTGATCCGGATTTGCATCATCTGTTTTTTCTAAAAAGGCAGCAGATCCAATTTGGAATCGATTTTCTCCTATTGAAGCAGCAATTCCTTTAGCTGGAATTTCTTCGAAATAATCAATGGGGATATGCTTATAATCGGGCAAAGAATCATATAACATTCGGCTCAATGGATGATTCGAAGCCCTAAGAATACTTTTAATCATTATACTATTTTCTTCAGAAAGCAGTATTCCTTCATAGGTAATGACCGATTTTTTATTGGTGGTAATCGTACCTGTTTTATCAAAGACAATCGTATCCACTTTGGCCAATTGTTCTATAACCAAGGCATTCTTGAGATAGAATTTTTGTTTACCGAGAATCCGAAGTACATTTCCAAAAGTGAAAGGAGCCGTTAGGGCCAAAGCACATGGACAGGCCACAATAAGTACCGCCGTGAAAACATTGAAAGCGGTATTAGTATTTATAAAAATCCAATAACCAAATCCTGAAAGGGCAATTAGCAATAATATAGGAGTAAAATAGCGACTTATTTTATCGGTTATAGTTTTGTGCTTTTGGGCTACATTTTTCTGAAAAATAGCATTGCTCCACAATTGCGTCAAATAACTTTGTGAGACGGAGTGCAGGACTTCCATTTCGATAACTTTTCCAATTTGCTTGCCTCCCGCAAAAACTTTATCTCCTGACTTTTTAGTGATTGGAATAGCTTCGCCTGTAACAAAACTATAATCAATTTCGGCTTTATCGCTAATCAGAATTCCGTCAACAGGAATCAATTCCTGGTTTCTAATGAGCAGTCTATTTCCTTTCTCAATATCATATATTGGGACACTTTCTTCGGATGCATCCAAATTAATTCTAGTGATTGCAATTGGAAAATAGGATTTAAAGTCACGTTCAAAACTCAGGAAACTATAAGTTTTGATTTGGAACATTTTACCTAAAAGCATAAAAAATATAAGTCCAGTAAGACTATCAAAAAAACCAGAACCGTAGTTGAGAATAATATCAAAAGTACTTCTGACAAACATAACAACAATTCCCAAAGCAATCGGAATGTCTATATTCAACATTTTAGATTTGATACTTTTGAAAGCTGAAACATAATAACCGCTTGCTGAATAGAGGAAAGAAGGTAATGCTAATAAAAAAATCAGTCCTCTAAAGAAGGGTTTATAAGTATCCAACCAAAATTCTTTGACCTCAAAGTATTCGGGGAACGAAAGTAACATGATGTTTCCAAAACAGAAAAAAGCGACACCTAATTTATAGGTCAGGCTCCGATCGGTATTTTTAGTACCTGTTTCATAGTTTTCTAAACTGATGTAAGGTTCATACCCTATAGAACTCAAAAGATAGACAATCGTTTTAAGGGAAACTAGTTCAGGATTATACGTTATTTGTACTTTTTTCTCTGGGAAATTAACCTGAGAGGTATTTATTCCTTTTTGAAGACGCTGTAAATTTTCCAAAATCCAAATGCACGAACTACAATGAATGTGTGGAATATTAAGTGAAATAATATCGGTTGTAGCCTCTTCGAAATCGAGGAGTTTTCGAACAATAGTTTCATTATCTAAAAAATCATATTTACCATTAATATCCAGTGGTGTTGCCCCAGGTGAATTTTCAAAATCATAATAACAAGTCAAATCATTAGCATTAAAAATTTCATACACAGTTTTACAACCGTTACAACAAAACTTTTTGTCCTCAAAAAATACTTCTTCCTGCTTAACAATAATTAATCCACAATGGAAACAGTTTTGTGTGTCCATATATTTGCTCCTTTTACCTTAGACAAATTTGCGAAATAATAACATTCTAAAATATGACATATATCATATTAAATTGTAAGTTTGTGAGACAAAACACTTTTATTATGAGCAAATGCGAACAATGTATCGTTAGAGAATTCAGTTCCCTAAAAGCACTTAATAAAGAAGAACTTCTAAAAATTGCTGATTGTAAAACAACTCGCACAATTAAAAAAGGCGAATTGATTTTTGAAGAAGGCGAAAATGTAAAGGGCATTTATTGCATCAAGGATGGAATATGTAAACTTACCAAACTAAGTCCAAACGGAAAAGATCATATTGTAAAACTGGTTACAAAGGGCGAATTATTAGGCCAACGTTCCATGATTAGTGATGAACCCGTTAATTTAAGTGCCGTTGCACTTGATGACATGCAAGTATGTTTTATTCCAAAAACAGAGGTCATGGGATTCTTTGATAAGAACAACCATTTTTCTATGAATGTGATGAAATCCATTTGTGGTGATTTGAAAGAAGCCGATGGCCATATTGTTAACATGGCTCAAAAAAACGTAAAAGAACGCCTGGCGGAAACCTTGTTGTATCTGCACGACACCTTTGGAGTAAATCCCGATGATTCTTTAAAGCTACAACTTTCCAGGGATGAATTGGCCAGCATGATAGGAACTGCCACGGAAAGTTGTATTCGCCTTTTATCTGAGTTTAACAAATTAGGAATTATTGAATTAAGCGGTAAAAAGATAGTTCTTAAAGACGTTAACAAACTTAAAAGATTATCGGAATAATTACCCTTTTTTTATCCTTTCTTATTCATAGCAAAATAATAAACTGGAATTCCTAAAGCCACAATAAACAATCCTAAGCCAGTATTGAAGGTGTCATAAATTAATAAAGTGGTACAGATTGCCGCAGTGATTAGAATATATAAAGCAGGAATTATAGGATAACCAAAAGCTCTATAGGGTCTTTCGGCATCGGGTTCTTTTACTCTAAGGATAAAAACACCTGTAATAGTCAGTATGTAAAATAGCAGAGAAGCGAAAGTAGCATAAGTCAACAAATCACCAAATTTTCCTGAAATACAGAGCACGGAAGCCCAAACACATTGTACCCATAGTGCTTTAGCGGGTACCTGATTTTTATTTAACACGGTTGCTTGTTTAAAAAATAAGCCGTCATTGGCCATAGCAAAGAACAAGCGACCTCCGGAAAGAATTAATCCGCTATTACATCCAAAAGTAGATACCATAATAAGAGCAGCCATAACGAAGACGCCTATATTTCCCATAATCATACTTGCTGCAGCTGCTCCCACTCTATCATTAGATGCAAACATAATACCGTTGGCGGCAACATTGTCTAATGAAGGGCTACCGTTTATAGGTAGTAAAGCGAGATATGCAATATTTGCTAATACATAGATAATGGTTACTATTAGGGTTCCCAAAAACAGGCTTCGGGGAATATTTTTTTTAGGTTCTTTGATTTCACCTGCTATGAAAGTAACGTTATTCCAGGCATCACTTGAAAATAATGAATTGATTATTGTTGCTCCTGCAGCACCTAAAACAGCTGTCCCTACTAATTTGGTAACCGTAACAGTTCCATCAGGATTCAGAACCGTTTTACTGGCATCCCACATATTAGTGAAGTTATTTGCCAGAACATTGGTTTGCAAACCCACATATAAGCCTAAAACAATTAAGGCAAAAAGAGCCAATAGTTTGGCTGATGTGAGAATCAATTGCACTCTTTTGCCACTTTGAATTCCTTTGGTATTGATATAAGTGAGCAAAAATATACTTGCTATGGCTAAAATTTGTTTGTTTGAAAAAACAAAACTACCACTGGTAAAAATTACGTGGTCTAAAATGGGAAAGAAAATAGCGGCATAATTGGCAAATGTAACCGCAATAGCTGCGATAACACCCGTTTGAATGACCGTAAAAACGGTCCATCCGTAAAGGAAGGAGACCAATCTTCCGTAGGCTCTTTGAATGTAAACGAACTGACCGCCTGCTTTAGGCATCATTCCGGCTAATTCACCATAACTCAAAGCAGCGGCAACGGTTATTAATCCCGTGACAACCCATATTAGGATAAGCCAGGCAGCTGATCCAATGTCTCTGGCCATAGCCGAGCTGACAATAAAGATCCCTGACCCAATCATGGAGCCGGCAACCAGACTTGTAGCGTCTACTAATCCTAAAGATCGTTTTAATTCTGTTTTATTTTCGGACATTTGGAGATTTGGGAATTTGAATTTGGAAATTTGGAGATTTGGGAATTTGGAGATTTGGAAATTTGGGAATTTGGGAATTTGGAGATTTGGGAATTTGGAAATTTGGGAATTTGGGAATTTGGAGATTTGGGAATTTGGAAATTTGGAAATCTTTGATTTTCAATTACTATAGTTTTTTCGGAAGCCGCTTTGCTTCTTCCCAAAAAACATCCATTTCAGCTAAGGTCATGTCCATGAGGGGTTTTCCAAGTTCACCGGCTTTACTTTCCAAATATTGAAATCGGGTGATGAACTTTTTGTTGGTCCGTTCTAGGGCATCTTCGGGATTTATGTTTAGGAATCGGGCATAATTGATTAAGGAAAACAATACGTCTCCAAATTCGGCTTCCATTTTATCTTGATCTCCCGCTTGGACTTCTACTTGAAATTCTTCTAATTCCTCCTGCACTTTATCCCATACTTGATGTGGTTCCTCCCAATCAAAACCTACTCCTTTTACTTTGTCTTGGATTCTACTGGCTTTAACCAAAGCAGGCAAACTTTTAGGAACTCCTTCTAAGACGGATTTACGGCCTTCTTTCAGTTTTAGTTTTTCCCAATTCTGTTTTACTTCCTCTTCGTCTTTTACTACTGTATCGCTATAAATATGTGGATGGCGGTGAATTAATTTTTCACAGATTTCATTACATACATCTGCCATGTCAAAATCATTGGTTTCACTTCCTATTTTTGCATAAAAAACAATATGAAGTAACAAATCACCTAGTTCTTTTTTAACTTCATTCAAGTCATTATCAAGGATAGCATCACCCAATTCGTAGGTTTCCTCGATGGTAAGATGCCGCAATGATTGCAAGGTTTGTTTTTTATCCCAGGGGCATTTTTCTCTTAAATCATCCATGATGTTTAAAAGCCTTTCAAAAGCCTGGACTTGGGTTTGTTTTGAATTCATAGGAAATTGATTTTAGCAAAAATAATAAATCCTGTCCCGAAAAGTATCGTGACAGGATTTATTTATTATTAGAATAGGAAATTATTTCTCCGTTGGAACTTCCTCTGCTTTAGCCGGTGCTTCTTTTGAAACCAATCCTTTTGCCTGAAGCATGTTGTACCAGTTCAAAACCTTTTTAATGTCTGAAGGATAAACTCTATCCTCATCATAATCTGGCAGTACTTCCTTGAAGTAAGCCACTAGGGTAGCATTGTCTTCTTTGTGTGAAATAGCTGGACCGTTGTCTTCTTTAATGGCAATATTACGCATTACTTCTGCCAAAGGCTTTTCATCTGTATTAGTATACATTGATATCTCAGACAATAAACTCACATTACTTTTCAAACTTACTGTACTTTTTTTTCCGTCTAGTAAAGACTCCGCAACAAAACCGGTTCTAGTTTGAACTTTCAAGGCATATAAACCCGGTTTTCCTGATATTGCTAATATTTTTTCTAAATTCATTTTTAACTATTTATATTCGAATTAATTTATTTCAAGTATTATCTGCCTTTTTTGGCAATAAACTTCATCTTATAATCGGGTCTGGTTTTACCTTCCATAATATTTTGAAGTTTTTTCTTTATCAACTTTTTTTTAAGGGAGGATATTTTATCAGTAAACAAAACGCCTTCTATATGATCGTATTCGTGTTGAATCACACGGGCTACTAAACCATCAAAAACTTCGGTTTGCTTGACAAAATCTTCATTTAAATATTCAATTGTAATTTTTTCTTTGCGAAAAACATCTTCTCTAACCTCTGGAATACTCAAACAACCTTCGTTAAAACCCCATTCTTCTCCTTCTTCGATTAGAATTTTAGCATTGATAAAAGTCCTTTTAAAATCTTTCAATTGATTTTGTTCGGCATCCGACAAGTCTTCATCTTCACCAAAAGGGGTGGTATCAATTACAAACAAACGAATGGATAAACCTACCTGAGGTGCAGCAAGACCAACACCGTAAGCATTATACATAGTTTCATACATGTTAGAAATCGTCTCCTTCAAATTGGGATATTCGGCTGAAATTTCCATTCCCATTTCTCTCAAAACAGGATCACCATATCCTATAATTGGTAAAATCATTTTTGTAGTGTTATATTTTGCATACAAAGTTACGATATTGGATGCGGATGGCAAAAATAATGAAAAATTAACTATTGGATTGTTCTAAATCAATAATTAGTATTTATTTAGAAAAGTTTCATATATGCCCTTATTTTGTTATCATATAAATAGTACAATGTTTACCTTTGTTTTCAACATATAAGGAATGATTGACCAACTGAAAAAATTTACCGATAGTACTAATTTCACCAATGCTTTAAAAGTAACCATAGCTGCAGTCCTCCCGGTACTATTTTTCTCCTATACGGGGGATTTTCATATTGGTTTCAAAATAGCAATCGGTGCTTTTTTGACCTATCCCAGTGATATTCCGAGTAACTTAAAACACAAAATAAACGGAGTCACTGTTGCTGCTTTAATGGTAGCAGGCGCCAATTTATTGGTCAACCTATTGTACCCTTATCCCTGGATCTTCTATCCGTTTTTAGCCTTAATCCTTTTCTTTTTATCGATGATTTCCGTTTATGGGCAACGGGCCACGATGGTTTCCTTCTCGGCCTTATTGTCTATTGCCTTTTCTTTTTCCCATTTAAAAACGGGCATGGAAATGATTGAAAACACAGGATTAATGCTGCTCGGAGGTTTATTTTATTTACTTATATCCTTAATTTTTCATTACATTCAACCGTATCGTTTTCTGGAGTTAAAAATTTCAGAATGTATCAAACTCACCTCTAAATATTTAAAACTTAGAGCTGATTTATGGGATATCGATGCCTCGAGAGCTCAAATTATTGAAAAACAATTGAATTTACAAGTCCAGATCAATGAAATTCATGAGGTCTTGACTGAAATAATAATCCGAAATCATTCCAGTTCCGGAAGCTCCAATCAAAACAGAAAAATGCTAATTGTATTTATCTCCTTGCTGGAAATCCAAGAGCTTGCTTTATCGACATCCTTTGACCACAGCAAGTTGCAAGCTAAATTTCACGATCATCCGAAAGTGCTGGCTACCTATCAAAATTTGGCCTATAACCTTGCCGCCAGTTTGAAAAAACTATCGAAATCATTAGAAAACAAAACTAAATATGTCTCTAAACATGCCTTATTTCAAGATTTAGAAGCGCTTGAAAATGGGATTGTACTGTACGAAAAAGAATTCACGGATGAAGATGCTTCTGAAGGTGTTTTGATGTTGACCAATATGCGCCATTATGCCGAAAAACAAATTGAAAAAATTAAAGTTTTAGAGCGTGCTTTTACCCTTGCTGTGAATCCTCAGGATCTAAAAGGCAAGGAGAAAGACTTGGAAAAATTCTTAGTTCCCCAATATTATCCTTTTTCTACATTAAAAGAAAATTTAAGTTTCTCCTCTACTATCTTTAGACATTCACTGCGACTCACGACTACCATATTAATTGGATTCCTAGTTGGTGAAATTTTAAATTTCCAAAATGTCTATTGGATTTTAATTACGATAGTAGTGATCATGAGACCGGGTTATGGTCTGACAAAAAGCCGCTCCTTTGAAAGAATTTTCGGTACTGTTTTGGGAGGGTTAATCGCATTTGGGATTATCTCTATTTTACATGACAGCATTATTATTAGTGTATTAGCTATTTTATCGATGCTTTTAGGATTTTCCTTTACTCAAATTAATTACAAAGTCGGAGCCACCTTTGTGACGATGTATGTGGTTTTTATATATGGAATGATTACACCCAATGTTCAGGACGTCATTCAATTTAGAATTGTTGACACCTTTGTTGGCGCTAGTTTGGCCTTTTTGTCCAATTACTTCCTTTGGCCTAGCTGGGAGTTTCTAAACATTCGATTGTTTTTAGAAAAATCCATTAGTGCCAATCGGAATTATCTAAAAGAAATATCTGTTTTTTACAATACCAAAGGAGAAGTCACTACTTCCTACCGATTAAAAAGAAAGCAAGCCTTTATAGAAATAGGCAATTTGATGACCTCCTTTCAAAGAATGTCTCAAGAGCCTAAATCGAAACAACGTCAATTACCGTTGGTCTATAAATTGGTTGAAATGAACCACACCTTACTTTCGGCTTCTGCTTCACTAGGAACTTATGTACAGACGCATCAAACCACAAAAGCCTCAGAAGCTTTTAATGTTGTTGTTGATAAAGTCATCCGTAATTTGGATTATGCTGTGGAAGTTTTACGATCTAATGATGCTACTACTGTTTCAAATTTCAATAAAAAAGAAGATTTAGAACTTCATTTTACGAAATTAAAAAACATACGAGCTAATGAATTGAAGGAAAATCCAGCTATAGATGAAGCTGAATTTCAGTCGAAAATGCAGGAAGCCCAATTGGTAATCGAACAGTTAATTTGGCTAACCAGTATTTCCGAGAAGATCATTCGAGACACGGAGAAATTAGAAAAAAATCAACTTTCCTCTGGTTTTCCAATGCCTAAAACCCCTTTCTGGTCAAAAAATCCTGTAACATAATCGTAGCAGAAATCTCATCTATCAAGGCTTTATTTTGTCTTTGTTTTTTTTTGAGTCCACTATCAATCATCGTCTGAAAAGCCATTTTGGAAGTAAAGCGTTCGTCGACCCGAATGATATTCATCATTGGAAAAGCTTTAGTGAATTTGGTCACAAAAGCTTCAATGATTTCAGTACTTTGTGAAGGCTCCCCATTCATTTGTTTGGGCTCTCCTATTAGGACTGTCGCCACTTTTTCTTTAGCAAAATAGTCTTTCAGGAAGGCAATTGCAGTTTCGGAAGGAATTGTAGTCAGGCCGGATGCAATAATTTGCAATTCATCAGTTATAGCAATACCAGTGCGTTTAAGTCCGTAATCAATAGCGAGGATTCTAGGCATTTATAATGCGTTTTTATGTTTTATAAGACCGAAGACGGAAACTATTTTTTGCTCATTATCAACTAAATAGACACAGGTAAAGCCTTTAAATACGCAATCTCTAATGTCTTCTTCATTAAAATAAATTGACTTCTTAAAATGGTAAGGCTTTTTTAGATATTTCTTTAAACTTTTAATCAAATCTTCTTTAAATTTTCTTGCTGCAATTGGTTTGTCATCTGAAATAAAACGAACCTGATCTTCCAAATCAATTAAAAAATCATCTGAAAAATTAATTATCCTATTCCGAAATCACTTTATCCAGATAAGTATCAACTTCGTCTATTGTATAAAGTTTTGATGAACCCTTTCTAATTTTTGCCAATGAAGCCTCTAACTTTGATTTGTTTTTTAAAAAGCTAGGATCTTCCTGAACAATTTTTAAATCCTCTGAAGAAAATGTACTTAACAATTCTAAGATTTTGGCTTTAATTTCGGGTTTAAACTCTAATCTAATTGCTTCCATAACTAATCATTTACATCACAAATATACAAAATTTTAAATTCAACTTTGATATCCATAGTTCAAAACCAATTTATTAAAAAGTTATCCATTAGATCGAAAATTGACTTTTGGCTATTCGTGAAAAAACCTATATTTGCTGAAATTAAAATTTTCATGAAAGAAACACAAACAATTATAGAGCAAGCTTGGGAGAACCGAGAATTATTGAAAGAAACGGCTACAACTGATGCTATCAGAGCCGTAATTGAATTATTAGACAGTGGAAAATTGCGTGTTGCGGAACCCGTTGGAGACGGTTGGCAAGTAAACGAATGGGTAAAAAAGGCCGTAGTTATGTATTTTCCAATCCAAAAAATGGAAACTTTACATTCCGGTATTTTCGAATACCACGATAAGATGTTATTAAAAACAGGCTATGCCGAAAAAGGAATTCGTGTTGTTCCGAATGCTGTAGCCCGCTATGGCGCTTATATTTCTTCAGGCGTTATATTGATGCCTAGCTATGTAAATATAGGAGCTTATGTTGATGAAGGAACGATGGTAGACACTTGGGCAACTGTAGGTAGCTGTGCACAAATAGGCAAAAATGTACATTTAAGTGGCGGAGTAGGAATTGGCGGAGTTCTAGAACCTTTGCAGGCAGCTCCAGTAATTATAGAAGACGGTGCTTTTATTGGTAGTCGTTGTATTGTGGTAGAAGGCGTGCATATAGGCAAAGAAGCCGTTCTTGGTGCTAATGTTTGTTTGACTGCCTCTACAAAAATCATAGATGTGACAGGAGAAACTCCCGTTGAAAGAAAAGGATATGTACCTGCTCGCTCGGTAGTAATTCCAGGAAGTTATACTAAGAAATTTGCTGCAGGTGATTTTCAGGTTCCTTGTGCTTTAATTATTGGAACACGTAAACCTTCGACAGATTTAAAAACTTCCTTGAACAATGCTTTACGAGAATATGACGTAGCGGTTTAAGAAGTAATTTAAAAAATCAATTTGTGCATTGAAAAGAAGCAGGCTATGAAAATATTGGTAATTCAACAAAAGATGATTGGCGATGTTCTAGCAAGCAGTATCATTTGCAATAATTTGCGAAGAGCTTATCCCGATGCACAAATTGATTATTTAGTTTACCCCTTTACAGCTCCTATTGTCGAAAACAATCCAAATATTGACAACATCCTTCTTTTTGAAGATAAATTTCGCAACCATAAAAAAGAGTTATTTCTATTTCTAATGAAAATTAGAAATAGAAAATACGCTATCGTTATAGATGCTTATGGAAAAATAGAAAGTCACCTTATAGTAGCCTTTTCGGGTGCCAAGAAGAAAATTGGGTTACACAAATGGCATACTCCTTTACTGTATAGTAACACTGTAGAAGAGCTTTCAAAAGCCACTACCAATGCTGGGACTGCTATTGAAAATAGGTTGAATTTACTAAAACCATTAGATTTAAAAATTAGTATCGACAACAAACCCCGATTATTTCTAAACAAGGCAGAAATAGAAAATGGTAAAAGAATATTAGCGGAAATTGATTTTTCTAAAAAATTATATATGATTGGTGTATTGGGGAGCGATCCAACTAAATCATACCCTTTTCCTTTTATGGCTAAGTTATTAGACAGCATTGTAGCGGAAACGGATGCAAGTTTGCTATTTAATTATATACCCTCTCAAACAAAAGAAGCAAAGGAGATCTATAATTTATGCCTCGCAAAAACGCAGAAAAACATTAAAATTAATATCGTTCCCGGAAGTATTCGGGAGTTTTTATCCATTACTTACCATTGTAATGCCCTAATAGGGAATGAAGGTGGTGCTGTAAATATGGCAAAAGCATTGGACATCCCTACTTTTACTATTTTTTCTACTTGGATTATTAAAGAAGCCTGGAATAGCTTTGAAAATGCGAGTACTAATGTTTCTGTGCATTTAAAAGATTTCAAACCTGAATTATATGGAAGTAAAACCGCTAAAGAAATGAAATCGCAGGCAATGAATTTGTACGAAGAATTTTCTCCCGATTTATTTATTCCTATACTTACTGATTATTTACAAACTAATTAGGCAGCATACCATTATTCGTTCTTATTGTTTTATTTGCTTTTGTATGTGCGCGTATTTGATTGTTTTTCTTCCAAATTTCTTCAGAGACATAGCTTCTTTCATGGTCCAAATGCACACAAATCGCACTGTACCTTATTTGTTTAGAGGACAAACCCATATTTACCAATCTCTCCCCTAATTCTCGGTCTTCACCACCGTATTTCATTTCTTCATTAAAGCCATTAATCGCTAACAAATCGGCTTTCCAACCGGAGGCATTATGTCCGTTCCAAGTTGGTTTTGTTGGAGTAAAAGTATTTAAAACTATAGATAAAAACCCTAGGGTTCGGAGCTTTAATTTTTTTCTATTTGATTTAAAACCAACTCTTTTAAGCCAGGTTACATTAAAAATATTTTGGCTTAAAATATCCTCTTTTGTAATGCGATTGGATATATCCATTGGAAGTTTACAATAGCCACCTGAAAGAAAAAAACCTTTTTTCCTATTTTTTAAATGAACCTCCACAAAATCTTCTCTGGGAATACAATCTCCATCGGTAAATATGAGATAATCGGAATTGGAAGCTAGAATAGCTTTGTTCAATATTTTAGTTTTCTGAAAACCATCATCTTCCTGCCAAAGGTGAATTATAGGAATAGTTATCCTATTTCTGAGTTCCTCTATTTTTTTCTTAGTTTCAGAACTCGAACCATCATCTGCTATAATGATCTCAAAATCAGCACATGTTTGCGCACTAAAACCCCACAGCACATTTTCGAGCCATTGGATTGCATTATAAGTGCTCATAATAACGGATGCCTTCATAAATATATTTAAATATTGTTATAACAAAAGTAGTTAATTAATTATATTTACGAAATAATTAACATTTAAATGGAACCCAAATCGGCTCAAAAAATCTCTTTTTTAATTATTACTTTGAATGAAGAAATTCATATGGGCGAATTACTTAAAGACTTATCTTTTGCAGATGAAGTTATCGTAGTAGACTCTTTTAGCACCGATAAAACCAAGGCGATTTCTGAATCTTTTTCAAATGTAAAATTCATTGAACATCGTTTCGAAAATTATACCAGCCAGAGAAACTTTGCTATTTCGCAAGCAAAGAACGATTGGGTCTTATTTCTTGATGCCGACGAAAGAATTGGCTCAAAATTAAAAAAAGAGCTATTAAATACGATCGAAACCAACGTTACCTTCACAGCCTTCTTGTTTTACAGAACCTTCATGTTTAAAGATAAAGTATTATATTTTAGCGGCTGGCAGACCGATAAAATTTTTCGCTTTTTTAATAAGAATTATGCTAAATATTCGACTGATCGCTTAGTTCATGAAAAACTAGAAGTAATTGGAAAAATAGGAACCTTCAAGAATAAGCTCCTTCATTACTCCTATTCTGACTATGATTCTTATAAAAGAAAAATGATTAGTTATGGAAAACTCAAGGCGAAAGAGAAATTTACTAAGCAACTAAGACCTAATTTATTAGCCTTAATTTTTCATCCCATTTATAATTATTTATACAATTATATTGTTCGATTGGGGATTTTAGACGGACGAAAAGGAGTTATAATTTGTTATTTAAATGCCTATAGTGTCTATGTAAGATACCAGGAATTATACCTTTTGTGGGACGCTTAGTATTCTTTTTTCCAAAAAAAAAGCTGCTTTTTCAATCTTCTTTTTCGGAAATATTTTTCTTGAAATAGTGTAGTATACCTCCACATTTTATCAAAAACTTCCTTCTCCTTTTTATTGTACAAGCGGGCATATTCCCGACTCATTATAGCAATCATTTCTTCTTTAGGGGTTAGGTGCGAGAGATTTTTCATTCTCGAATCGAAATCCATTTGGTTGTGAAAATTCATTCTGTTCAAATCGACTAGAAAAAATTCATAATTACCCTCAGCTGTTTTTTTAATTAGCGTATTGCCAGGAGAATGGTCTAGGAATTCAATTCCATTTTCATGCAAACGAAAGGAGAACTGAACAAATTGTTTTAAAATAAGATTGTGATCCGGATAATCCGGTATTTCAACAAGCTCTCGAAAGGTCAAATCACAATCCAGCTGTTGGCTAACATAATAACTATTGGTTAAACCAATCCAATTGTACTTTTCAAAGTAAGCTATGGGTTGTGGTGTTCCAATATTTTTTTCAATCAGAGTGGAAGCGAATTCAAAAGAACGCCTGGCTTTTGATTTTCTGAAATACTTATATACGATTTTATTGAGTAAATGCGGGATTTTGAAGGATTTAATATTTGTAGATTTATCCTCAATATTAAATATTTTTATTTTGTTTCGTTTTCCTCCATAAAGCAATTCCCCCTTATTATTAAAATTATCAACTAATGATATAATTTCATTTTTATTTATGGAAAGATCATTACTAAAAAAATATAACATTATTATTTTACTATTTGAGTGGAGCAAGAGTTGCAAATCGCAAATGGAAAATATCCATTTCGACAACCAATTTCTAGAATTTTTTTAGAGTCTTTAGGCAAATATTTAAGCATTTCAAACAAACTTTGCTATAATAATGAGCTGGCTTATTATCGTAGTTTATAGATTTTTTTCAAATATATAATATTATTTATTCTATTACACTATAATATTTTATTTAAAAAAAGAACTTAGAAATATTACAAATATCTTTTAAAAAACTTTTTTTGGCAATTCAATTTTTATAAAATCGTTTATAAAAAGTATATTGCAACTGTATAGAATAGTCAAATTATATTTTTAAAATGAAAATTACACTAATCAGCCTTGACAATTGGGGCTTTAATAAACACATTGCTGAAGTTTTAGAAAAAAAAGGACATCAAGTAAACCAAATAGATTTCAATAGTTTCAAATATAAATACCCAAACTTCTGGATTCAATTCTATAACTTTTTCCTTAAAAAAGTGAGTACTAAAAATGTAAAAAATATTTATTACGGAAAAAAAATTATTAAAAAGCTTAAGCAAATTCGAGAAAAACAAGATATAATTCTAACTATTAAAGGTGATTTTATTGATCTCGAATATTTAAAAGAATTAAAAAAATACACTCATAAATCTATTGGTTTTTTTAATGACAATACTATTCGTTGTCCAAAAATAATTCCAGCCCTTCCTCTATTTGATGAAGTTTTTTCTTTTGAAAAAGAAGATTGTCAAAAGTATGAACTAAATTTCGCACCCAATTGGATTTATCTGGAGAAAAAAGTTCAGAAAAATGAGGTATTTGAATACGAAATTTTCAATATTAGTTCTAAAGATAGTAGATTACCAGTACTTTCAAAAATTACAAAAGATTTAAAATCGAAAAACATCAACTATAAAATTATGGTTTTAGACAAAGGAAACGATTCTAATAAAGGAGATATTGAGTTCTTCAGTAAAAAGATTTCTTTAGCGGAGGTTTCAACATTTATTGACAAATCCAAAACACTTTTAGATATAAACAGAAAAGGACAAAACGGATTAACTTTTAGAGTATTCGAAAGTTTGGGACTAGAAAAAAAGTTGATCACAACTAATTCAGATATTAAAAACTACGACTTTTATAACTCAAATAACATATTAATAATCGATGAAAATAATCCTATTATTCCAATTGATTTTTTTGAAAATGAATACGAAGAAATACCAAAAGAAATTTTTAAAAAATATATTTTAGAGAGTTGGACCGAGAAGGTTTTATTTAATGAAAAATAAAATATCAAATAAAAAAAAGCTAAGAAATTAAAATTATATTTTTTATCAAGACTTAAATAATTTAAAAATTTTATATTACTTAAATTAAAAAAATTGAGTTTCTGATAGATTAAATAGTAATAAACGAAGTCAATAAATTCTAACTTATAGAAATACCATTCCTTCTAAAATAGTTTAGTTCTCCCAAAAACCACTTTCTTTTTAAAAGTATCCATACTGTCGGCTCCTCTAATATCGATTCGTTGAATTTCGTAGGGGTTTTTAAAAGGGAAAACATTAATTCGATTACCAATGCGCAAGCCATATTTAATACCGTGTTTCTTTAACAACTCAAAGAAGCGTTTTTGATTTTGATCCTTTTTTCTTTGGTATCCCCCATAGGTATAGGCTAAGGCGGGGAATACCTTTAATTCTTCTTTCGTTATTAATTCCTGACAAAGTTGAAGATCTTTTTCGATTTCATCAAAACTAATTTCGGCATAATTATCATGTTTAAAAGTATGATAGCCCAACTCTATATGAGACCCGATTTCTATTAATTGTTGTTTGTTCATTAAGACCATAGTGTCATTTATGTATTTGCCATTCCAATCTACTTTTTGGCCTATTTTTCCAAAAACCATGAAGCAAACGGCTTTAAACTGATACTCTTTTAATAAAGGAAACAATTCCGTGTAATTGTCTAGGAAACCATCATCAAAAGTAAGTACAATTGATTTAGGTGGTAGACTAATCCCTTTGCTTTTAAGGTCTTCCATTTCAGATAACCAGAATGTTTTGTAGTTGTTATTTTTGAGATACTCAAATTGTTCTACTAGTCGATCTTTACGAATCGTTATCTGATCTTCGAAACCATTAGTGGATATGGAATGATATTCTAAAATTCTCAATTTGTTTTTGGGGAGATAGAGTATTTTAAATTGAGTATTGAGGATTAGTACAAAAACAGCAATAAATAAAAAAAGGAGGTATATCATGAATGAAATAGATTAGGTTCTTTATATTAAATTATTAAATAAAACCTCATTAAGTACTGCTGCTATTCGGGAACCAATTATCAATCTTGTTGAAGTAGCCATTAAAAAATCGTAACCATTTTTAACGAATTTAGATTGTAATTCTTGACTATTAAATAAAAGTTCTGTTTTATCTGCAAAATCAATTGGATTGCCTACATCAGCTAACAAACCCGTTTCATTATCTATTAACACGGTGGGAATCCCCCCTGCTCTTGCAGCAATAACTGGCACATTTGAAGCATAACTTTCGAGAATAACTCCTCCAGTGGCTTCGGATTTAGAGGTAAACAAAAACAAATCAAATTCAGGAAGGCATTTCTGAACATCATTTCTAAAACCCGCAAAAATGACTTCCTGCTCTAAGCCTTTTGATTTAACGTACTGTTTTATTTCAGGCTCTAATGATCCTTCCCCAATTAAAACATACTTTGCTTTTAAACCTCTTTTATGCAATTCGGCTACTGAATCTACCCAGGTATAATGATCTTTTACTTTAGAAAAAGCGGATACATTACCAATAATCTTAAAATCTAAAGGAATATTAAATTCTTTATGAAGAAATCCGTTTTTAGCATTATAAATGAATTTTTCCGTGTCGACAACACTGCCAATGACCACCATTTTTTCGGGATTCTTAATGGATGCTTTCATGATTTCAACTACCGGTTCTGAAATACAAATGATCTTTTTAATTCCTTTATAATTGTATTTGTATTTTCTAAAAAAATTAGTTCCAATATTTTTAATTAGGGTTCTTGACAAGACCATTGGAACCTTCAATCCATAAAAAATAGCAGATAAAACGCTAATGGTGTGGGCCTTGCTATTGTGAAGCATAATAATATCTGCCTGATAACTTTCTACAATTTGCTTGTATTTTTTGGCAAATTTAAAATCATATTCCGATTTAAAATCAAAAGGAATAACATCTAAGTTTCTAGTTATTGCGACCTTGTAAATTTCGGAATTAAAAGGACAAATAATCAATTGATTCGCTACAAACTCATTATCTCTTAAAGATTCGAATATGTCAATTATCATTTGTTCATGACCTCTCCAAACTTTTGACGCCGTAAAATGTATCAGTCTCATCTTTGTTGATTTATTAAACAAATGTAATACTTATTAACATAATATTAGGATTTATATTAAATGAAATTTATGCTTAAACTCCTTTAAATTTTAAGAAATGTTTAATAAAAAAATTAAAAAAATCTTATTTAATTCCTATCAAAAACCTTTTTAATCCATGATTTTAAGGTATATTGATCTAAAACAACAGCATCGATTTGAATATATTCGGATTCAAAAAAGGCGAGTGGAATTGTATAATCATTTTCGGAAATTACAAAAATATTATTCGGATTATAAAAGTCATAATTTACAATATCCTGATTGTTTGTAATTATTTTTTTTTGGTATCCTAAAGCTTCAAAAATTCTAAAACTCAAACCCTGTTGATTCTCTTTTTGGATGTCCACTAATATCGAAGAGCAGGCAATCATCTGCTTCACTTCGCTTAAGGACAAATAATTTTTCACTACTTCAATAGTGTCATGTTCGAATATTTTATCTTTTTTAATAATAAACCGAAAAGAAATTTTGTTAGCGGAGAAATAAGCGGCTATCTTTTCTAATAATGGAAAGCGATCGTCATAGGAAGTTATATTGAAAACGGAGGCTGTAATAGGCTTTATTTCAATTTGAGTATCGTAAATGTAATTGGTAATAAATTCAAATTGGTAATTTTTAACATCCATTTTATCATAACTGTAAACGGTGTCAAAATAAGATAAGGTCTTTTTTTGTTTTGGGAAATTTTCAATACCATCAAATAAATAGGAAGTCATCTCAAGGGAATGCGCTCTTAAAAAATCCAATACCTTCCTTTCTAGTTTATCGGGTCTGATAATTAGAATTTGATCGTATATCCCCTGTTTTTGGATTGCCTCTTTTATAAAATTCGTTTTGTTTCTATCTTTTAAACTCGGCATAGCGAGTATTTTTAGCATGAAATTGCGAATTCTTGAAAAGAAATTCTTGTATTTAAAAGGGATAGCATCTATGTTAATAAATTTTAAATCAACACTTTCCATTCTTTCTAACTCCTCCACTAGGAAATCTATATACCCAAAAGAGTGTGTAGTAAGAATTGCAATTTTTTTAATTTTTGTCATTATTGCTATCTTTGTAAATAATTTTCTGATACAAAAATAGAAAGTTATTTACAAATACCTAAAATTCTGATGAATCAAGAAATTCAAAATGCCTTCGAAATAATCCAAAATGGAGGGATTATACTTTATCCCACCGATACTGTATGGGGAATAGGCTGTGATGCCACTAATCCGGAGGCTGTTGCAAAAATATATAAACTCAAGAAGCGAGCCGAAACACAAAGTATGATTGTTTTGATGAATGGCGAAAAAATGATGTACAATGTATTTAAGGAAATTCCGGAAGTAGCCTGGCAAATCATGGATTTATCGGAAAATCCAACTACCATCATATTGGATAACCCTCGTAATGTAGCACCTAATTTGATTGCTGCTGATAACACCTTAGGAATCCGAATTGTAAAAGAGCCTTTTTGTTTTAAATTAATGGAACGAATGCGAAAACCATTAGTCTCTACCTCCGCAAATATATCGGGACAACCTACCCCTATAGCATTCAAAGATATTAGTCCGGAAATTATAAAAGGAGTGGACTATGTTGTAAATTTGCAGCGCGATAAAATAGCGGGAAAGCCTTCTACAATTATCAAATTGACGAATGATTCGCAGGTGAAGGTGATTAGAAAATAGGATTTCGATATTTTTTAGCCACAGATTCACTGATTTTAAAATAATATTTTACCGCAGATTCGCAGATTTTAATTTTAAAATATGGAAGATTATATAAACGCGGATGAAACCTATAAAATAATCGGTATTCTATTTGAAGTTCACAAAAATCTCGGGAAAGGTTTCTCTGAAATTGTGTACAAAGATGCTTTAGAATTTGAATTTAATGAGAATAATATACCTTACGAAAGAGAAAAAGAATACTTTGTAAACTATAAAAACATAATTTTAAAGCACCAATTCTATGCTGATTTTGTTCTTTATGATTCAATTATTTTAGAGATTAAAACTGTGGATTGTTTCAATAATAATCATTTTAATCAATGCATTAATTATCTAAAAGTATCTGGTAATGAAGTAGCATTATTAGTAAATTTTAATTCGGTTTCGTTAGAATATAAAAGAATTGTTCGCACAAAAAAATAAAAAAAATCTGCGAATCTGCGGTAGAAAAAAATGAATTATAAAACGGCTTTAAATAATAAAATATTCGAAGTAATTTCGAAAGCTTCTCAAGAACTTCAGATCGACAGTTACGTGATTGGAGGCTTTGTTCGGGATTTACTTTTAGACAGGGATTTCAAGAAAGATATTGATATCGTTGCTGTTGGCAGTGGCATTGATTTGGCTTTAAAGGTTTCTCAATTACTAGCAAAACAACCCAAAGTTCAGGTATTTAAAACCTACGGTACTGCCATGTTGCGTTTTGAGGATACCGAAATTGAATTCGTTGGCGCCCGAAAAGAAAGTTATCATTTTGAAAGCCGCAATCCTGTTGTTGAAAACGGAACATTAGAAGAAGATCAAAACCGACGTGATTTTACTATCAATGCGCTCGCACTCTCTTTGAATGCAAGCGATTTCGGGCAGCTTTCAGATCCTTTTGACGGTTTGTCCGATTTGAAAAACAAAATTATAAGAACCCCACTTGATCCTGATATCACCTATTCGGATGATCCCCTTCGAATGCTTAGAGCGGTTCGTTTTGCCTGCCAATTAGGCTTCGAGATTGAAGACGAATCTTTTGAATCCATTCGGAAAAATGCCGATCGAATTAAAATAATAAGCGGAGAGCGAATCGTAGACGAATTGAATAAAATTCTTTCCACTGACAAGCCATCGACAGGTTTTTTATTACTTTATAAAACGGGTTTACTGGATCTTATATTACCTGAATTAACGGCTTTAAATCAAGTAGAAGAAATAGAGGGACACACCCACAAAAATAATTTCTACCACACCTTGGAGGTTGTTGATAATATTTGTCCAAATACCGATGATGTATGGTTGCGATGGGCGGCTTTATTGCATGATATTGGAAAAGCACCTACAAAGCGCTTCAACAAAAAACAAGGGTGGACATTTCACGGACACGAATTCTTGGGTGGAAAAATGGCCCGTAAAATCTTCGAGCGCCTTCATATGCCTTTGAATCACAAGATGAAGTTTGTGCAAAAAATAGTGATGCTGAGTTCTCGTCCCATCGTTTTATCGGAAGAAACAGTCACTGATTCCGCCGTTCGCCGATTGGTTTTTGATGCAGGTGAAGATGTGGAAAATTTGATGATCCTCTGTGAAGCCGATATCACTACTAAAAATCCGGGAAAATTCAAGAAATACCATGCCAATTTTGAAATAGTACGCCGGAAAATTGTGGAAGTCGAAGAACGAGATCACATCCGGAATTTCCAACCCCCTATTACAGGCGAAGAAATCATGGAAATCTTTAATATAAAACCTTCAAGAGAAATTGGAATTTTAAAAGAAGCAGTTAAAGAAGCCATTTTAGAAGGAGAAATTCCAAATGAATATGATGCAGCTTATGAATTTGTTTTGCGAAGAGGAACAAAATTAGGGTTAAAGAAAATAAATTAACAGCATAAGATTAACTTATGTTTTTACCCTTACCGACGATTTAATTATAAATTTGCATCACTAGTCAACCTATGTTTTTTATGAAAAAGTATTTTACAACAGCCGCTAAAACAACTCTGATTTTAGTTTATTTAGTAATAATTGCGGGAGCATTAGTAAGAATGACTGGCTCCGGAATGGGCTGTCCTGATTGGCCAAAATGCTTTGGTTATTACATTCCGCCTACCGATATTAAAGAACTCACTTGGACCACAAATCGAGAATTCAAAGAAGGACAAGTTATTATAAAGGATGATAAATTATGGGTTGCAAAATCGGATTTTAAAACTAATTTAAGCTTTGATAAAACCCAATGGAGACTTTACACCAAACACGATTATGCCTTATTTAATGCTACAGAAACTTGGATAGAATACATAAATCGATTAGTTGGAGCATTAGCTGGAGTTTCTATATTTTTAATGGCCCTATTTTCTTTTGGCTATTGGAAAACAAACAAAAAAATAACCCTGCTTTCATGGGCCTCTGTACTACTTATAGGATTTCAAGGCTGGCTTGGCGCTAGAGTTGTTTATTCGGTTCTTAACCCCGTAAAAATAACCATTCACATGATGGTTGCTTTAGTAATAGTAGCATTGTTGCTCTATTTGATTAAAAATTCTCAAAACAAAATTAGTGCTTTCAAAAAAAATACGCTATTTGAAAAAATAGTGGTCCTAACGCTGGTTTTAACTTATATTCAAATTGTATTAGGAACTCAAGTTAGACAATATGTAGACGATCAGGTTAAAATTTTAGGTTATGATCAAATGGCATTAGTATTGAAAAATCCCCTTGTGGTTTTCTATATTCACAGATCTTTTTCGCTATTAATTTTAGGGTTGAATGTCTATTTATTCCTACGAAACAGAACACTAAAGCTTGGATTTAAAAAGATAAACTGGGTTATAGTAATTATAGCAATCGAGGTCCTTACTGGGATGGCTATGTATTATTTAGATTTCCCATATGCCTCTCAACCCCTCCACTTGGTAATCGCTTCTTTACTTTTTGGAACACAAACGTATTTGTTTTTAGAAACTAAAGAAGCTAAACTAGTCTAATATCAGTTAAACTTTTAAAATAAAAAACTCTTTTTTGTTATTGAAACAATCGATTCAATATCCGGTAATTGAATCGATTTTAAAAGTGAATCTTCTATTAAATCTGCCCAAGAATGTAAATACAAAATAGTATCTGACTTTGAATTACGATTTAAATTGGAGCGACCCGTTTTGGCTAGGACGAAACTATCCGATAAGAATTCTAAGTGTCTCAAATCTTGGGCTGTGAAACCAAACTCGATCATTTTTCCAATAATCATATCCATTGGATACCCACTTGTAGGGCAATAGTCTATTAATTGTTCCGTCCAGCCCCCTCTTTTTTGAAGTGCATATTCTTGAATTTCGGCTCTTGAGAACGAAGTAATAGTTTGAACTAAATTACCGCAATTGCAATTACCCATGTGACCCCATTCGTATCGGTGACCATTCTCTAATTTCTTCGCAGTTGTTCTGAGTGCTTCAATTATATTTAAACTTTGGATAGCCATAAATAAGTATATTAAATAAATTTTTTGGGAAAAATAATAAAAACTTTGAAATTAATTATACTGTTTTAACAAAAACTAAACTTTTGTTTATTTAATTATTTTTGGAATTTAAGACTATATTTGCCTCCTGACTATATTGTCCTATCTATTTTCATTTAATAAATGTCAAAACTTGCTGCCCAGGATAAATTTTTTGATCTATCCGATTACGGAAGACCTTTCGGAAAATGGTTTGCCAATCAATTAAAAAATACAAGATTTACTCCAATACATGTTACTTTATTATTTGGAATTTGTGGCCTAACCGCTATTTATTGTATTCTAAATGGGCACTATTTCTGGGCTGGATTTCTTCTTATTTTAAAATCTATCATCGATGCAGCGGACGGAGAATTGGCTAGAATTAAAAAAACACCCTCTTATACGGGACGTTATTTGGACAGTGTTTTTGACATTATTCTTAACTTTATGTTTCTTATGACGATCTGTTATGTGTCGGAAACCAGTTTTATTTACACCCTTTTAGCCTTCGTCGGAATCCAATTACAGGGAACTTTATACAATTATTATTATGTGATTTTAAGAAATAAATCGGTTGGAGGAGATGCTACCAGTAAAATTTTCGAGTACAAATCACCTCGAGCATTAGCAGGAGAAACTCAAAAATCAGTCGATATTCTGTTCCAAATTTACACTATTGTCTACGGAACTTTCGATAAAATAATTCACTTTTTAGACCCAGAAGCCTATAAGGTAAAAACCTTTCCAAGTTGGTTTATGACCTTATTATCTGTTTACGGATTAGGGTTCCAATTGTTGATTATCGCCGTCATGCTCCCTCTGAATTTGATTGAATACATCGTTCCGTTTTTTATCGTTTACACCTTATTTATTTTTGTATTAATTGGAATACGAAAAACACTTTTTAAGGTTTAAATTCACGATAGCTATTCTCTATACTGATATTGTAAATATTTTAATACCAGTATACTTAGATCACTTCATGTAAATTGATAATTAAATACAAAACTAGTTAATCCAAGATTTAAAACTAGAGACTTTTTCTCGACTTATGATAAGCTTGTCCTCCTTAAGCGTAGGCAAAATTAGTCTTAATCTCGAGTTAGAATAAACTACAATCTCCTTAATTGCTTGGAGCGAAATAATAAATTTACGATTTATTCTAAAGAATTTTTTGGAATCTAATTCTAGTTCTAAGGTCTCCAAAGTGGAATCAATTAGATAATTTCTATTGTCAAAAGTATGAATATAGGTTCCTTTATTTTCGCTATAAAAACACTCGATTTCATCGGTACTAATTATTTTTAGATGTTGCCCTATTTTCACTGTAAATCGTTTTTTCGAAGCTTGTTCAAATGTGTTTTGAAAAATTTTTTTAATAGTATCAAAATCCATTTGACTTGAAATAAGTCCTTCCTTTGATTTTAGGAAATTTGCTTGGAATTTTGAAATTGAAATTTCTAATTCCGTTTCATCTATTGGTTTCAAAAGATAATCAATGGCGTTTAATTTGAAAGCCCGTAATGCGTATTCGTCATAAGCGGTTGTGAAAATCACAGCGCTTTTAATTTCGACTTTTTCAAATATTTCAAAGGACAATCCATCTGACAATTGTATATCTAAAAAAATCAGATCAGGGTGTTGGTTTTTTGAAAACCAATCGATAGCTTCTTGAACAGAATGGAGCATTACTTCTACTCTAACATTTAACTTTGCGAGTTTGCGTTGCAACAATCGGGCAGCTGGTTTTTCGTCTTCAACGATTATGGTTTTCATTTTGATTTGAATTTATATTTATTAGACCAATAGAAAATTAAAGGTGTAAATAGAACTGTTGGAGTTATCCAAACAACCAATCTAGGTAAAATGGTATTATTAACAACTAAAAAAGCAGTAATCGATGCAATATACGAACCCACCATCCTACTAATATGAATTTAGTAAAGTTAAAATCCAATCAATTGGCTTTGGTTTTTGACCGGATTTAATAGCTTTCAAAGACAAAAATCATTGAGCCGTACTCACCCTATAAATTGAAAGAATTCCAACAATAAAAAGAAACATATTAAAATGAATAAGTGCTGTACATAAAGCGGAAACTCGATTAATAAGCATCCCGTAAAAGAAGAATAAGCCGATTCGTTTGTGCAATTTATTTCCTTTTTTATTCATTATATTTATTGTACCCGAAATTAAGTCTATTGCGCTCGAAATTATGTGCACAAAAGTAACACTTTAAAAATTATTTCCATAATTAGAGGGTACTATCAAATTTATCTTTTTCCATCAATTCCTTAATTTTTCTATCTTCCCAGTTTTTACCAAATAGCAAATTACTTCCAAAAACACCTGCTCCATGGGCCAGTAAACCAATTCCCCAGAATAAAGCTGTGGAAAAACTTTCCCATCTCCAAAAGTCATTTTTATTAGTTAAGTAGATTTGAATACACAAAAATGTATTTACCAAAACGTAAACTGTGAAATGAACATAAAATCCTTTGATACTCTTAACTCTTCTTTTCGCAGCAAAATACCGCTCGTCTTTTTGAATTTGATTTTCCATTTTGACTGATTTTAAAATTATTTCCAATTTTGTTTGTTCTCTTCCTTGGTCAGTAGTTCTTGAATTTTACGTTCTTCCCAATTGGAACCAAAACCAAAACCATATACCCTTAGTGCTTTCATTATTAATCCAAAGCCCCATCCAAACATTGGAAACCAAAACCACTGAAATTGGGAAGAATATTTAAGATTTATAAAAACTAAAAACGGAATTACCACACAATAAGATAACAAGCTGGTGTAAAACTTTCTCAGTTCTTCTACTTGCTTTTTGGCTTTGTAAAAAGCTGGGACGACATCATAATTTGAATTTTCCATAATTGAAATTTGTTTGGTTAATATTGGTAATTTTACTGTAAATGTGTGTTCATTTTGATCAATTGCCACTTTTCTTTTTGTAATAATAGCGTAGCGACTCATTATATTTTGAATTCCAACACCTTGTCCCTCTTGCAAAACTGCTTTTTTTTGGAAATTATTTTGAATTACCAAAGTATCCTTTTCTATAAAAATTAATATATGCAGTGGTTTTTGTTCACTTATAATATTGTGTTTTACAGCGTTTTCTAATAGTAACTGCAAGGAAAGCGGCACCACTTTGGCTTCGTAATCAACGTTTTCTATAAGAACTTCGTAGGTCAAGCTGTTTTCAAAACGCATTTGCAACAAATTTATATAGGTTTTGGCAAAAGCCAATTCTTCTTCAATTGGAACCAAGTCTTTGTCTTTTTGTTCTAAAACGTACCGATATACTTTTGATAATGAAGTGGTAAACCGTTGTGCATTTTCTAGATTTTCTTCAATTAACGAGCTCAAAACATTTAAACTGTTAAAAAGGAAATGGGGATCGATTTGGTTTTTTAAAGTCTCAAATTTAGCAGAAGCAGTTCCTGCAATGATTTTTTGTTCTTTGACTTTGTTTTCTTGCTTTTTGAGAATTGATCTGATTAATAAGTATCCCCAATACGAAACAAAAAGTGTAGCAATTAGCCAAATAAATTGTCGAATCATTTCCGCGTTCCAAGTTTCAATATTGAACCAATCTCTATTCATATCTCGTAGTATTTAAAACAAATATAATTCGGTAATTGGAAATTTAATTTTATAAAGTACTGAAATGTCGAATTTTTAAGATGAACTGTAAAGTCTTAAAACACCTACATGTCCTAAAGTTAGTATAATCCCTATTGGATAACCTATCCTATAGTTTATGTTTGTAGTACATTCTCCAATTTATAAAAATGAGATATTTCTTAATAACATTAATTAGCCTATTCTTTATTTCGTGTAACCTATGTGAAAAAAAATCTACTACCGGAAAATGGATTGTAGGATCTGATGAAGAAAAGATACGCACTATAGAAAAACAATTTCGAGGATTTGACCAAGCTATGGTTGAAACTGGATATCGGTATCAGGAATTGTAATAGTTGCCACAGTAAAGAACAAGTATCCTATCTTGGTGTAAAAACACCGGTTGAACGACAATCCCCAATACGAAATTAACTATGCGAGCACAAATTTTAAGCACCGACAGATCTAAAACTACTATTCTAATTCGTTTAATTGTAGGAGCTGTATTTGTTTCTGAAGGCATTCAAAAATTCCTATTCCCCGAAGAACGCGGATCAGGTCGGTTTGAAAAAATAGGACTCCCTTTTCCAGAGTTCCTAGGTGATTTTGTCGGTTTTTTTGAAATCCTTTGTGGATTACTAGTGCTAATAGGCTTATTCAGTCGTTTGGCAGCCATACCGCTAATCATAATTATGATCGTTGCATTTGCTACCACTAAGGCAGAAGTCTTGGCAAATCAAGGATTCTGGGAACTACTCCATGGGAGCAGAACGGATTGGGCCATGCTCCTAGGAAGTATTTTTATTCTGATAGCGGGTTCCGGTAAATGGTCCTTCGACCGACTCTTTAGGAGCGCTAAAAGGAATAAACTTTATTAAAGATCTCTATTTCAAAATTTCCCTTTTATCTTTACATAAAATTAGTTTATGCGCACCCTCATTATAAACATCAAAGAATTATTACAGATTCGGGAAATTGGAGTACAAAAGATTTCTGGCCTTGATATGGCTATTCTTCCGAGTCTGAAAAATGCTTTTTTAATAATTGAAAATGATCTCATCTTGGATTTTGGTTCCATGAAAGATTGTCCAAAAAAGGAGCATTTCAATATCATTGATGCCAGTGGACAAACCGTTTTGCCTAGCTGGTGTGACAGTCATACGCATTTAGTCTATGCCGAAAATCGGGAACAAGAATTTGTAGATCGAATAAATGGATTGAGCTATGAAGAAATTGGCCGTCGCGGGGGTGGAATTCTTAATTCAGCGCAAAAACTGGAGGACTGTTCTGAAGAAACCCTTTATGAACAATCAAAAACACGATTAGAAGAAATTATAAAGTCAGGAACCGGAGCAGTCGAAATCAAGTCGGGTTACGGTCTATCGGTAGCGGCTGAGCTTAAAATGCTGCGCGTTATTAAACGATTAAAAGAAAACTCTGTCCTAACTATAAAAGCCAGCTTTTTAGGCGCTCACGCCTTTCCTTTGGCTTTTAAAGAGAACCACCAAGCTTATATTGATTTAATCATTAATGAAATGATTCCGAAAATAGCCGAAGAAAAACTTGCCGAGTACATTGATGTTTTTTGCGAAACGGGTTATTTTTCTGTTTCCGAAATGGAGCAAATTCTGGAATGTGGATTGCGCTATGGATTAATTCCAAAAGTTCATGTCAATCAATTCAACTCCATTGGTGGAATAAAAGCTGCGGTAAAATACAATGCCTTATCCGTTGACCATTTAGAAATTTTAAAACCCGAAGATATTGAGGTTTTAAAAGCTTCGAATACTATGCCAGTGGCTTTACCTGCTTGTTCCTATTTTTTAAGTATTCCCTACTGCCCTGCCAGAGCGATTATAAATGCAGGTTTGCCGTTAGCGATAGCCTCTGACTTTAATCCTGGTTCGTCTCCATCCGGTAACATGAATTTTGTAGTTGCCACCGCCTGTATCAAAATGAAAATTACTCCCGAAGAAGCCATTAATGCCGCTACACTTAATGGAGCTTATGCGATGGGCCTTTCGGACAGTCATGGAAGTATTACTATAGGTAAAAAGGCCAATCTTATTATCACTAAGCCAATTCCTTCCTATTATCAATTGCCTTATGCTTTTGCGAGCAATCTAATCGCTACTGTATTAGTAAACGGTAAAATTATTCCATAAAAAAAGGAAGCCGTTGGGCTTCCTTTTTTATTATGGGTATGAAAATACTATCTCAAAGAAAAACTTGATTTAGAAACCAATTCACCTTTGTCAAATACATTCACAAAATAAGTTCCTTTTTCAAATTTCTCACCTGGTAAATCCTGAGAAACCTGAACTGTTTTATTTTCAAACTTAACGGTAGTCATAAAGCTATAGGTAAGCAATTTATCGCCAAATGTTTCTGTTTTTTTATCACCTAAAACATTATTTTTACTGTCAATTACTTGAATATAATAGGATTTGTCTCCTGATTTAGCTACTTTATTTTCAGCAATAGTAAAACTAATTTTCAAGATATCAGCTCTTCCTGCTTTTTCTGTTTCAATTTGTTTTCCAGAACTTCTGATTTTATAAGCCGAAGTTTTTAAATCTAATACTGTCAATTTAGAGGCAATTTCAACTGTTTTAGCTAATTCTTCATTTTGACCTACTAGAACTTCATTGAATTTTTTAGATTCTCCTAAAACAGTTACTGTACTATCTCTTTGGGTTGTCAAAGTTGCATTCGCTTTTTTCAAGCTATCCACTTCTTGCATCAAACCTTTCATTTTAGTATCTAAAGCAAAATATTGGGTTTTATATTTAGCCATTGAAGCAGCATCTCCTTTTGATTTTTTTAAATCAGAAATTAGATTTACTACTTTTTCTCTTTCTTTGATAAGCTCATCTGACATTGAAGTATTTTCGGCAATAGCAGCATCATAAGTTGCTTTTAAAGTTTCTAGATCTTTCATGACAGATTCTTTCTCTGTTTTAGTTGTAGCAAGTTGAGTCTCTTGAACTTTGGCATCTGAAGTGGCTTTAAAAATATAAACTAGACTTCCCACAAGAAGCACTGCTAATATAATTATTACAGCTTTTAAATTTGAATTGCTTTTTTGATTTTCCATAATTTTTATTTAATTGTTAGAACAAAAATAATAATATTTTGTGTAATAACGTAAATTTGCTTGATTTTATTACTTTTGAACGCACCAACTTATTTTTTTTATGGAAAAATTAATCCCGTTTTTCATCAATGATCTTGCTAAAATTACCAACCACCGAAGTGGGGAAATAAAATTTGGGGAAAAAATGATAACCGTTCCTAAAGGTGTAAATGTGAGTGAATTTCTAAAAACCTGCGATGCAAAATATGTGTTGTTCGGTATTCCGGAAGATATTGGTGTACGCGCTAATTTTGGCAGACCTGGCGCAGCTTCTGCATGGGAAAGTGCCATTCGCAGTATTGCAAATATTCAATACAATCGTTTCTCAAAAGGAGATGAGCTCTTAGTTTTAGGCCAATTGGATGTTTCTGAAGAAATGGAAGCAGTACGAGACCTGAATTTTAACGATATCGAAGACCGAAAAAAATTAAGTGATTTGGTTGTCAAAATAGATAAAGAAGTCGCACATATTGTTTCGAGAATTATAAAAGCAGGAAAAAAACCAATAATTATTGGCGGTGGCCATAACAATTCCTACGGGAACATTAAAGGAACCGCTTTAGCCAAAGGCAAACCAATCAATGCCATCAACTTTGATGCCCATTCTGATTTTAGAATATTGGAAGGCCGACACAGTGGTAATGGTTTTTCTTATGCATATGAAGAGGGGTTTTTACACAAATATTTCATTTTTGGCTTACACGAGAATTACACCTCCAAAAAAGTGCTAAGTAATATCAAGAAAATTGATGATCGGGTACGTTTTAATACTTATGATGAAATTGCGATTCGAAAACAAAAAAACTTTGATAAAGAGTTGCATCTTGCTCATGAATTTATCAAAGACGAAGCTTACGGAATTGAAATTGATCTGGATGCTATTCCAAATATCGCCAGTAGTTCGATGACCATGAGTGGTTTTTCGGTGGAACAATTGCGCCAGTTTGTCCATTTTTTTGGCAAAAACCAAAATGCTACTTATCTTCATGTCTGCGAAGGCGCACCCGATTTAGGAGAAGAAAAGAACAATCACCTCATTGGAAAATTAATAGGTTATCTAGTAACCGATTTCATGAAGGCGAATGATCCTACAGAAACTTTAATAATGAATATGGATGTCCGATTGTAATCCGAAAAATCTAATAAATTAAATACGCTATCTTTGCAGCGAATTGAGTCGAATTCTGCTTGATTCTTAAAAACAAAAATATGTTATTTGAAGATTTATCACTTTCTAAAAGTATACAAAAAGCCGTTTTCGAAGAAGGCTATATTGAAGCAACACCCATACAAGAACAATCTATTCCTTTAGTCTTAGCAGGAAGAGATTTAATTGGATGTGCTCAAACCGGCACGGGAAAAACTGCAGCATTTGCCATACCTATTATACATCAATTACACCGAATTGTAGGTTCTTCTAAAAAATCAAAACCAATTAGAGCGCTTGTCATCACTCCAACCAGAGAACTAGCGGTTCAAATTGGCCAAAATTTTGAACGCTACGGAAAATATACCAATTTAACCCAGCTCACTATTTTTGGAGGCGTTTCTCAAAATCCACAAGTAGACACTTTAAGAAAAGGAGTAGACATACTAGTGGCAACACCCGGTAGGTTATTGGATTTACACAAACAAGGATTTATAGATTTAGACCAGTTGCATACTTTAGTATTAGATGAAGCCGATCAGATGCTGGATATGGGATTTGTAAATGACGTTAAAAAAATTGTCAAACTTACCCCAAAGAACAGACAAACCCTTTTCTTTTCAGCAACCATGCCAATTGCTATCCGTGAATTGGCAGAAATGTTTTTAAAGGATCCTGCAACGGTAAGTGTCTCTCCTGTTTCTTCGACTGCCGAAAAAGTAGAGCAACATGTTTATTTTGTTGACAAGACCGAAAAAAGAAATTTGTTGTATCATTTAATAAAAAACGAAAATCTTTCTGATGTTTTAGTTTTTTCAAGAACCAAACACGGTGCAGATAATGTTGTAAAGGCTTTGCGAAAACATGGTGTTGCAGCAGAAGCTATTCACGGTGACAAATCGCAAAATGCTAGACAACGCGTATTAGACAGTTTCAAAAATAAAGAAGTAGGAGTTCTTGTGGCTACAGATATTGCAGCCCGAGGGATTGATATTGATCATCTTCCCTATGTTATCAATTTTGATTTACCCAATATTCCCGAAACCTATGTACACCGGATAGGAAGAACCGGTAGAGCTGGAAATGGTGGAATTGCAATTTCTTTTTGCAGCAAAGACGAAGAACAATATTGGAAAGACATACAGAAACTTATCAAAGTAGAGGTCAAAACAATTTCGGATCACCCCTACCCTTGGTTAAGTTCAAGCCCGTCTGGCCCTGAGGCTAAGCAAAATAATTCAAATCGAAGTGGTGGAGCACACAAATCCAGAAAGTCAGATGCTTCAAAACAGAATAAAAAACGCTGGTATTAATTTAGCTACAAACTGAATTTCTATTCCGTAAGAAATATCTTTTGGAATAAATAAAAAAACGTTGATCAACAGTAACTAATTGTTTTTCAACGTTTTAAAGCAAAATTTTGTTCCTTAAAAGAATAATATCCCTAAATTTGGTACTGTATTTATAAACAATTTAATACCAAATATTATGGAAACATTAGTTAAAAGAGACGGCTTGTTCCCGTCGGCGGTGAATCGATCAGTAAACAATCTTTTTGATGATTTTTTTACCAGAGATATTTTTGATTGGACCGACAGAAATATGACTGCGATTGGAAATAATTTACCATCAGTAAATTTAAAAGAAACCGACAACAAGTTAATTGTAGAATTAGCTGCTCCCGGTTTAAAAAAAGAAGATTTTAAAGTGGAGATTGACAACAGCATTTTGCTTATATCCTCTGAGAAACAAGAAGAAAAACAAGATATCAATAAAAAAGAAGATTATGTTCGTAAGGAATTTAGTTTTCAATCTTTTTTAAGATCTTTTACATTACCGGACTATGCTGATGAGTCTAAAATTGAGGCTACTTACAAAGATGGAATTCTTCATGTAGCCATCAACAAAAAAGAGGGGGCAAAAAGAAAAGCATTGAAAACTATTCCAATAAAATAATTCCTTCGAAAGGAATAACCCATTATCCTCAGATTAGAAATTTCAGATAACCCTTTCTACTTTAAAAAAGTTGGAAGGGTTTTTCTTTGCTGAGCCCGGCGCTAATTTAAATTTTTCCTAGCATGAATCAGGTTATAGATCATCTGGAACAAGAGTACGGGTTCAAAGGGTTTAATGATAATATCATTCATACCAGAAGCAATCGCTTCTTCGGTAATTTCTTCTTTATCAAAAGCCGTTAATGCAATAATGGGAATCTCTATTCCCTTATTTCTTATGCGTCGGGTCGTTTCAAATCCATCAATTACAGGCATGTTGATATCCATCAAGATAAGGTCATAAGAATTCAAATCCAATAATTCTAATGCGGCTAGGCCATCATCGACCACCTCACATTTGAAATTATTTTTCTCCATAATTTTTTTTGTCACGATCTGATTAATCTTGTTATCATCAACAACAAGTACACTTAATCGTTGGCTTGAACTTAAATCTACCCTTATATTATTGATAATTTCTTTGGTTTTAGCTTCATCCATTTCAAAAGCAATAACAAATTTAAAAGTAGTTCCTTCCCCTAGTTTACTTTCTATAATAATATGGCTATCAAACAATTCTATTAATTTTTTTACAATCGACAATCCCAATCCTGTTCCCTGATAATCATCTTGCTTTCTGGAAATCTGAACAAATTTGTCAAATATTTTTTCCTGATCTATTGCTGCAATTCCTTCACCATTGTCAATTATTTGGAACTCAATATAATGTGATTTTTCTTGCACTTTTATTAGATTAGCCTGAATTATAACTCTTCCCTTCTTTGTAAATTTTAGTGCATTAGACGCTAAATTCATTAGAATCTGTGCTAGCCTTAATTTATCTCCAATTAGGAATTCAGGTAGGGAAGGATCAGCTAGTACTTGAATACTATTTTGATTTTTATTCGCTAAAAACTGCAATGAATTGCTAATCATATTAAGTTCATCGGGAATATTGAAGGTTAGTTTTTCCAAAACAATGCGATTCTCTTCCATTTTATTAATTTGAAGAATATCATTTACCAAGGATAATAAATAACGGGCTGAAAACTTTAGTGAATTAAGATGAGGACTCTTTGCTAATTCTTTATGTTCCTCCAGAATCATGTTGGTAATGCCGACTACTCCATAAAGGGGAGTTCGCAATTCATGACTAATTGTTGAAACAAATTGCGTTTTTAATAAAGAGGCTTCTTCAGCCTTCTCCTTGGCGAGGATTAATTGTTCATTGGCCAAAAGGAGTTCCTTATTTGTTTTTTTTCTGAAGTTATTGTTTTTAAATAAGGTGTAAAGCAACAATAATAGAAAGCAAAAAATCGCTATAAATAAGCCAAATATAATTTTTGATTTTTCGATACTTTGAGCCTGAAGTTCATTTCGGGTTTCAATACGATCCACTTGCCGTTTGTATTCATCTAGCTGCAAATCTATTCCGGCAATACTTGCTTTATGCAGTTTACCATCATTATATAGCTCCTCCTTAGTCGTATTATATAATACCAAATTACCGTAGGCCTTTTTATAATCTCCCTTTTTTAATAAAAATTTAGAATATTCCTGATAGGAAAAAGACAAATCTGATTTTTCTTTCCCTTCATTTCCCAACTGGATCGCATTCCGAAAAGAAGCATCTGCCTTAGTATCTTCTCCTGTGTAACCGTAATACATACCATTTAGCATCTTCAAAGCAACAATAGTAGAGGAGCTTCCATATTTAGTATGGTATTTATTGATATACTTTAAATAAGGGTAGCCGTCTTTGAAATCAGCAATATCAAAATAAGCCCATGAAATATTAATTTTATTAAAAATAATCTGGCTGGTATCGGCCATTTTCTCTGCATATTCTAAGGATTTTTTATAAAAAGAAAGTCCGTTCTGATATTGCTTTTTTTCAAAAAAATACAAGTTCCCTAAATTATTGTACAACTTATTTTTTAAAGTATCATTATCGGTCTGATTCGCGTAGGAAAGCCCTTTATTGTAGAAAAGAATCGCTTTGTCTAATTCTAATAATTCATAATAATTGGCTGCAATTATATTATAAGAAGCTGCAAGTATTTCTTTGTCATCAATTGCTATAGCCTGACTTAAAGCTTGTTTGGAAATGATCAGTGAATTTTCAAAATCAGCCTCTTTTAAGTAGCGATCGGCTTGTTTTACCAATTTTGAAATTTCTTTTTTAGAAAGCGTTTCCGATTGGGAATAAGCCTTTGGCAGTAACAAAAAAAGGAAAAAAAGTAAAGGAATTATTCTAGTTTTAAACATGAAAAATAATTATGAATCCTTTAAATATAAAAAAAAATCCCGACTTAGGCCGGGATAATTACTTATAATTAATTTCGAATCAATTTTCTATACTTAATTCGTTTCGGGGTTAAATCGCCACCCAATCGTTTTTTCTTATTTTCTTCATAATCAGAAAAACCTCCTTCAAAATAATACACTTCCGAATTTCCTTCAAAAGCAAGTATGTGAGTACAGATTCGATCCAAAAACCATCTATCATGCGAAATAACAACGGCACAACCCGCAAAATTCTCTAAACCTTCTTCGAGTGCCCGAAGTGTATTTAAATCCAAATCGTTGGTAGGTTCATCTAACAATAGGACATTCCCTTCTTCTTTTAATGTCATTGCGAGATGCAATCGGTTTCTTTCTCCACCGGAAAGCATGGATACTTTCTTATTTTGATCGCTACCTCCAAAGTTAAATCGGCTTAAATAAGCTCGTGAATTAACCTGACGGCCACCCATCATGATCAGTTCCTGACCATCACAGAAATTTTCCCAGATCGATTTATTGGGATCTATATTGGAATGCGCCTGATCTACATAAGCAATTTTCACCGTATCGCCTATCACGAATTCCCCACTATCCGGTTTTTCTTCTCCCATAATCATCTTGAAAATGGTTGATTTACCAGCACCGTTAGGTCCTATAATTCCTACAATACCTGCCTGAGGCAAAGTGAAATTTAAATTATCATACAACAATTTATCCCCAAAAGCTTTGGAAACATTTTTAGCTTCTATGACATTTGTACCTAAACGAGGTCCGTTTGGAATATAAATTTCCAGATTTTCATCCAATTGTTTTTGGTCTTCATTCAGCAGTTTGTCATAATTCTGCAAACGTGCTTTTTGTTTGGACTGACGTCCTTTTGCGCCTTGACGCACCCAATCCAATTCCCGTTCTAAAGTTTTTCTTCTTTTCGAAGCCACTTTTTCTTCTAAGGCCATACGTCCTGATTTTTGTTCCAACCAAGAAGAATAATTTCCTTTCCATGGAATACCTTCACCTCTATCGAGTTCTAAAATCCAACCGGCAACATTATCCAGAAAGTACCTGTCGTGAGTAACGGCAATTACGGTTCCAGCATATTGAGCAAGATGCTGCTCTAACCAAAGTACACTTTCGGCATCCAGGTGATTCGTAGGTTCATCCAACAAAAGGACATCAGGCTGTTGCAATAACAATCGGCACAAAGCCACGCGACGTCTTTCACCACCGGATAGATTTTTTATTGGTGTATCGCCTTCCGGAGTTCGTAAAGCATCCATGGCGATTTCTAATTTGGTATCGATTTCCCAAGCACCTAAGGCATCAATTTTATCTTGTAAATCGGCTTGACGATCCATTAATTGCTGCATTTTATCAGCATCTTCATAGACTTCCGGCAAACCAAAACTATCATTGATTTTATTGAATTCGTCTAGCACGGCCATGGTTTCAGCAACGCCTTCTTTTACAATTTCGATCACGGTTTTCGTATCATCTAAAATCGGCTCTTGTTCTAAATAACCAACGGTATATCCGGGTTGAAAAACCACATCCCCTTGATAATTTTTATCAACACCCGCTATAATTCTTAAAAGGGAGGATTTTCCAGAACCATTTAAACCCAGAATACCAATTTTAGCTCCGTAAAAGAAACTTAAATAAATATTTTTCAAAACTTGCTTGTCGCTACTTGAGTAGGTTTTACTCAATTTTTGCATTGAAAAAATAACTTTTTTATCGTCTGCCATTTCTATATTATATTAAAAATTTAACCTCTATTTAATTATTACACTCTTCCTTTCAAAGAGCTAAAGACCCAGGCATTTGCCAAAAAACCGACACCTGCAGCAACAAAACCCCATCCGGAAATTTCACTGTATTTAAATATACCTAATCCTATAAGTGTCAATCCCATTATTATCATAATAAAAGTGGCCCATCCTAAAATGGTATTTTTATTCATTCCCATGATTGCGGTCTTTTATGTTTTTTGAGGTGCAAATATCGGGAATATAACTGAATTTTTAAGACTAATTGAAAACCTTAACTAACATCTCCTTCATAAGGTCGGCATTAGGCAAAGCATTTGCACCGACCCCCTTACTCTTCATATCAATATCACGAAGGGCCCCAACGATCGCACTTACTTTTCGCATGGGATAATTTTTAAGTGCTAGATCATAATCTTTCAGAAAAAAAGGATTCACTTTCAAAACAGTGGCAACATTCTTAGGGTTTTTATCTTTTAAACCATGGTATTGCAAAAGCTGTACGAAAAAACTAAAAACCAAACTCGTAGTCACGACCATCGGATTGTCCTTGGGATTATCGGCAAAATAATTGGCAATTTGATAGGCTTTTAACTGATTGCGCTCTCCGATAGCTTTGCGGAGTTCAAAAACATTAAAATCTTTACTAAAACCAATATTATCTTCGATATGCTTGGGTGTTATCGTACTTCCTTTAGGTAAAATGATTTGTAATTTTTGCAGTTCATTATTGATTTTATTCAAATCAGTCCCTAGAAATTCCACCAACATAGCCGAGGCTTTAGGCTCTATAGTATAATTTTTAGGTGCTAAAACCCTTTTAATCCAATCACCCATCTGATTGTCATATAATTTTTTACTTTCGAAAACGAGTCCGTTTTTAGCAAGCAATTTGGTGACTTTTTTTCTTTTGTCTAAAGTTTTATATTTATAGCAAAAAACCAAAACAGTAGTAGGCATTGGGTTATCGGCATAATTTTCTAATTGGTCAATTGTTTTTGCCAAATCTTGTGCTTCTTTGACAATAATCACTTGTCGTTCGGCCATCATGGGATAGCGTTTTGCCGAAGAAACAATATCTTCCATCGTTACATCTCTGCCGTAGAAAACAGTCTGATTGAAAGATTTTTCTTCTTCAGACAGGACATTTTGTTCTATATAATCCGATAATCTATCAATGTAATACGGTTCTTCTCCCGTCAAAAAATAGATCGGTTTAAGGTTTCCGCTTTTGATATCATTTACTATTTTAAGTACTTCGTCCATTATATACGTTCCAAATTCAACATTCAAAAATAAAAGAAACTTTAAACAAAATAACTATTTTTACCAGATGCAAAAACTGAATTTTCCTTCTTATTCGTTTCGATTCAAAAATAGTGAAAATAAAGTCGCTATTTTTGATCCTATCCGGAAAAAATTTATCATTCTAAGTCCAGAGGAATGGGTTCGTCAGCATGTTGTTCAGTTTTTAGTGGAAGAAAAAAAATATCCCAAGTCACATATTAATGTCGAAAAATTACTAAAAGTAAACGATTTAAAAAAGCGATATGATGTAGTAGTATTTAATCCTGATGGGAGTATTAAAGTCTTGGTAGAATGCAAAGCTCCTGAAATTAAAATATCCCAAACTACATTTGACCAAATAGCCCGTTACAACCTGACTTTGAAAGCCGAATTTTTAATGCTCACTAATGGTCATAATCATTACTTTTGCAAAATGGAATTTGAGAATGAAAAATATCAGTTCCTAAGCGAACTTCCTATTTTCGAATCCTAAATGCCCGAAAACATAGCCTAATTTAAATAGTTTAATACGATTTGAAAAAAATAGCAGTAGTCATCTTAAATTGGAACGGAGAAAAATTACTCGAACAATTTTTACCTTCGGTAGTTGAATATTCTGCTGAAGCTGATATTTACATTGCCGATAACGCTTCGACTGATGCATCTGTTTCCTATGTAAAAGCGAACTTCCCCTCCATTCAAATTGTAGAAAACAAAACTAATTTGGGTTTTGCCCAAGGCTATAACGAAGCTTTAAAACATATTGATGCCGAAATATACGCCTTAGTAAACTCCGATATAGAAGTTAGCGAAAATTGGTTGCAAGCGATTCTGGAAACTTTCATAAAAGAGCCTCAAACTGCAATTATTCAACCTAAAATTTTAGACTACAAACGAAAAGATTATTTTGAATATGCAGGAGCTGCGGGAGGTTTCATCGATCAATATGGTTATCCTTTTTGCAGAGGACGTATTTTTGAAACGGTAGAACAAGACCTCGGACAATATGAGGATGATTGTGAGCTTTTTTGGGCTTCGGGGGCCTGTTTTTTTATACGATCGGCAGTTTACCACGAATTAGGGGGGTTTGACGCTGATTTTTTTGCCCATCAGGAAGAAATAGATTTGTGCTGGAGGGCTTTCAACAGGGGTTATAAAATAAAATACAGCTCTAAATCAGTAGTCTATCATGTAGGTGGAGCCACTTTGGAATTGGGAAACCCGAAAAAAACATTTCTGAATTTCAGAAATTCCTTATTGATGCTAACCAAAAATGTTCCCCAATCAAAATTATTCCAAACGCTTTTAGCGCGTATGGTTTTAGATGGCATTGCGGGAATTCAGTTTCTTTCGAAAGGTAAGTTCGTTCATTTTCTAGCTATTTTACGAGCGCATTATGCCTTTTATAGACTATTTAGGAGCAATTACAAAAAAAGAGAAAAGAAGCTATCTGAAAAATACTATAAAACAAAAAGTATCGTTTTTACTTACTTTGTGAATAACGGCACTATTTTTGGACAATTATTTAACAATAGTTTATAGCTGTAATTCTAACAACTAATACATTTAATATTAAATTTGTAAATATCTTAAACACCCTCTCTTATGAAAAAAGTCATTTTAGCACTTTCAATCGTTGCCTTAGTATTTACTTCTTGCGGAGTTTCAAAGAAGAAATTTGCTGAATTAGAAGCGAAAAACAAAGAAACTCAAGATTTATTAAATAGCGCTACTGTAAAATTAAACAGCTGTCTTACAGAAAAAGAAGCAATTGCCAGCCAAATTGATTTCTTGAAAAAGAACAATTCTGATTTGATAAATAATATGGGTAGCATGACTACTTTATCTACCAAAGGGGCTCAAAATATTGAAAAAGCATTAGAATCAATTAAAGAGAAAGATTTAAAAATCTCTAGAATGCAAGATGCCTTAACTAAGAAAGATAGCATTACTCTGGCTGTAGTTACCAGTCTAAAAAGTGCTGTTGGATTATCTGATCCAGATATCGAAATCAACGTTGAAAAAGGAGTTGTTTTTATTTCTATAGCTGATAAATTATTATTTAAAAGCGGAAGTTATGTTGTAAGTGATAGAGCTAGAGAAATTTTGGCTAAAGTAGCTAAAGTTATCAATAGCAAACCTGATTTTGAATGTATGGTAGAAGGTCATACGGATAACGTTCCTTACATCAAAACCGCTACTATGCTTGACAATTGGGATCTAAGTGTTAAACGTTCCACTTCAATAGTTAGAGTTTTAACTAATGATTTAAATGTAAATCCAGCGCAACTTATAGCTGCAGGAAGAAGCGAATATGTTCCTTTGGTAGAAAACACTTCAGCAGAAAATAGAGCAAAAAACAGAAGAACACGCATTATCGTACTTCCTAAAATTGATCAGTTCTATGATATGATTGAAAAAGAAATGAAAGGACAAAAATAATCAGCATCCTGATTAATTTAGTTTTGTATAAAAAAAACGTCTTGAGAGTTATTCAAGACGTTTTTTTTGTTTCAAACGGAACTAAAAACCAGATTATAAAATATCCAAACTTCCTTTTCCTTCTCTGACAACAAGGGGTTCAAAACCCGATAAATCAATAATAGTAGAACCAACGTTATCACCATATCCTCCATCAATTACCATATCTACTAGATTCTGCCATTTCTCAAAAATTAATTCTGGATCTGTTGAATATTCCAATACAGCATCCTCATCATGAATTGAGGTAGATACAATTGGATTCCCCAGTTGCTTTACAATTTCTAAAGCAATAGTATTATTGGGTATCCGAATCCCTACGGTACTTTTCTTCTTAAACTCTTTAGGGAGGTTATTATTTCCTTCTAAAATAAAGGTGTAGGGACCTGGTAAAGCACGCTTCAATAACTTAAATGTAGAAGTGTTAATTTGCTTTACATAATCAGAAATATGACTTAGGTCATGACATATAAAGGAAAAATTAGCCTTGTCTAATTTGACGCCTTTAATCTTCGCAATCCGTTCCAGGGCTTTGGTGTTAGTAATATCACAACCTAGTCCATAGACTGTGTCAGTGGGATAGATAACCAATCCCCCATTTTTTAAAACATCCACCACTTTTTTAATAGCCGCTTCATTGGGTTTGTCTTCGTATATTTTTATGAACTGAGCCATTTTTTTTTGTTTGGGGATTATTGTACAAAGCATTTAGAACCGCCTAATAACAATTCGAGCTTTTATCTTTAATCCAATTAATTAACCTATAACATCTAATTTTGCAAAACGCAATAACAACTTTTTAATTCCGCCGACTTCAAATTTGATTTCTGCTTTTTTATCCGCTCCTACTCCTTCTAAATTGATAACTTCCCCTCTACCAAAACGTTCGTGCATCACAGCATTACCTATCGTTAATTTAGTATCAAATAAATTAGCTGCTCCTTGGGAAGCATTCGAGTTCATCGGTTTTAATTTACGAACTGATACTGTTGGTTCTTCCCCATATTTTTTAGGCGGCGGTCCTCCTACCGGCTTCGCCAATCTCAATTTGGATTTATCAATATCTCCAAAAATATCACTGTCGATCATCGGTTTATAACGATAATTATTTTCAGCTGGAGTCAAATATTCTAAATATTGACCGTCAATTTCTTCTATAAAACGAGAAGGTTCACTATCTGTTAGTTTCCCCCATCGGTATCGGGATTGTGCATAGGTCAAATAAGCCTGAGTTTCGGCGCGCGTTATCGCTACATAAAACAAACGACGCTCCTCTTCAAGTTCGCTTCGCGTACTCATACTCATGGCACTAGGAAACAAATCTTCCTCCATTCCAACAACAAAAACATGAGGAAATTCTAAACCTTTAGCCAGGTGAATCGTCATTAGAGCCACACGATCATCATCTCCGGTATCCTTGTCCAAATCGGTGGCTAGGGCAACATCTTCCATGAATTCAGCCAATGCACCCCTCGCTCCATCAATTTCCTTTTGGCCTTCGGTAAAATCTTTAATCCCGTTTAATAATTCTTCAATATTTTCAATTTTTGCAATTCCTTCGGGAGTTCCATCTTTTTTAAGTTCCTGTACTAATCCTGTTTTTTTGGAAACATGATCGGCTAAATAGAAGGCATCCTGATTTTCATTAATGACTTGAAAACTTTGAATCATAGTCACAAAATCGAGCAGTTTTTGCTTGGTACCCGAATTCAACTTTAAATCAATTTTGTCGATATTTTGCATAACCTCAAAAATCGATCGCTTGTAATGATTGGCCGCAATGGTCAATTTTTCGACAGTGGTATCTCCAATACCACGTGCTGGATAATTAATAACACGAATCAAGGCTTCTTCATCTTTGGGATTAATTACCAGACGCAAATAGCACAAAACATCTTTGATTTCTTTTCTTTGGTAGAAAGACAAACCACCATAAATACGATACGGAATATCTCTTTTCCGAAGGGCATCTTCCATGGCTCTTGATTGTGCATTGGTTCGGTATAAAATAGCAAATTGACCATTCATCATTTGGTTTTGCATTTTCTGCTCCCAAATTGTACCCGCTACAAATCGGCCTTCTTCCCCGTCGGTAATACTGCGGTGTACTTTTATTTTGGCACCAAAATCATTGGCAGTCCAAACGACTTTGTCTAATTTAGTTTTATTTTTATCTATGATTGAATTGGCTGCCTCTACAATATTTTTAGTAGAACGGTAATTCTGTTCCAAACGATAGGTTTTTACCCCTTCATAGTCCTTCTGAAAATTCAGAATATTATTGATATTGGCCCCTCTAAAAGCATAAATACTCTGGGCATCATCGCCTACCACACAGATATTCTGAAAACGATCTGAGAGTGCACGGACGATTAAATATTGGGAGTGATTGGTATCTTGGTACTCATCCACTAATATATAGCGAAAACGGTCCTGGTATTTGGCTAATACTTCCGGAAAACGAGTCAGCAATTCATTGGTTTTCAATAATAAATCATCAAAATCCATGGCGCCAGCTTTAAAACAGCGCTCTACATAGTTCTGATAAATTTCCCCCAAACGCGGTTTTTTAGACATGGCGTCGGCTTCTTGTAATTCAGGATTATTGAAATAGGCTTTCACAGTAACCAAGCTATTTTTATAAGAAGAAATCCGACTTAAAACCTGCTTGGGTTTGTACACATCGCGATCCAATTGCATTTCTTTAATAATAGACGATAACAAACGCACCGAATCCTGAGTGTCATAGATGGTGAAATTAGAAGGGTAGCCTAATTTATCAGCTTCCGAACGTAATATACGGGCAAAAACAGAGTGAAAAGTTCCCATCCAAAGATTCTTGGCTTCGTTGGAACCTACAATATCAGAGATTCTCTTTTTCATTTCCTTAGCGGCTTTATTCGTAAAAGTAAGAGCCAGAATACTAAAAGAATCGACACCTAAACTCATCAAATAGGCAATTCGGATGGTCAAAACCCTAGTCTTTCCAGAACCGGCACCCGCAATAATAATCATGGGTCCGTCTTTCTGTAAAACGGGTTCTTGTTGGGCATCATTTAATTGACTGATGTATTTTTGCATTTTTAAATTTCAAATTTATGAATACAAAAATAGCGATTTAGAATGAAGAATTTAGTAAGAAAAACAAACAATTGGCAATTTGAATCCGATTAAATTGCCAAAAATCGGAAACTCATTATTTCCCAAGAAACACATCGTAAGCAAAACGAATTAAAGTCCCGATAACAACTACTAAAAAGAAAATCCGAATAAAATGATTTCCTTTTTTGATGGCTAATTTAGCCCCTAGAAAACCTCCGGCTGCATTGCAAATTGCCATTGGAATCGCTATTGCCCATATAATTTTACCTTTAATTATAAACAAGCAAATCGAACCAAAATTTGTTGCTAAATTGACCATTTTAGCATTGGCGGAAGCCTGTAAAAAATCGAAACCCAGCAAGCTGATAAAAGCCAAAACCAGGAAACTCCCTGTCCCAGGACCTATAAAACCATCATAAAATCCAATAAAAAAGCTAATCAAAACGGCATAGAGCAGTTGTTGCTTCACCGAATGGGATTTGTCCTTTTTCTGACCGAAATTTTTCTTGGCATAGGTGTAAACCACTAAAATGGATAGCACAATAAGCAAGAAGGGTTTCATAAAATCATTGTGCACATAAACCAATAAACTCGAACCTGCAAAAGCAGAAGGAACAGCCAATGTCATCATAATCAGCAACAATTTCCAATCCATTTTAATCGTGCGGAGATATTGTAAAGCGGCGAAAAAGGTACCGCTAAAGGCCGGAATTTTCAGCGTTCCAATGATAGTCGCTACCGGAAGATTCGGCAATAAAACGATGCCCATTGGGGTTTGAATCAGGCCACCACCGCCAACAATAGCATCTACGAAACCTGCAGCAAATGCAGCCATACATAAGAAAACTAGTATTGAAAGATCCATTTATTCAAAATTTATCCAAATGTAGTCTTTATGAATTAAAATAATATTCATTTCCGTTTTTGTTCCGAATGAAATATTCTACTTTTGCTTCCTACTATTAAGAACCGAAAACATGGATTCAACCAAAATAATTGAATTATTATCCTATACTATACCCTCTTTAATCACCGGTGGTGTTGCTTATTATTTGTTTCAGTCCTATTTTAATGACCAGCAAAATACCCGACGCTGGTTGGTTCAAAAGGAAAATCAAAAACAAGCTTTACCGATTCGACTTCAGGCTTTTGAGCGTATGGTTTT
>Ga0114962_10000074_pt1 | contig 77292 bp, 75 predicted proteins | sample C_130820_MF_Meta_FD_87017 | JGI IMG/M metagenome (GOLD analysis project Ga0114962, IMG submission 87017) | Freshwater microbial communities from Lake Croche, Canada to study carbon cycling - C_130820_MF_MetaG | ecosystem: Environmental > Aquatic > Freshwater > Lake | place: Lake Croche, Canada... | reverse complement strand
TACTTGCTCCAAGTGGGGGGCGCGAGGAATGAGTATGGTATTCAGCGCACGCATAAACCCTCGCCACCGGCAGATACGTCAGTTTTCTGCCATGCTGGGTTTGCTCCTTGTTTTAGGGTTTTCTTTTCCAGTGCGTGCAGATGGCGTTACTCGTCTGCGTTCTTTCATGGAATCCACAAGAACTGGCCAGGCTGATTTTGTTCAGCAAGTGACTTCTCGCGAAGGCAAAACCATGACCCCTTTGAGTGGTCGCTTGTCATTTATGCGGCCAGGTCAATTTCGTTGGGATGTGCAAAAGCCCTACAAGCAGTTGATCGTGGCAGATGGGCATCAAGTATGGCTGTGGGATGCCGATTTAAATCAGGCGACCATGAAGTCACAACAAAAAGCGTTGGGTGCTAGCCCCGCCGCTATTCTTGCAGGTGATGTGCAAAAACTCGATACGGATTTCAAATTGGTAGAGGGTGGCAACAGCGAATCTTTAGAGTGGGTAGATGCATTTCCACGCAGTAAAGAGATGGGCTTTGAGCGAATTCGATTGGGCTTCTCCGGCGCCGAGTTAGTCCGTATGGAATTAAAAGATAGCTTTGGTCAGGTGACGCTTATCACGCTGAGTCATTTTGATAAAAGTCCCATACGTAACGCTGTGGATGTCTTTCAATTTCGCCCACCCGCTGGCGCAGATATCATTCGCGAGTAATTGTGGTCTCTGATCTTTTTCAACAATCACCTCGCATGCCTCTCGCAGAAGCGCTACGACCAGATCATTTGGACGCTGTGATTGGCCAGCGACATTTGCTGGGGCCAGGAAAGCCGCTCCGCTTAGCTTTTGAATCCGGTAAGCCGCATTCCATGATTTTATGGGGGCCGCCTGGGGTGGGAAAGACCACGCTGGCGCGACTGACTGCGCAGGCTTTTTCTTGCGAGTTTATTGCTTTATCTGCCGTGTTTGCGGGCGTGAAAGAAATTCGCGCAGCGATGGAACAGGCTGAGCAATTTTTACAGCGAGGCCGGCACACCATTTTATTCGTGGATGAAATCCATCGCTTCAACAAAGCACAGCAAGATGGCTTGCTGCCCTATGCGGAATCAGGCTTGGTGACCCTCATAGGCGCAACGACTGAGAATCCTTCTTTTGAAGTGAACTCGGCATTATTGTCGCGGGCACAAGTGTATGTGTTGAAGTCTTTAAATGAAGAGGAGCTGAAAGCGCTCATTCAACGAGCGCGTGAAAGTGCTTTGCAAGGCTTAGAGTTTGAAGGAGCCGCCATTGATACATTGGTCGGTTATGCCGATGGTGATGCCCGCAAAATGCTGAATCTTTTAGAGCAGACACAAACCGCTGCGCTTGCCTCTCAAACAATAGTGATCACCGCTGAATTTATTCAGAATGCGCTCACGCTGAATGTGCGACGTTTCGATAAAGGGGGCGATCAGTTCTATGATCAGATCTCTGCCCTGCATAAATCAGTACGTGGATCGCATCCAGATGCGGCTTTGTATTGGCTCTGCAGAATGTTAGATGGAGGGGCTGATCCTCGTTACTTAGCGCGACGAATTGTACGCATGGCTTGGGAAGATATTGGCATTGCGGATCCGCGCGCGATGCAAGTAGCGAATGATGCTGCTGAAACCTTCGAGCGCTTAGGTTCGCCTGAAGGTGAATTAGCCCTTGGCCAAGCTGTGATTTACTTGGCAGTCGCAGCTAAAAGTAATGCAGGCTATAACGCCTACAACGCCGCCCGTGCCTTCGTGCAACAGGAATCGTCGCGTGAGGTACCGGTACATTTACGCAATGCGCCCACCAAGCTGATGAAAGAGCTGGGCTATGGCCATGCCTATCGCTATGCGCATGACGAGCCTAATGCCTATGCCGCCGGCGAAACCTATTTACCAGATGGAATGAAAGAACCCAACTGGTATCAGCCTACTCCCCGTGGCTTAGAACAACAGATCGCTGAAAAAATGAGTTTTCTCCGTGGCCTGGATCAAGCGGCTAAGAAACGCGGATCGTGAATGAGACGGAGCACAGATAGCGGGGAAGTGCTGCATCGCGGTAAAATCTGAAGCTTAACTTTTGGAATTCAGCATGCTCGATATTCAATTACTTCGTACTCAACCTGATTTTGTTGCCGAACGCTTAGCGGCAAGAGGCGTGACCTGGGATCGCAGCGTGTTTCAGGCGCTGGATGAAGAGCGTAAAGAAGTGCAAACACGCACCCAAGCGTTGCAAGCGCAACGCAATAGTTCTTCTAAAGCCATTGGGGCAGCCAAAGGGAAAGGCGAAGACACTTCAGCGTTGATGGCTGAGGTTGCCAAGATCGGTGAAGAACTGGCAGCCGGTGAAGTGCGGGTTGCTCAAATTCAGACCGCAATTGAAGAAATATTATTAGGCTTGCCTAACTTGCCGCACGAGAGCACCCCGCAGGGTGAATCAGAACAGGACAACGTAGAGGTTCGGAAATGGGGCACGCCAAGGCAATTTGATTTCGAAGTTAAGGATCACTCGGCTGTGGGTGAGGGACTCGGTTTATTAGATTTTGCGGCAGCTGCGAAAATTGCCGGTGCGCGTTTTTCTGTGCTGAAAGGACCCTTAGCCAGATTGCATCGTGCCTTGGGCCAATTCATGTTGGATGTGCACACCACTGAACATGGTTATACCGAAGCCTATGTGCCTTATATGGTGAATGCTGATTCCATGCGCGGTACAGGTCAATTGCCTAAGTTTGAAGAGGATTTGTTTGGTATTCCGCGCGGAGAGAGTGACAAGTTTTATCTCATCCCTACAGCAGAAGTGCCGCTTACCAATTTCGTACGTGATGAAATTGTGCCTGCCGAATCCTTACCCTTAAAGCTGACTGCACATACGCCGTGTTTTCGTTCAGAAGCGGGTTCGCATGGACGCGATGTGAAAGGCTTGATCCGCCAGCATCAATTCGACAAAGTGGAGTTGGTGCAGATTGTGCATCCTGAACAGTCTTATGAAGCGCTCGAGGCTTTGGTGCGCCATGCTGAAACTATTTTGCAGCGCTTAGAATTGCCCTATCGTGTGATGAGTCTCTGTAGCGGTGATATCGGTAATGGCTCGGCCAAAACCTATGACCTAGAAGTATGGGTGCCAGCACAAGGGGCGTATCGCGAGATTTCTTCTTGCAGTAACTTCGAAGCGTATCAAGCGCGCAGATTACAGGCACGATTCCGTAATGATAAAGGCCGTCCTGAGTTAGTGCATACCTTGAATGGATCGGGAGTCGCGGTTGGGCGTGCCTTGGTCGCCATTCTTGAAAACTACCAAGAAGCCGATGGCAGTTTGCGTGTGCCTACTGTGTTGCAACCCTACTTAGGCGGGCAGACTTTTATTTCCGCGGCTGCGGGCTAAAATCAGAAGTGAGCGGCGGATGATATTCCGCCTCAAAGCGCTGCAAGATTTTGTAGTAACTTCGCACACTATCCACAAAATTGACTGGCTCATTGCCCCGCGCATACCCAAACTTGAGTTCAGGAAAAACCTCGGGGTTGGCTAAGTTAGGGAGTACGTGTTTTACATCTACCCATCGACTGGGGTTTAAACCCTTGCGCTGTGCCAATACGCGTGCGTCTTCTAAATGGGAGTTGCCCACATTATAGGCTGCCAGTCCCAGCCATAATCGATCAGGGCCATCAATGCTGACAGGCAAAGAATCCATTAACTGTGCCAAGTATTTTGAGGCGGCAGGGATAGCTTGTTTGGGATCAAGACGATCGGAGACTTTCAGTGAATCGGCCGTATCTGCAGTCAGCATCATCATCCCGCGAACACCAGTGGGGCTGGTGGCTAAGGGGTCCCATTTGGATTCTTGATAGGCCAAGGCAGCGAGGAGGCGCCAATCGAATCCGGTCATGGCTTGAGCATGTTTAAACAGGTCAGTAAACCGGGGTAACAAGAGGACTCGTTTTTCCAGAAAGCTGCGCACATCTTGCTCATTGAGGGTACCGAGATGCCCAAAGTAATGCTCGGTCATTCTGGCTAATTCACCATTGACCGAAATCTTATTGATCAATTGATTGGCCGCTTCAAAGAGTTTGTCCTCGCGTCCTAGAGGGAAAGCCAAGCAGAGACGTCGCGGTGGTCCTAAATCAAATGCCACCGCCAGCGAAGGATAGTATTGCTGCGCAAGTTGAATTTGATGCGAGTCGGCGACGACATAGTCAATTTTTCGTGCCTCTACTTGGGACAAAAGATCAACAGGATCTATTTGTGATGAAACGCGTTCAATTTTGATACGGGCATGGCCATGGCGGCGCAGTTCTTCAATAATCTCTGCATGGGTACTATCAGCAATACAGGTGAGTGTTTGATCATTGAGATCTTCAAGATCATCTGGTTTTTCTTGTAAGTTAGAGTTGTAAACAACCTGGGGAGTGACCCTGCGATACGGAGCACTAAAGCGCGCCTCTTTTTTCCAATGCGAGTCTTCTAACAGGCCTGCTGCAGCAAAATGAGCGCGACGGGAATACAAAGCCCAGCGAATTTCTGCTTGGGATGAGAGCACAATAAATTTAACGGGCTTGCCTTGTAATTGGGCAAATCGATTCACAATTTCTACATCGAGACCGCTCAAACTGCCATCGGGATCGACGTGATGTACCGTGGTCTCATCTCTTGTGGCTACAACCCATTCTTGACTTTCTTCTGACGAGAGTACCTGAGGCAGCGAGTCGCGTGGGCCACGCAGGATTGATGGACGATCGCAGGCGGCAAGACCTAAAGCGCCCATTGTGAGCATCCAGCGTCGGCGAGCTTGAGATATCATTGCGTTTCCTCTTTATGCGCCACCATCTCGAGCGCCACATTCTTGAGCATACAAGTCCTTATTCCCGCTGGTGGTACTGGTAGTCGCTTTGGCGCATCGGTGCCAAAACAATTTCTCACCTTAGGTGGGAAGCTTGTTATTGAATGGACCCTCGCCCCTTTTCTAATGCTAGACGAGATTGATTGCATTTGGGTGGCGGTAGCAGAAGAAATTCCTGATGAAGCGCGTACCTGTTTGACGCGTTTGGCAGGGCAACATCCTCATAAACTCAACATTATTGCTTGTGCTGGTGATACTCGGGCTGCAACAGTGTTGGGTGCCTGTGAGCGAATGCGTGCCCAGATTGCAGAGTCTTCAGCGGAGTCCGACCCTTGGGTGTTGGTGCATGATGCGGCACGTCCTGGAATTTCAATTGAGCTCATTCAAAGACTTCTTACCGCTTTGCAAGATGAACCCGTGGGGGCATTGTTAGCCGTGCCTGTTGCCGATACCTTAAAGCGTGAAGAGCTGCGTGAGGGAGGTAATGCTCAGCAAGTGCAGGCAACAGTGACACGGAGTGGATTATGGCAGGCACAAACTCCACAAGCGTTTAGACTGGATTTGCTCCGTATTGCGCTGTCTAAGGGGGGAGATGCGCCGAGCGATGAATCGAGTGCGATTGAGGCATTGGGAAAAAAACCAAAGCTAGTGATGGGCGCCCCTACTAATTTTAAATTGACCCATCCTGCGGATGGGGAGTTATTCGCGGCCTTGTTTGCGGCGAGGGAGAAGCAATGAGAATAGGTCATGGCTTTGATGTGCATGCGCTGGTAGAAAATCGGGCGCTGATTATTGGTGGGGTGACGATTCCTTATCATCTTGGCCTACTGGGCCATTCTGATGCAGATGTATTGCTGCACGCTATTTGCGATGCCATATTGGGGGCAGCCAGTTTAGGTGATATCGGCAAGCATTTTCCTGATACCGATGCACGCTGGAAGGGCGCCGACAGCCGTGTTCTTTTGCGTGAGGTAGTGAGGCTCGCGTATGCCCAAGGCTGGAAGATAGAAAATATAGATGCCACTGTGATTGCGCAAGCACCCAAGCTGGCCCCCTTTATTCCGCAGATGAAATTACATTTGATGGTTGATCTCGACGTGGCAGAGAATGCAGTCAAAGTGAAAGCAACAACCACAGAAAAATTGGGGTTTACCGGCAGAGGGGAAGGGATTGCAGCGGAAGCGGTATGTTTGCTTGCTAAGATTTAAGTTTTTTAGCGAAGTCTGCGTATGCTCATTTGGTTATTTGAGCGTCTGCTTGTGCAAATACAAAGCCATATGTTGAAAGTCGGCTTCCTTCAAATCCCCTCCTTCTAACATTTCGCTCTCTAACAGCTTTGCATAGTTACCATGACTTGAGCGGAAATAGAGAGGGTCATAGTGTTCAGTGAGCAGCACATTCACGAGATCAACAAACTGCCCTGCTCGTGCAAGCGTCATCCACGCTTCAATTTTTGTTTTACCATGAAGGTTGTTGAGTCTACTCAGGGTGGACTCAAGCAGATCAAGGTCTGTCAGGAAATGATGATATTCCTGGATGAGTAGTTGCACTCTGGCTTCAACACTGGATTGAATGCGCACGCATTCACTATGGCGCATCGCCATCATTAGCGCTTCTGGTAAATGCAGTGTTCCAATTTTGCGGCTTTCGGCTTCTACAAATACCGGGCGAGAAGGATCTAAACCCATCAAGGCAAGACATAACTGACTTTCAAACATGCGTTGAGCGGGTTGGGGTTGATTGGGAAGATCACCCAATACCGAGCCTCGATGTGCAGCCATCACTTCAAGATCTAAAACCTGCGCGCCTACTTGATGCAGCGCTTGCAAAAGCAGGCTTTTACCTGAGCCAGTAGGGCCACAAATGGCTCGAAATGAAAATCGTGCTGGAAGGGTATCAATCTGACGCATGACATGATTGCGCCAAGTTTTATATCCACCGGGGAGTTGATGGGCGTCCCAACCTACCGCGCGCAACACATGGGTCATGGCCCCGCTGCGCTGGCCGCCCCGCCAACAATAGATCAGCGGTCGCCAAGGCTTTGGCTTTTGTGAAAAAAACTCAGTAATGTGCTGGCTAATATTGGCTGAGACGAGGGCAGCCCCAATGCGACGGGCGGCAAAAGGCGAGACTTGTTTATACAGCGTGCCGACTTCTGCACGTTGTGCGTTGTCCAACACGGGGCAATTGATACTGCCTGGAATGTGGTCTAAAGCAAATTCAGCGGGCGATCGCACATCAATGATGGTTTCGAATCCGCTGAGGTCTTCAGGATTTATTTCAGCTCGGCCATGGGGTCTCATGGATACAAAGGCGTCGTGCAGAGCAAGCTAAAATGGCAAGTGCGCATCTGGGCGCACGGACAGAATCGCTTTGCGGAAATCTGCTTGAATGCGATCTAAAGCAGCTTGGTTGTCGGCTTCGAAGCGCAATACGACAACTGGGGTCGTGTTACTCGGGCGAGCCAGCGCAAAGCCATCAGCGTATTCCACACGGACACCGTCAATGACAATCACTTCTTTGGCGCCTGTAAATCCGCCCTGTTTACGTAAGGCGTCTACTAACGCGACGTTTTCGCCCTCTTGCATCGGGATTTGAAGCTCAGGGGTACTGACTGCATTAGGAAGATCGGCGAGGGTTTGCGAGAGATGATCGACTTTGCTGAGAAGTTCTAACATCCGGGCTCCAGCATACAATCCATCATCAAATCCATACCAGCGTTCTTTAAAGAAAAAGTGACCGCTCATTTCGCCTGCCAGTTGTGCACCGGTTTCGCGCATGCGCGATTTAATCAAGGAATGGCCGGTTTTCCACATGGTAGGGTGGCCACCATGCTTGCGAATCCAATCAAATAAATGACGGGTACATTTCACGTCAAAGATGATTTCAGCGCCAGGTTGACGGGTGAGTACATCAGCGGCAAACAACATCAACTGACGGTCGGGATAAATAATCTGACCTTCTGCAGTGACCAGACCTAAGCGATCACCGTCTCCATCGAATGCAAGGCCGATTTCCCCTCGATTCTGTCCTAAAGCATGAATCAGGTCCTTTAAATTCTCTGGTTGAGAGGGATCAGGGTGATGATTTGGAAAATGGCCATCTACCTCACAGAATAACGGTTCGACTTGGCAGCCCAAGCGTTTGTAAAGCTCAGGAGCAAAAGCGCCGGGAATACCGTTGCCGCAATCAATGACAACACGCATGGGGCGTGCGAGCTTTACATCGTCACAAATACGTTTGAGATAGCTTTCGACGATATTTTCTGAACGATAACCGCCGGCTCCATTCAAAAATTGCTTTAATTCGATTCGCTCGCGCAAGCTCTGAATGGCATCCCCTGCAACAGGAGCCCCGCCCATGACCATTTTGAGCCCATTGTATTCGGGGGGGTTGTGGGAACCTGTCACCATAATGCCCGTACTGGCAGCCAACTCATGCGCTGCAAAGTAAAGCATTGGGGTGGCGACAGCGCCTACATCAATGACTTCTAGGCCAGTTGATCGCAAACCTTCGGCTAAAGCTTCTAATAAGGCAGGGCCCGACAACCGCCCGTCTCGCCCAATCGCTACAGAGGGAAGCCCGTGTTGACGCGCCTCAGAACCGAAGGCTTTACCAATCAAGCGGGCAATTTCGGGCGTCAGTGTTTTACCCACAATCCCGCGGATATCGTAGGCTTTGAATATTTCTTTGGGGAGAGAGTGGGGCATGGGGGTCCTCTTTATTGAGCGGCGCCAACTTAAAAGTGGGTCTAGCTGAGTGCGGCGATTATAGACTAATGGCGTGCACTGCCGTTGAACCCTCACTGGCTTTTGTATCGGGGTTATTCACAAAATAAGCTGCGCCATGGAATGAATACGTCAGGAAATCGTAAGGTTAGTCTTTTTTTAAAAAAAATATCGATTTCAACCTAAAGTTTCGATTTTCACTGCCGTTATTCACATACAGTAGTTTTGAACCCCCCATCAAACCGCTGTAATAGTTGTCAGGATGTTGCAAGCTTTGGAGTTTTTGTGAAAATATTTTTTCAAGAAACCCTAAAGTTTGCTCGTCTTTTACCGTTAATATACTTAAATCGAAGTGTTACCCTTTTGTTTTTAAACACTTTCGCTCTTCTATGTAGGATTTTTTCCTACACCTCCCCATCCATTTTGACTACGTACTAATTAGATTTTTTCTAATTGGATCTTTTCGCTCGTGCGTACAGTATTCGTTTCATCAGCCGACGCGTTGTTGACGCAATTCCCGGGGGGGACACGAAATGGATATGCAATCACTTCAAGCCGAGATTCACGAAGCAAATCTGACTTACTTGCTACTCGCTCAGCAAATGTTGTTGGCAGACCGTGTGGGGGCGATGTATCGCTTAGGTATCAATGCAGAATTGGCTGATATCTTGTCGAAAATGTCGGCAGCATCGCTCATGAAAATGGCGCAAACCGATATGTTAATCGCACGCTTCCGTCTGGATGAGCGCGCTGTGCTAGGCATGTTGAATGACTACAGCAAAGATCGCCCAATGGCTAAAACCCACTCGGCCATCATGCTGGCTACCCAACCCATCGAAGCTTAATCGCAAAGGATTACGATCATGGCCCAGAAAAGTCTCGTTTCCGAAGCTCAAGATACACAGTTGGCGATTCAACTTATTGAGATGGGTGCCCGTCTTCAGGTTTTAGAGTCTGAAACCTCTTTGAGTCGCGAACGTTTGATCAAGCTCTATAAAGAGGTGCGCGGTGAGTCACCTCCTAAGGGGCTTCTCCCTTTTTCAACCGATTGGTTTACGACATGGATGCCTAATATTCATGGTTCTTTATTTGCCAATATACATAGTTATTTAACGCAACATGCTGGTTTAAAAGGGATTCAGGCCACAATGCAAGCTTATCGCTTGTACCGTCAGCATGAAGTCGATGAGCCTAACGAAGAGCCTGTGTTGGGTTTAACCCGCGCATGGACCCTTGTTCGTTTTATGGAATGCGGAATGTTGAGCTTGGTTCCTTGCAATCAATGTGGTGGTAAGTTCATTGCCCACTCTCACGATCTTCATGAAGGATTTGTGTGTGGTATGTGTAATGTTCCCTCAAGGGCAGGTAAAACCCGACGTGCAGCCGCCATGTTAGAAGCAGCTTGAGTTTTCTGTTTAAAGCGCTTTAAGCGAGTGTAAAAGTGCAATTAACTTAAGTTTTTTTTGTTTCCTGTCGTAAAATTGACTGCTGGCTGACATTTCCAGTGTTTTTAATCTGGCACTCCGTTTGTGTGCTGCCCGCAGTAATTCATAACTCAGGAATCTTTACCCGTGCTGATCATAGTTGGATACATCGTTATTTGTGCCAGTGTTTTCGGTGGCTTCGCTGCCGGCGGAGGTCACCTGGGTGCACTGATGCAACCGCTCGAACTGTTGATGATTGGCGGTGCCGCAGGCGGGGCATTTTTGGTTGGGAATGGGGGTAATGCAATTAAAGGCACACTGGGTGCGCTTCCCAGCGTGATGAAGGGCGGGGGCTACAGCAAGCCCATGTACATGGAGCTCCTGGCTTTGATGTACGACATTTTAGCCAAAGTACGTAAAGAGGGCTTGATGTCGATTGAAAATGACGTCGAGAACCCACACGATAGTCCCATTTTTTCTAAATATCCCAATGTATCCAAAGACCATCACATTGTTGAATTCATGACAGATTATTTGCGGCTCATGGTGGGTGGAAACTTAAATGCCTTAGAAATCGAAAACTTGATGGATATTGAGATCGAGACACACCATCAGGAAGGTCATCTCCCTGCCACTATTGTTGCATCAGTGGGCGATGCCATGCCGGCCTTCGGTATTGTTGCTGCTGTGATGGGGGTAGTGCACACCATGGAATCTGTGGGTATTCCGCCTGCTGAACTGGGAATTTTGATTGCACATGCGCTCGTGGGGACTTTCCTAGGTATTTTGCTGGCTTATGGTTTTGTGGGCCCCTTGTCTTCCAAACTTACCCAAAACCTAGAAGCCTCTACCAAAGTTTTTCAGTGCGTTAAAACAACGCTTCTAGCAAGCTTGAATGGCTATGCCCCGGCAGTGGCAGTGGAGTTTGGTCGAAAAGTGCTCTACAGCACTGAGCGTCCAACCTTTGCTGAGTTAGAAGAACACGTGAAAGGGCCGCGTTAAACAATGGCAGCCGCACCGGGCAAAGGCGGAGAAGCCGCTCGGCCGATTATTGTCAAAAAAATCAAGAAGGGCGGTCATGGCCACCATGGCGGCGCTTGGAAGATTGCCTATGCCGACTTCGTAACGGCCATGATGGCGTTCTTTTTATTGATGTGGCTACTGGGTTCAACATCAAAAGGCGATTTGAACGGTATTGCTGAATATTTTAAAACTCCCATGCAGGTTGCCATGCAAGGTGGCAGTGGTTCGGGGGATTCCTCCAGCGTGATCACAGGTGGGGGGCAGGATTTGACCCGCAAATCAGGGCAAGTGAAGCGTGGTGAAACCGAGGCTCTACGCAAGAGCTACACCATTAAACAAGCTGAAGCAGCGATCGAAAAAGAAGAGCGCACCAAACTGGTTTCTCTTAAAGAAAAAATAGAAGATCAGATCAATGCGGATGTCAAAATGACGGATTACAAAAATCAGATCAAGTTGGACATCACCACAGAGGGATTACGCATACAGATTGTGGACGATAAGAATCGCCCCATGTTTGATCTGGCGAGCTCAAGGCTGCAGCCTTACACCAAGAATATTTTGGCGGTGATTACAAAAAGTCTCAATGATGTGACTAATAATATTAGTATCGCCGGGCATACCGATGCCCACGCTTATGCTGGAGGCGAAAAGGGTTACAGCAACTGGGATTTATCTGCTGACCGCGCTAATGCTGCGAGAAGATCTATGATTGATTCGGGCTTGCAGGACAGTAAAATATTACGGGTGGTGGGTTTGGGTGCGTCGTCGATGTTTAATGAACAAGACCCGCTTGATCCCATGAATCGTCGAATCAGTATTGTTGTTGTCAATAAGAAAACAGAGAATTCAATTCGTCATCAAGCGCCCACTATTGTTGAGGATGCCGAGCAAGCTAAAGAAGTGATCAATGGGGTAACACCGCCTAATATCGCACCTGCAGCGGTCAATGATGTTAAGGCAGTTTCACCTCCTAAGCCCATGGTGACGCACGCAAGGTAAAAAAATTATTAGGCTTTCAAGATTTAGGTTGTAATATTTGTTTGGTTAAATCTTCATATTTCATTGGTTTTTTCATTCACACCATGACGCAGCATGAGTTGAATACAGTTTAGGCCTCGAATTAAAGGGGTGTTTCATGGTAGAACAAAAGATATAGAGCAAGTATGCCTGTTATGCTTGTCATCAAGTTTCATTGAGCAACAATCGCTAATTGAATGTTATAGGGGTTGTCCCCTCATCAGCACTGGGAAGAATGCATGTCTGAACTGCTAAAGAGCATCGATGCCCGTACCCGACTTGCCGGGACGAATAAGCTTGAAATATTGCTTTTTACGCTTGGGCTCGATCAACGAACTGGCCGCCGAGAAACATTTGGTATCAATGTATTTAAGGTCCGCGAAGTGATGCGTACCCCCGATATCACGCGTGCGCCCGATATGCCTCCCGGTATTGAAGGCATGGTGAGCTTACGTTCACAGTTGACCGCGGTGATCGACTTAGCAAAATTTGCGCGCGTTGATACGGCTACGCCTCCAGAAATCATGATTGTTACGGAGTACAACGGACATTCTCAAGGGTTTTTAGTTGAAGCCGTTGATACCATTCTTCGACTGGATTGGGCCATGATGAAAGTCCCTCCAGATATGATGAGTGCTGAGATGGGAGGGATGGTCACTGCAGTGACAGAACTCGAAGATGGTCGAATCGTGATGATGTTAGATGTCGAAAAAATCTTATCTGAAACGATGCATTCAGATCATGAAATTATTTTTCGCAACATCAGAGCAATCAGTCATGAGGCTGAACGAACGGTATTCTTTGCTGATGACTCTAGTGTGGCCAGAAAGCAAATGGAGCGCACTCTTGATGCAATGCATGTTAAGCATTTGTCCGCGATCAATGGAAAAAAAGCATGGGAAGAACTCAAACGTGTCGCTGAGTACGCCGATGCGCAAAATATTACGGTCAGTGAGTTAATTCAGTTAATCATCACTGATGTCGAAATGCCTGAAATGGATGGTTATACATTGACCAAACTCATCAAGAGCGATGCACGATTTGCTCATATTCCAGTTCTGATGCATTCCTCTTTGTCCGGTGACTCGAACGATAAACATGGAAAAGATAACGGTGTGGATGAGTACATCTATAAATTTGAGCCACAACGCCTTGCTGAAGTCGTTACGCGCTTTTTGGTTGGGGATTCTAATTAATGGCTTCTACCGCATCCTTTGAAATCCCATCCTCAGGAAACTTGCTTGAATCAGTTGATGCAAGAACAAAACTTGCTGGCTCTAATAAGCTAGAGATTCTTCTGTTTTCATTAGGTACTTCTGAGATATTCGGCATCAACGTTTTTAAGGTGAGAGAGGTTTCCAAAACCCCTTTAATTACCAAAACACCCAATATGCCTTTTGGCATGGAAGGCGTGATTTCGCTGCGCGGCAAAATTGTTCCTGTCGTGAATCTTGGTACTATAGTTAAATTGCGTTCCGAAGCTGAGTCTGCAGGGGGTTCCATGTTGGTTATGGAATATAACCGCAGAGTATTGGGCTTCTTGGTGGATCAAGTTGATCGAATTATTCGTGTCGAATGGTCTGATGTGAAACCCCCTGAATCTTTGTTGACCGGTGATCATGGGATGATCACGGCCATTACCCATCTAGAGGGCGGTAAGCTCGTGTCTATTCTAGATGTCGAAGAAATCTTGGTGAATACCTTTGGTGAAGAGCACAAGCCAGAACTTGAACCCATGGAGTCTGCTGAGAACTGCACAGTATTCTTCGTTGATGATTCTAATGTTGCGCGTCGTCGTATCATTGAAGTGTTAGAAAAAATTGGCGTGAAGCACAAGCAAGCTACCAATGGTTTAGAGGCTTGGGAACGGCTCCAAGGCGAGGCCGCCTTCGCAGAACAGCATGGCATGCCATTATCAGATCAAATCAGATTAATTATGGTCGATGCGGAAATGCCTGAAATGGATGGTTATGTGTTGACCCGAAATATTAAGAGTGACCGCCGCTTTCAAGGTATTCCCGTTGTGATGCACTCCTCCCTCTCCTCTGAGGCAAATCGCACAATGGGGCAGAGTGTCGGAGCGGATGCTTACGTGGCAAAATTTGATCCGCAAATCCTTGCAGAGACTTTGCGCCCCTTACTGTCGCGATAAATGATTGCAAATCTTGGAGTGATGAATGGCTGACCCAAACATGCGTTTTTTAGTCGTTGATGATTTTTCGACGATGCGCAGAATTGTGAGAAACCTTCTTAAAGAGCTAGGCTTCAATAATGTTGAAGAAGCTGAAGATGGGGCTGTAGCGCTTACTAAGCTTCGTGCTGGCCGCTATGATTTTGTGGTTGCAGATTGGAACATGCCTAATATGGATGGGCTCACCATGTTGCAAACCATTCGTGCGGACGATAGCTTGAAGCATTTGCCTGTGTTGATGGTCACTGCCGAGGCCAAAAAGGAAAATATTATTGCTGCTGCCCAGGCAGGTGCGAGTGGTTATGTTGTTAAGCCTTTTACGGCTGCTGTGCTAGATGAGAAGCTCGGTAAAATTTTCGCCAAAATGGCGAGCTAATAAGTTAGGAATCTTGAATTTATGAGTACTGCCGCAGAACGCGATTCCGATGAGCTAGAAGCTCTATTCGATAGCATCTCATCAGCTGTTGCCCCAGCTGCCGCACCCGCTGCAAAAACTGACGCTGCCCCTGCCGCAACTGCTGCTAAGACTGACAACGACGAGGAAGTCGTATTTCCTGACCAGGCAACAAGTAGCACAGAGGATATCGTTCAACGTTTGGGTCAAATGACCAGAGCGTTGCACGACAACCTGCATGCGCTGGGTTATCACTCCAAAATTGAGGAAGCTGCTAAGGCGATTCCTGATACGCGTGAACGTCTGGATTATGTTGCAAACTTAACGGGTCAAGCCGCAGACAAAGTGTTGACGCTGACTGAGAACTCAATCCCTGTTCAGAGCAAAATTGCTACAGACGCTGCATTTCTTTCTCAACGTTGGCAGGCGCTGATTTCGAATCAGTTGACCGTTGAAGATTTTCAGATGTTAGTCCAGCAGACGCGCGATCACCTGAGTATGTCTGCGATCAAATCTGAAGAAACGGCGCAAAGTTTGCGCGATATCATGTTGGCTCAGGATTTTCATGACTTAACAGGTCAGGTCTTGCGTAAGGTGACTGATATGGCACAATCTTTAGAGATTGAGTTGGTCACATTGCTTGTTGATAGCGTCAGTCCGGAAACCAGAGCAACGATTGACATGGATACGGGTGAGGGCTTAATGAATGGCCCTGTGACCAACACCAATCGTTCGGATATTGTCGCAAACCAGTCTCAGGTTGATGACCTGTTGGCCACGCTAGGATTTTAAATTGAGTGATTTCGCCGGCAATGAAGAGCTACTACAGGACTTTCTGACGGAAGCCACCGAGCTCCTTTCTGACGTCGATAACAAGTTAGTGGATCTTGAGAAACGACCTGCTGATCGCGCTTTGTTAAATGATGTGTTTCGTGGGTTTCATACCATTAAAGGGGGAGCAGGGTTCCTTTCGGCTACAGCATTAGTTGAACTTTGCCACCGCACTGAAAACCTTTTCGATAAGCTTCGAGTCGGAGAACTTACCTTATCTCCCGAGCTCATGGACATCATCATGGCGGCTACCGGTCAGGTCCGCTATATGTTTGGTGCTTTGGGTCGCTCAGTCCAGCCAGATCCTGCAGAACCGGAGGTATTAGCCGCATTAGATGCGGTTCTTGCAGGAGAGCCCGTCACGAGCGCAGCATCGACTGACGTGGCTCCTGCTGTAGCTAAAGCTCCTGATGTAGTCGTGACCCCTCCTTCAGTGACGGTTACAACAGATACTCAAGCTGCTTCTGTGGTGAATTCTTCTGGATCTATTCCCCAAAAAGACGGTCAGCCTGATTGGGCCTATTTACATGGAATCGTTACAGGAAAGCCTCAAGCACCCACTGCTTCGGTGCCGCAGCCCGCTTCACCTGTCGTTTCTTCCTCATCACCGCAAGCCTCTTCACCTCCGCAACCCTCACCCCCTGCCCGACCAGAAAAGTTGGAGCCACCCAAAATGGATACTCAGTCATCGTCATCCGAAACAGAACAAGCGAGTGGTCGTGCCCCCAAAGCGGATAAACCAGCAGATGCTCCTGCTCGTCCGCGTCGTGAACCGGCTCCTGCGGCTTCTCCCGCTGCCCGGGAGACCACGGTTCGCGTGGATACTGAGCGTTTAGATCATGTACTCACCTTGTCGGGTGAAATAGGCTTGATCAAAAACCGCCTGACGCGCTTGCGTTCGGATTTGTTGGGTGGAAGAACCGATGCCGATACCTTGCGTGCTTTGGATGAAGCCGTAAGCCAACTAGATCTATTAGTTGGAAACTTGCAAAACGCAGTCATGAAGACGCGTATGCAACCGATTGGACGCTTGTTTAATAAATATCCTCGTTTGGCTAGAGACTTGGCTCGCCAATTGGGTAAAGAAGTGGACTTGGTTCTGATCGGCGAAGACACCGAAATTGATAAGACCATGCTGGAAGATTTGGGTGATCCTTTGGTTCACTTGGTCCGTAATGCTGTTGACCACGGTATCGAGAAACCTTCAGAGCGTCGTTCGGTTTCAAAACCAGATAAATGTTTGGTGCAGTTGTCTGCGCGTCAGGAAGGTGACCATGTGGTCATTGAAGTGACGGATGATGGACGCGGAATGCGCCCCGATGTTATTCGCAGCAAAGCCATTGAAAAAGGGGTGATTTCTGCAGAAGATGCCAATACCTTGGACGCGCGCGGTTGTTTGAACTTGATTTTCTTACCGGGTTTTTCAACCAAATCAGAAGTGTCTAGTGTTTCAGGTCGCGGCGTAGGGATGGATGTCGTTAAAACCAACATTCAGAAACTGAATGGCAAGATCGATGTGCATTCCGAACCTGGCAAAGGGTCACGTTTTACGATTTCCTTGCCCCTCACTATGGCTATTCTGCCTGTATTGGTCGTGCGTTTGGGGCAGCAACCTTTCGCTGTGCCTTTGAGCTTGGTCCGCGAGATTTTGCCTATGATTCCTGGCGAATTGCAACAGGTCACGGGCAAAGCAACGATGGTAGTGCGCGGCGAGGTATTGCCGGTCATTCCGTTATCCAATTTACTGGGTTGGGAGCATCAGGGACCCAACTTGGGTGGAGTTTTGCTTGAGTTCTCAGGCGTCAAATTTATTCTTGCTATCGACTCCTTTGCGGGTCGTGACGATGTGGTCATTAAATCACTCGAGGGCTTTAAGCCTCGTGGTGTGGCCGGCGTCACCCTCTCCAGCGAAGGCCAAGTAGTGTTAATCCTAGATCTCAAAGAATTGTTGGACGATACGGGATGGACCAACGGTGGAATTGGTCAACAACAAGCCCGCGATTGGCTCTCTTCCATGGATGTCATTTAATTTTTCTCCGCGGTTTAAAATATCAAACCTGAAACGGGCTGAATAAGCCCGTTTTTTACGCCCCGAATAAGCCCGTTTTTCACTTCTTCCTCTGACCTTTGTATTTTAGGTTGGCACTTGATAATCGTTTCACGATGATAGTGTTAACCGAGCCATGGGGGGTCGGAGCCGTCATCGTGACGGAGTCTTGGCCACCATGGCTGAAGAAAGTGATTTAGAAAAAACGGAATCGCCCTCACCGCGAAGACTAGAACAAGCGCGAGAAGAGGGACGTGCGCCACATTCGCGAGAACTGGCATCGTTCTCGGTTTTATTTTCCGCCATCGTAGGCCTCGCCATCATTGGTGAATCGCTAGCCTCAGCGATGCGCCGTGATCTGAAAGCCGGTCTTACCTTTGATCACAACTTAGTGCTGCATCCTGAGTGGATGACTGAGCGCTTGGGTGAAATGTCCATGTCTACGGTTGGGACATTACTGCCTTGGTTCGGCGGTATCTTGCTGTTTGGCAGCCTAATCCCCTTGACCATGTCTGGTTTTCTCTTTTCTACAAAAAATTTCATGCCTGATTTTTCGCGCCTTTCTCCTGCGCGTGGCTTGGGCAATATGTTGTCTGTATCAGGTTTGGTGGAATTACTTAAAGCCATTCTTAAAGCCGCACTGATTGGTGGTTTAGCCGCATGGTTTTTATGGAGCAGCGAGGGTACCGCCCTAGGATTGGCCAATTTAGATGTTGGGCAGGGCGTGACAACCGGGATTGATTTAATGCGTCGCTGTATGTATGTCCTACTGGCTGGCTTAGCTGCGGTTGTGGCGATTGATGTGCCTTTTCAACTCTGGCGTCATCACGATAGTTTGAAAATGACCCGCGAAGAGTTAAAGCAAGAAGCCAAAGAAACAGATGGTGATCCTCATGTGAAGGCCCGTATTCGCCAACAGCAACGTGCTGCAGCTCGCCGTCGCATGATGAGTGAAGTTCCCAAAGCTGACTTTGTGGTCACGAACCCGACTCACTATGCCGTCGCTTTAAAATATGATTCATCAACCATGCGCGCTCCTAGAGTGATTGCTAAGGGCGGTGACCTCATCGCACTGAATATTCGTGCGCTCGCCGAGAAGCACAGTATTCCGATTCTTGAGCAGCCACCACTTGCACGCTCGCTTTACAAACACACTCAACTTGAGCAAGAAATTCCTCCAGCGCTGTATTCCGCCGTGGCAGAAGTGTTGGCTTATATTTTCCAACTACGTGCCTTTGAGAGTGGTAAAGGTGCCTATCCTAATCAACCACGTACTGTCGATGTTCCTGATGAGCTGGCTGTGCCTGCCACACCGGGTGTGATCGATGAAGACTCCGAGTCGCTGGATACTTCAAGCACAGGTCTTCAGATGCAAAGCGGGGCCTTGGGTGCGATCTCTGGTATTCAAACTGGTGGGGTACTGAGCGTATGAATCCCTTGATGAACCCTTTACTGAAACGCGTCATGGAGTTTGTGCGCAATATTCAAGTGAAAGGGATGGCCGGTCCCATCCTGATCATTCTGATCTTGGGCATGATGGTCCTGCCTTTGCCTGCTTTCATGCTGGATATCTTATTAACTTTCAATATCGCGATTTCGATCATGGTGTTGCTGGTTGGTGTGAACTCCTTAAAGCCTTTGGATTTTGCTTCTTTCCCCGCTGTATTGTTGCTCACCACCTTGCTCCGTTTGTCCTTGAATGTGGCTTCTGCTCGTATCGTACTGTTAGAAGGCCACACCGGCCCTGATGCGGCCGGTAAAGTGATTGAGGCGTTTGGACACTTTCTGGTAGGTGGTAACTATGCAGTAGGTATTGTTGTATTCGTGATCTTGGTCGTGATCAACTTTGTTGTCATTACCAAGGGTGCCGGTCGTATTGCTGAGGTGAGTGCTCGATTTACCTTGGATGCAATGCCAGGCAAACAAATGGCGATCGACGCGGATTTAAATGCGGGTTTGATTGGTGAGGATGAAGCACGCAAACGCCGTTTGGCGGTATCACAAGAAGCAGACTTCTTCGGTTCTATGGACGGTGCGAGTAAGTTTGTTCGTGGAGATGCAGTCGCCGGTATCTTCATTTTGGTGATCAATATTCTGGGTGGTTTGGTAGTCGGGATGGTTCAGCATGATTTGGACTTCGCCACAGCTGCCAAGTATTACACCTTGCTCACCATTGGTGATGGTTTGGTGGCCCAAGTGCCTTCGCTGATCATCTCGACTGCCGCGGGCGTGATTGTGAGTCGTGTGAGCACAGAGCAAAGCATTGGGCAGCAGCTTACTCTTGAAGTTTTATCTAACCCTGAAGTATTTGGTCTGACGGCATTTATTATTGGCTTGATGGGAATTATTCCTGGCATGCCCCATGTTCCATTCCTATTCTTGGCCGCCTTATTGGGGGCTGCAGCCTACCGAATTACTTCCGCTCGTACTAAAGCCGCGCAAGAAGCTGCTGCTCTGAGTAATGCGCCAGTTACAGAAGCTCCCGAGTCAGCTGAGGCGAGTTGGGATGATGTGACTCAAGTCGATGTTCTGGGTTTGGAAGTGGGGTATCGACTCATTCCTTTGGTTGATAGAAATCAAGACGGTGAACTCTTAAGACGTATTAAAGGGATACGGAAAAAGTTTGCACAAGAAATTGGTTTCCTCGCACCTGCAATTCATATCCGTGACAACCTTGAACTTCGTCCTAGTGCCTATCGCATTGTATTGAAAGGAGTTGAGGTAGGTCGTGGTGAATCGTTCCCGGGCCAATTCTTGGCCATTGATCCGGGTCGTGTCTCTGGTACCTTGCCAGGTGCAGTCACCCGAGACCCTGCCTTTGGTTTGCCTGCGGTGTGGATCGAATCTGGGTTGCGTGATCGTGCTGTATCACTTGGCTACACCGTAGTGGATGCGGGTACCGTAGTTGCAACGCATTTGAACCATGTCATTAGCCAACACGCTTCCGAACTATTGGGGCGCCAAGAAGTTCAACAATTATTAGATCATCTCGCCAAGCAATTTCCTAAATTGGTAGATGAACTTATTCCCAAATTAATCACTTTGCCTGTCTTGCAAAAAGTCTTGCAAAACTTATTGGCGGAAGGCGTGCATATTCGTGATATGCGTTCCATCGTCGATACGCTTACAGAGCATGCAGGACGAACACAAAATCCATCAGAACTCACTGAATTAGTGAGAGGTGCTTTGGGCCGTGCAATTGTGCAGCAGATATTCCCAGGTACTGCAGATGTTCAAGTGATTGCTTTGGATCAGCACCTGCAGCAGTTACTCACCCAAGCAGTGGGCAACGCACCTGATACCGCGAGCATAGAGCCAGGCTTGGCCGATACCGTGTTGCGCGAAGCAGCCTCAGCAGCCGCTCGTCAAGAAGCTCAGGGTGTGACCCCAGTACTGTTGGTGCCGGCTTCATTGCGCGCCATGTTGTCCCGTTTTTTACGCAGAACGATTCCTAACCTGAGCGTCCTTGCTCATAACGAAATACCTGATCAACGCACATTAAAAGTGACTGCCATCATTGGAGGTAAAGCATGAAGGTTCGTAAATTTACAGCTAAAACATCACGCGATGCATTGCGCCAAGTTCGTGAAGAATTGGGCCCAGACGCAGTCATCATGGCTAACCGTATGGTGCGAGGAGGCGTTGAAATTATGGCGGTCTCTGCAAAAGAAATGGCCCTCGCGGCACCCCGAACTCCCAAGGTAGTCGAGCCAGTGACGGCTCCTTTGGAAATGACCGAGGAAGACATTGTGCACGAGGGGATCACCGCATCGACTCCGGCAACCAGTGATGCCCTAGAAGCTTTGGCCAATGAAGTAAAACATTTGAGTGGAATGTTAAATCAAACTGCCGCACGTCAAGCAAGACTTCAAGAACAATCTATACAAGCCAAAAAAGAAATTCCCATGATCACAAAATCAGAGATTACAGCCTCAGAGCACGCCGCTTCAGATGAAGTGCATCGTTCAAAAGCAGCTGTTGTTCCGGCTGCTGAGGAGTGGATGAAAAACATGATGGGTGAACTGCGCTCCATGCGTAATCTGATTGTTGATCAAATGGGTGCAATCGCCATTAATGAGTCCATTCGAGTTCCTGCTGAAAAGAGTAGGGCGGCTAAAAAGCTCTCCGCTGCTGGTTTTAGCATGCCCCTTATTCGTAAGGTGACAACACGACTTCCAGATCGTGTCAGTGAGCAAGACGCACTTAACTTTGCGCGGAGTGCCTTATCCAGCCAATTGAAAGTAGCAGGAAGCGAAGCAGAAATATTAGATCAAGGTGGTGTCTTTGCCATTGTTGGCCCAACGGGTGCTGGAAAAACGACTACAGTAGCCAAACTCGCCGCACGATTCGTTGTGCGTCATGGTGCAGAAAACTTAGCACTACTCACCACGGATGGTTACCGTATTGGCGGTCAAGAACAGCTTCGGATATACGGAAAAATTCTGGGTGTAGCCGTGCATGCTGTTAAAGACGCAGAGGACCTGAAACGTACTCTGGCTGAGTTAAAAAATCGCAAATTGATTTTGATTGATACGGTTGGATTATCACAGCGTGACAAATCAGTTTTAGAGCAGCTCAGCCTATTCGAAAACAGTGGAACCGATGTAAAACGCTTGTTATTACTCAATGCCACTAGTCATGGTGATACCTTGAACGATGTGGTGAAAGCCTACCGAGGTAAAGGTTTAGCAGGTTGTATCATCAGCAAACTCGATGAAGCTGCTACTTTGGGGGCCGCTTTAGATGTTGCTATTCGAAATAATCTGAAGCTTTTTTATGCGACTAACGGACAGCGTGTTCCAGAGGATTTAATCTTGGCGAATGCCAAAGAACTTGTGAAAGGGGCTGTTGAAATGGCTTCTGAAGAATCTGGGTACGGTGAGTGGGATGCCAGTTTGCTTTCTCAAGTTTCTTCTGCAGCACAATTAGGGGTGGCACATGCCTGATCAATGGATTGACCAAGCAGAAGGCTTGCGTAAACTGCTGGTAAAAACGCCGCCTCAAATTGTGACTCTGTGTTCGGCTACCCCAGAACCGGGTCGCCCATGGGCTTTGCTTAACCTTGCAGCCGCATTGAAACAAGCGGGTTCTGGGGTACTCATCATTGATGGTGCTGCGGGCCAAGAGGGCGGGTTGATGGCATGTCCTGTGCAGCCTATTCAATTAAAAAATGTTCTGGAAGAAAGCTGCTCACTATCACAGGCGATTTCCGTGGCACCGGAACAGATTCCAGTGATTGCAGCGCAATCTGGGCTAGACGGGCTGGTTGAGGCTTTATCTGAAAATCATTCATTTTCCAGGCAATTAAAATTAGCGTCTGAGACGACTGAGGTCCTGTTGGTCAATACCATCCCCAATGCCCAAGGTTGGCAGTGTCCTGATGCGCTTCTTGGTCAGGAAATGGTGATGACCGTGAGGCCGGAACGGAACTCAGTATCAGCAACCTATGAATTGATTAAAAGCTTGTGTGAGCGTTCTTCACAAAGAGAGTTTCGTTTGCTGATTTCAGGTAATCCGGACGTTCGTGAATCTCAGCGATTACATAAAGCCCTGTCCTCGGCTTTAGCCAGAACGTTGAATGTCAAACTGACTTTGTTAGGTGTGATGCCTTCAGATCGCAACTTGCATCAAGCCGCAAGCCACGGACGTGCTGTTGTGGCAAGTCATCCCAATACCTTTTCTGCGGCAAGTTTCCGCAAAATGGCCGATAGCCTGATACGATGTCGCACTGCGGGATTATCTCGATCAGGTATTTCCACTTCATTAGTGCCGAAAATCAATAAATCAGGCGCTTTTTCTTCAGTAAGGGGCTGATTGTATGTATAAAGCCAACGGAATGACCGATCAAAACGCGTTGCTCAAAGAGCATGCGCCATTGGTTCGTCGTATTGCCCATCACATGGTGGCGAAATTGCCCCCATCAGTGGAAATTGATGATCTGATTCAGGCGGGAATGATTGGCTTGCTCGACGCCATCAACCGATACGAGGAAGACCAGGGCGCCCAGTTCTCAACCTATGCAGCGCAAAGGATACGTGGCGCTATGTTGGATGAGCTTCGCGAAAATGATTGGTTGCCTAGAGGGCAGCGTAAAAATATGCGTCGTGTTGAAGACGCCATTAGTTCATTGCAGCAGAAACTCTCTCGTTCGCCTCGTGAAACTGAACTGGCTGAGCATCTGGGTATTGGCTTATCTGAGTTTCAACAACTATTGCAGGATGCGCGTGGTTATCAGCTTATCCATTTTGAGGATTTTCATGGCGAGGATGATGATCATTTCCTAGATCGAAATCTCTCAGATCCTAGCGGAGATCCCCTTGCATCGCTATTAAATGATGACCTACGCAACAATTTGATTTTTGCTATTACGAATCTTCCTGATCGCGAAAAAATCTTGATGGGTTTGTACTATGAGCAGGAGTTGAATTTAAGGGAAATCGGCGATGTGATGGGCGTCAGTGAATCACGTGTTTGCCAACTGCACAGCCAAGCTATAGCCCGCTTGAGAGCAACGATGCGAGAGCGCCTCTGGACTTCTTTAGATTAATCTTTGATTGCAGTGATGGGTTTGATGAGCGTGCGCTTTCTTGAATGCGGGCGCTACCAGAGGAAGTGCTTAAGCTGACCCGAGGCTTCTTCCAACTGACCCGCGGGATCCGAGTCCATCTTTTCCGTAGAGTTGGCGCACACCAGGGTTGATTCTATCTAGGTGATCCATCGCAAGCCGAATTGTTTTGATATGTTGTTCAATCACGACCCCATTAATCTTATTCAAGCGATTGGCTTCTTCAACCAAGATGAATAAGGGATAATAAGGATCCTCTTGGACTGCCTGTCCACTTTGAATGCGTGAGCGCAGTTCAGATAGCGTATTGATGAGGGTAGGAGTGGTAAAGGTCTCTAAAGCCTCAGCACAGGCAAGCTTTTGTTCTGTTAGACGAACCACAGCCTCAATATTATTTGCTGTAAGCGCATCTTGTTCTTCTTTCAGGATCGCTACAAATTGTTGGGCCAGCTCTTGACCGCGTTGGCTAGGCCCTTCTGACATTCAGCTAAGCGCCTCGTGAATTTCTTGAGGACAACATTTCTTTGACGCTTTCTAGCAATTTATCTGCAATGTTCTCAGGATTGACTTGAAAAGACCCATTTGCGATGGCCTGTTTGATTGAGGCCACTTTTTTGGTATCAAATACTTCGCCGGTTCCTGCCATAGCAATGGCGCCCTGAAGCTGAGATACCGCTGGGCTGAGCGTAACCTGACTGGATTCAGCCTTGGCATTCGTTAAAGGGGTGGGAGCTGCAGCCTTTTGACTGGCTTGCGAGCTATCCGCAGCATTACTGCCTGCTATGGGCAAGCTGCCGGCCCCTACAACAGGGTTATTTGTATTGCTGATCTTCATTTGAGCACTCCGGAAATATACCTACCATGCTCCTGCTAACGACCTTCGCCGCAGATTCTTTAGGCTTTTTTTAAAGAATAACTAATAAAAGTTTGAAGATCAATGTTTTAAAAGGATTTTTTTTAAACTCATTTTTTTACAAACGAAGTTCAACAGTACCGCCAGAACGGGCGATCCCTGAAACAAGGCTGCCACGAGGGGTGCGTACCTGAACAGATTGCCCATCGCTCGCGTTGCTGAGGGCTACGCCCTCGCCGGTAATTTGAAAGCCTTGGCCAGCCAATCTCAGACGAACAGGTTGACCGGATTGCACCACATAAGCAAGTTTGATTTGTTGGCGGCGAATGAGGCTGCCTGCGGGGACATTGTTGACTAAGGTATTTCCGTACAGGGCTTCGGGCGTATTCACGACGCCGGAGGGAACCTCATTGATGTCGGTCATTTTGATCATCAGATCTGCAGGCGTGAGATTCTGCCCTGCACTCAGGGGGTGCGACGCCACAAGATAGGGTGCCAGAATTTGAACCTGTGCTTGCAGGAAGAGAGTCCAGCGACTCGGAGTGATACAGCGAACACCTACCGTTGTTTTTCCCTGCGCTCTTGCTCCTGGCGGGAGAAACGCTTCAATACGCTCGCAACGAGGAAGATCTGCCACTTGTTCGGGTGTATTCACCTGAACGTGAACCTCGCCAAGACCTGATGCTTCTTGATTGAGAAATTTGCTCGCTTCTTCTGTTAAGCGATGGGCGTCAACCATGAGCGGAGTCTCTGCTGCAAATAGGTCCGTGATAACGCCAATAAACGCCAAAAGGCATATGAGCTCTAAAACCCGTTGTATTAGGCTGTAATCTTGGTGGTGTTGGTTCATGATCATGGCTGCCACCCTTTGAGGGATTCGGACTGCCATTATCTAAAGAATCGCTTAAATTGAATCTGACGAATAAAGGCCTGAAAAGGTCTTTAATCCAAGTATGAGTTAACAACAGATCACGTAGTATCGGCACATGAAAGGAGAACTGAAGGGCTCTCTTAAACAAATTAGGAAAAGACGAGATGAACGAGACGCTTGACGGCGTGTTTCATTACTACCAAACCGCCATTAGCTTAAGAAGCTACCGCCAAGAGGTATTGGCTTCAAATATCGCTAACGCTGATACCCCAGGGTACAAAGCGCGTGACTTTGATTTTGGTACTGCGTTGAATACCGCGCTGAATCATCCTGGGTCAACGGGAAGTACGGGTACGGGCTTCCCCCTTGCTAAGACGAATCCAGACCATTTGATTAAAGATCCTGCTTTGACCCTATCCGCTAAAGGACATTTACCGGGTTCTCCTGTTTTGGACCCAGTGGGACATCAGCTTGCACAAGCTTCTGCAAAACTCGAATACCGCGTACCGAACCAAGATAGTGCAGATGGCAATACCGTAGATATGGACCAAGAACGAACAAGTTTTGCGAACAACGCCATTCATTATGAGGCGAACTTAACCCTGCTAACAGGTCGTATTAAAGACCTCATTGCAGCGACAACAGCTTAATTTGCTGACAGGATAAGAGAGGATTCATCATGGCTTTATCAACAATATTTGATGTCGCTGGTTCCGCGCTCACTGCACAATCAAAGCGCCTCAATGTGGTGGCGAGTAACTTAGCCAATGCCGATAGTGCAAATACCAGTGCTGATACGGCTTATCACGCTAAACAGGTTATTTTTCAGACCTTAAATCTGGGTAGCAATGCAGATAAAGGAGTGAAAGTATCTTCAGTCGTTGATGACCCTTCTCCTATGCACACTGTTTACGAACCCAATCACCCTTTGGCAAATGCTGAAGGATACGTCACCTACCCCAACGTGAATCCGGTTGAAGAAATGGTCAATATGATTTCTGCATCACGCTCTTACCAAAATGAAGTTGAAGTGATGAACACTACGAAGTCATTGCTACAAAAAACCTTAACCCTAGGCCAGTAATAGGCCGCTCAATACGAATGCTCTTTGAGGAGTCATTAAATATGTCAACCATCAACACCAATACACAGAATTCCAACCCGCTCATCAACACCGGAGCGTCGAATGCTTCATCGGCCTCTGGTTCTGCATCTGCTTCTTCTGCATCTGCTACCTCTGCAGCTGCCATTCAGAACGAATTTTTAACACTGTTCACCACACAGTTAAAAAACCAAGATCCATTGAACCCCATGGATTCCTCGCAGATGACATCTCAGCTTGCACAAATTAGTACCGTAAGCGGGATCCAGACGCTGAATCAAACTATGCAATCCATGATGACCAGTAACACTGCAGTTCAAGCCTCTCAGTCTGCTGCACTCATCGGTAAAACCGTGATGGGGCCCGGTAGTCAATTTGCTTGGAATGGAACGGGCAGTGCGCAGATTGGCGTTTCTCTGCCATCCAATGCAGATTCTGTCAGTGTAAATATCCTCGATGCTGCGGGACAAACGGTTCGTTCTTTCAGTGATACCAACCAATCAGCTGGAACCTCATCAATTACGTGGGATGGAAAAGATAGCAGCGGAAATATCCTTCCCGCTGGTAACTACACTGTAAAAGCCTCAGCGTCTAAGGCAGGTGCTGCAGTGACTGCTGCCACTTTGGTACAAGGAGTGGTGACAGGGGTGACGAGTAATAGCAGTGGGGTGAGTTTAACGGTTCAGGGCGGTGGGAGTGTTCCTCTCAACTCGATAACCCAGATTAATTAAGTTCAGCCATACACGCTTAAGGGAGAAAGAAAGATGAATTTCGGAATTGCAATTAGTGGGCTCAATGCCTCTTCAACCAGCATCGACACGATTGGAAATAATATTTCTAATGCCAGCACGGTCGGTTTTAAGACAGCCGTGACGGAGTTTGCTGCCCAGTATTTGCCTCCTATTGGTGGGGGATCCGCACAATCTGGTGGGGCTGGGGTGAAGGTAGAGCAAGTGGCGCAGCAATTTACCCAGGGCAGCATTACCAACACGGGCAACAGTTTAGATGTGGCGATTGATGGTAATGGTTTTCTTCAGCTTAACAATAATGGCGTGACACAATTTACGCGCAATGGACAGCTTCAGGTAGACGCACAAGGCTATCTGGTTTCCAGTAACGGCGCCCGAGTTCAAGGCTATGCCGCAAATGGAAGTGGTGGGGTCATCGCTGGAACAGTGACAGATCTTAAAATTCCGACCGTAGAAAGTGCACCCAGCGTCACTACAGTCGTTAAAGGAAATCTGAATTTAGATTCTCGGTCCACCGTTCCAACCACGACTGTTTTTAGCCCAAGCGATCAGACTTCATTTAATAATGAATCTTCAGTGACTGTCTATGATTCGCTAGGTAACCCGCATACCCTATCTAATTATTTCAAACTCTCTGCTACGCCTGCAGCTGGGGGGCCTTCTATATGGAATGTATATTCTTATTTAGATGGCAAATCGGCGACTTCATCTGCCGGGGTACCTAGCGTCACTCCGCAATCAAGCAACACGGGAATTACTTCAACTACGGATGTCACCACCACCGCAGGCAGTGGAACAACGGCATATGATTCTATTAACCTTTCCTACAGTGCCACGAATGGCTGGACAGGAACGGATGCGACACAAACGAGTGCAGCCGTTACAGTAACCCCTACTACCAATGCAGATGGCTCAACCACGTTGGCGATTTCAACGCTGCTGGGTGGAGTCACTGCTACAGGTCCTACAGTGACGTTATCTGCTTCAGATATTCCTTCTGATGGTGATCGTCTTTCGGTGCAGCAGGCGCCAGCAACGTTGACATTTAATGCTTCGGGGGCTTTGGTAGGGGCTAATGGTAGTTCAAGTTCAAACATTGTTTCTTTAGCGGCGCCGTTGACGAATGGATCTAAAACTCCTTTGTCGATTGGTTATGATTTTACAGGTACGACCCAGTATGGTTCATCGTTTGCGGTAACAGCATTAACCCAGAATGGTGGGGGGCCAGGCGTACTCACAGGGTTCTCATTTAGTCCAGATGGAACGATTACCGGAACCTACAGCAACGGAAAAACCGGCGCACTGGGTCAAGTTACCCTGACTAATTTTGTGAACCCACAAGGTCTTGAGCGAAACGGAGATAACACATGGGTCGCATCAGCTCTTTCTGGAGCCCCGATTGCAGCAGCGCCCGCTGGATCTAATGGTACCGGTTCATTGCAGGGATCTTCTCTAGAGTCTTCTAATGTCGATCTTACAAAAGAATTGGTGAATTTGATTACTGCGCAGCGTGATTATCAAGCGAGTGCGCAAACCGTGAAGACCTTGGATGCCATGTTTAACACGATTGATACCCTGCGTTGAGGTGACTAAATGGATCGCATGATTTACACGGCTATGACCGGTGCCAAGCAGACGATGGAGCAGCAAGCCACCGTGACCAATAACTTGGCCAACGTGAATACCACTGCTTTTCGATCGGAGCTTGCTACATTTCGTGCGGTCCCAATTCTTGGAAAAGCGCAACCCACCCGAGCCTTCGTAACAGATTCAACCCCCGGCGCTGACTTTACGCCCGGTAATTTTCAGCAAACGGGGCGCGCCCTCGATGTAGCGGTTCAGGGCACCGGTTGGATTGCAGTAAGAGCCAATGATGGTTCTGAGGCTTATACCCGTGATGGAAATTTGCAAGTACAAGCGAACGGACTCCTCACCACTCACAATGGAACAACCGTCCTGAGCGATCCTGGGCCTGGCGCTCCTCCCGCTCCTATCAACATTCCACCTAACTCAGTCGTGACTGTCGCTCCTGATGGAACGGTATCCGCCACTTCATCGCAAGGTGGAAATATTCCCCCTATCGTTGTGGTGGCCGGAAAAATACGTTTAGTTGATCCTCCTGCAAGCAATATGATGCGTCGCGATGATGGCTTGTTTCAAACCCGCGATGGCCGTGCTGCAGCCCCTAGTGCAACTGTACAAGTCGCATCCGGAAATTTGGAGAGCAGTAACGTGAATTTAACGCACCAAATGGTGCAAATGATTGAGCTATCTCGACAGTACGAACTCAATACCAAAATGATTACCACCGCAAGTGAGAACGAAAAATCAGCTAGTCAGTTATTGACCTTAAGCTGATTTATAAAAACCAAATAACTTAACGACGAGACCCAAACCATGAACCGTACCCTAGCGATCGCAAAAACAGGAATGGATGCCCAACAAACTCAAATGGATGTCATTTCCAACAACCTAGCAAACGTTGGAACAAATGGCTTTAAAGCCTCGCGCGCGGTGTTTGAAGATTTGATTTATCAAACCATTCGTGCGCCTGGTGCGCCTAGTAGTACTCAGACCAATTTACCTTCAGGGTTGCAACTGGGTACGGGTGTTCAACCTGTCGCTGCGGAGCGCATTTTATCGCAAGGGAACCTTACCGCTACTGGAAACCCAAAAGATGTAGCAATCAGTGGGAATGGCTACTTTCAGGTGCTGATGCCAGACGGCACAACAGGTTATACCCGGGATGGTGCCTTTCAAACCGATGCAACTGGGCAACTTGTTACTGCAAATGGTTATGTGATTCAGCCTCCCATTACTATTCCCGCTAATACTTTGACGGTCACCATTGCTGCAGACGGCACCGTTTCCGTGACGCAACCTGGAGCGGCTACCCCAGTTCAGATTGGTAATTTGCAGTTAGCAATGTTTCAAAATCCTGCGGGCCTGACTGCATTGGGTGGAAATATCTACCAAGAAAGCGGTTCATCAGGCAACGCAGCAACAACTGCTCCGGGACAAAATGCTGCAGGTTCTTTGCAAGCAGGTTATATCGAAACCTCTAACGTGAATGTGGTTGAAGAACTGGTGAATATGATTCAAACCCAGCGTACTTATGAAATCAATAGCAAGGCGATTTCAACTGCCGATCAAATGTTAGCCAAACTTTCGCAAATGTAAATCATGAAAAAAATAATTTCACTCCCTACGTTTAGCTTTGTTTCTGCTCTCGCTCTGGTCTTATCAGGGTGTGCTCATGAGCCTGCTCCTAATTCGATCATTTCTCAGCCATCTACTGCGCGTCCGGCGTTGGCAATAGACGATCCGGAGCCCACCGGTGGTATTTATCAAACCCGCCCTGGTTATGGTTATCGCCCCATTTTTGAAGATCGACGCGCTCGCCAAGTAGGCGATACGATTATTGTTACCTTAAACGAAAGTACCACGGCGAGTAAGAAGTCTTCAGCAGATGCCTCCCGCGCCACTTCTTCGGCTTTAACGATCTCGCCTATCAAAGGTTTACCTACTTTAGGGCTTGCTGGGGCCAGTCTAACGGGAACCGATACGACTAAATTTGCTGGGGCAGGGGACGCTGCAGCGACGAACACTTTCACGGGCACAATCACGGTGACAGTGATTGAAGTTCTATCTAATGGCAATTTGATTGTCAGCGGAGAAAAACAAATTGCGGTGAATCAGGGGACAGAATTTATCCGTCTCGCAGGAGTTGTGAATCCCGCAAATATCTTGTCTGGAAACACCGTTTCTTCTACCCAGATTGCGGATGCAAAACTGGAGTACAAGGCGAATGGCTTTGTGAATGATGCCCAAGAAATGGGTTGGATGCAGCGGGCTTTCTTAAAAGCATCACCTTTCTGAGAGATTAATAAACATGTTTTTAAATGCCCACTCCATGTTGAACCGTTTAATGCGTGCTTTTGCACAATCTAGCCACATTCTTCTCACTGCTTCAGTGGTCTTGGTGTTGTGTACGCCTTGCTATGCCGAACGGATTAAAGATATTGCCAATATCCAGGGTGTAAGACCTAATCAATTGGTAGGCTATGGTTTAGTAGTGGGATTGGATGGAACAGGTGACCAAACCACGCAGACTCCTTTCACGGTTCAAAGTTTGATTACCATGATGGGCCAATTAGGGGTGAACCTTCCTCCCGCAACTAGCCTGCAGTTGAAAAACGTGGCTGCAGTCGCTGTTACGGCGGAACTTCCCGCCTTTGCTCAGCCGGGACAGCGTCTTGATGTCGTGGTGGGCTCCATTGGAAATGCGAAGAGTTTGCGCGGTGGAACACTGCTGATGACCGCATTGAAAGGAATTGATGGTCAAGTGTATGCCCTGGCTCAAGGTAACGTAGTGATCGGTGGAGCAGGGGCTTCGTCAGGTGGCGCCTCAAAGCAAGTGAATCAGCTTTCAGCAGGGCGTATTTCTGAAGGTGGAACAGTAGAGCGTGTGGTTCCTACAAAGGTTGGAGCCAATGGTATTTTGCACCTAGAACTTCACAAAACAGATTTCGGTACTTCACAGAAGATTGAAGAAGCAATTAATAAGAAATTCACGGGTGATATTGCGCGCGCAGTGAATGGTCGGACAATTGATGTGCGCGTGCCTGAGGCGGCAGATGACCTAGTGAAGTTTATCTCTGAGCTAGAAGCTTTGTCTGTTACTCCCGCCCAAGGATCCGCGCGGGTGGTGGTGAATGCGCGAAGTGGTGCAGTGGTGATGAATCAGAATGTTATTCTGGAGCCCTGTGCCGTCGCACAAGGAAGCCTTTCAGTGACCATCACCCCTGATCCTGCAGTGAGCCAACCCAATCCTCTTTCAAATGGTGTCACTGCAGATACAACCAAAACCAATATTGATATTAAGCAAGAAGGGGGTTCGCTCATCAGTCTGAAAGGAGGCGCGACCTTAAACGATGTAGTAAAAGCGCTGAATACTTTAGGTGCGACTCCCGGTGATTTGATTTCGATTCTAGAAGCCCTGAGAGCTTCTGGAGCGCTCCACGCTAATTTAGAAATTATCTAAGGCTCTCTATTATGGCTATTGATCCTTCTCACAAACTTGGTCTGTCGATTGACCCTGCTTCATTGCAGGCCTTGAAAAATCAATCCCGCAATGCGCCTGAGGCGTCTTTGAAGACGGCTGCCAAGCAGTTTGAAGGCGTCTTCTTGAATATGATGCTGAAGAGTATGCGCGATACCGTGCCGCAGGATGGTCCAGGAAATAGCCAACAAACAAAAATGTTTCAGGGCATGTTGGATGAGCAATATGCTTCTGCTTTGAGCCAAGGGCGAGGACTGGGTTTGGCGGATATGATCGTTCGGCAATTTAAGGCCAATGGTCAGGTGGCTGCATCCAGTGATGATGCTTCTGGTGGTGCGTCTGTTTCTGCCGCTTCCTCCGCAGGCTCAAGCACAGATACGGTAGGGTTGGCCAAGGAAAGTGCTCCTGTTCGTCTGCCAAGCGTAAGTCTGCCTTCTGGTAATCCGCTATCGAGTTCTAACGCACCTTCTCCTTCAAATATAGATGCAGTGGGTAAATCTTCTTCTTCAGCTCCCGCTTCGTTTAAAGAAAAAATGGCTGATTTTGCCGATTCAGCGAGCAAGGCAACGGGTATTCCAGCGCATTTCTTACTTGCTCAAGCTGGGCTAGAAAGTGGTTGGGGTAAACATCAACCGCTCAACGCGAATGGTTCTCCAAGCTTTAATTTATTTGGGATCAAAGCCGGACCCAATTGGAATGGCCCCGTGGTGAAGGCAACGACAACTGAGGTGGTGAATGGAGTGGCACAAAAAGTGGTTCAGACTTTTCGAGCTTACGGTTCCTACACAGAAGCGTTTCATGACTACGCTTCATTGCTGAGTGGTAGCGCGCGCTATGCCAAAGCCTTAGCCGCTAATACCGCACAAGATTTTTCAAGTGCTTTGCAAAAAGCAGGTTACGCTACGGATCCCGCCTATGCACAAAAAATTAAAAGTGCGATCAGGATGATAGGAGGGGTTTCAGCATGATGCGTTTGAGTATGCTGGACTTTTTCAGTCAGGGTTTCTTCAAGTTTCGCGTAAACCTGCCGTTAGCCTCGGTGAGCCATGATGAAATGGTTCTGAAGATTTATAGCTGCTAAATCAGCGGATACGATATGAGCGTTGTCAACCCCAATTTTTTTAATACAGCCGTTACAGGCTTGAACTATGCAAGCTCTGCATTGGCGGTTGTATCAAATAATATCTCCAATTCAAGCCAAGCTGGCTACACGCGTGAGGTCGTCACCACTGTTGACCCAACCGGGGGTGGGGCAGGTGGCGTTATTGTGGGGGAACGTCAAACCAGCGTGTATTTGAACGCCAATTTAATCAATGCTCAATCCAATGCCAGCGAGCAGGGTGCTTATGCACAATATGCAACCCAATTAAACACCATCCTGGCGAGTACTACCGCAACCGGCACTTCAAGCAATATTGCCACTGATATTGGTGGCTCGATTCAGAATTTCTTTTCTAGTGTAAACAGATTGGCTACAACAACAGGAGATGCAACGGGGGCTGCGCGTAATGCAGTGCTCACCAATGCGAACATCTTAACTTCGCAGTTTGCTTCTGTTGGAAACCAAATCAATAGCTTGAGTTCTCAAGTAGAACAAAACATCAATAGCGATATCGGGAGCATTAATGCGCTTGCCTTACAGATTGCTTCAGTCAATCAAAACATTCAACAAGCACAAGGGCAAAGCCTGATACAACCCCCTAACCATCTTCAAGATCAGCGAGATCAGTTGCTTCAGAAACTCAGTAAATTGATTGGGGTGACCACCTTACCCCAAAGTGACGGGACCTTATCTGTTTTTGTTGGGCAAGGACAAGCTCTGGTGTTGGGTGCGACAGCCCAAAATTTGCAAGGTGCAACCTCATCCTCGGATCCCAGTAAGACGATCTTGTCTTATTCCTCTCCAAATGGCCCTATCGCCATTCCTGATAATCAAGTAGTGGGCGGGGAACTCGGGGCTTTGGTTCAGTTTCGTGCGCAGACTTTGGCGCCAACTGCTCAGGCGTTGGGTCAATTGTCGACCAGCTTTGCTGCGACTATTAATAATCAGCTTGCTCTCGGGCGCGATCAAAACCAAAAACAGGGTGCGGCCATGTTTGGTTTGCCGTTGATTCCGAGTTCGGCCTCAACCACAAATACGGGTAATGGGGTGTTAGCGGTCACCATGACCAATCCTTCACTGACGCATCCCAGTGATTACTCAGTTAAGTATGATGGAACAAATTATTCGATTACACGCATCTCTGATGGTTCAGGAGGGGTTGACACCAATGGGAACGCGCTTGCCGCTTCTACAACCTATTCCTCCTTGCCACAAACTGTTGATGGCTTGAATTTTTCTTTGAGCAGCGGTCAGATGCAAGCTGGAGACGCTATTACGGTATATCCCTATGATCAGACCATGGGGGGGGTGAAGGTCATCATGACCAATGGGGCCAATATTGCAGCAGCAGGGGGGGCGATTGCTGTTTCCGCAAATGCCACCAATGCGGGTTCAGGATCACTCGCCATTACGGGATTAACTGGAACACTCGCAAGCAATCTTCCTTCTAGTAATGCCACAGTGAGATTTGTAGACGCCACAAATTATCAAGTGCAGCAAGGAAATGGAAGTTATGGCGACAGTACTGCGCTTGTTAATAACCAGGTCAGTGTAAATGGCGTGACGATGACGTTGTCGGGTTATCCTAAATCGGGCGATACCTTTGCTTTAAGCCCCAATAATTTTGGTATTGCTGACAACTCCAATGTCGCGGCGCTAGATACACTTCAAACTTCAAATACTTTGCTGGGCAATACAACAAACTTTAGTTCTTACTACAGCTCTATCATCGGTACAGTAGGTTTGGCAGGACAGCTGTATCAGGCTACTAGCCAAGCAGCGAATAATTCGTTGACGACTGCGACCACGTCACAACAGACTGTCTCCGGTGTCAATCTGGATGAAGAGGCCGCTAATTTATTGAATTATCAGCGCCAGTATCAAGCTTCAGCTAAGGTGATTACCGTAGCGAGCTCATTATTCCAATCCTTGCTTCAAATCTAAGGACTAGGTTTTTATCATGAGAATTTCTTCTTCTACTATTTTCACGAATGCGGTTGCAGCGATGAATCTGCAGGAAAATATTATCGCTAAAGACCAGCAGCAAGTATCTTCTGGCTCGAGGATTAATTCACCGCAAGATGATCCTTTTGCTGCAGCGACTTCGGTTGTGTTGAATCAGGAAGTCTCTCGAATCAATGATTTCACGCAAAACCGGAGTGCAGTTGAATCTCATTTAAATCAGTTGGGATCCACCTTAAGTTCGATCACTTCAACCTTACAAAGCGTCTCTCAGAGTTTGGTACAGGCAGGATCCCCCACTTTGTCTGGGAGTGATCGCCAGAGTCTTGCTACTGCGCTACAGGGCAATCTGGATGCATTAGTGAGTTATGCCAATATTCAGGATGGAAATGGCAATTATGTTTTTAGTGGCTATCAGACGTACACTCAGCCCTATGATAAGGGTAACTTTATTAGCGCCTCTCCGACTTCTGCCAATACTGGAACAGGGAGCGTTGCACTGACCAATGCTTCTTTAAATTCCGCTTTAGCAGGTACCGCAACGATTACGATCAATTCGTATACCCCTGCAGATTCCACCACGATTCCTGTCACGCCTCAGCAGTTCACCTATAGCATTACGGGTTTGCCTAACGCTAAAGATAACGTGACCAATGCTTCTTCTGATAGTAATGGTTTGATTGATCTCACGAATGGCGGAAAAGTCATTGGAACGCTTAGCTTGAGCGGAACCCCCACGGTGGGGGATAGTTACACGATCAGTCCCCAGCCCGTTACCTACCAAGGTGATCAGGGTGCCCGTTCTGTAGAAGTCAATGATGGCCAATTTGTGAATGCCACCTTAGTCGGCACAGACGTATTTGGATCGATTCCTACTGGCAACGGAACGTTTGCAACAGCAGCCTCTGGGTCAAATACGGGTTCAGGAGTCATTAGTCCTGGTTCTGTTACCAGTTCCTCTGCGCTGACGGGTAATCAGTATGCGATTACCTTCAGCGGAAGTGCAGGGCAAGTGACTGCGGGTAATGAAAATACAGGTTCTGCTTCGTATAACCAAGGGAGTGCAAGCGGAACCCCGACGACTAACGATCAATATAATGTGGTGTTTTCGATCACTGGTGGTCAGACCCAATATACGATTGCTGATATGACTACCGGCGTAAGCTCGGCAGTACAGACCTACTCTACGGGCTCTGCCATTTCACTTCCGAATGGCGCCTCTTTTTCCATTAGCGGAAATCCTGCTTCGGGCGATAGTTTTTCTTATGTACCAGGCCCAGCAACAACTTACAGTATTCAGAATTTAACGACAGGCCAACCCGTATCGGGTCAGACCAATGTCAGCTTCAAATCAGGTAATGCCATCCAGTTTGATGGCATGAGCATGACGATTAATGGTTCGCCCAGTTCTAATGACACTTTCTCAGTCAATCCTTCTTCAACGACGGATGTTTTTACAGTCATTCAGAATGCCATTAATGCGCTTAAAGCGCCCGCTGGGTCTGCGCAGCAAAGTGGCTCCCAGCTTTCAAATGCGCTTACCATTGCCCAGCTGGGGATATCCGGTGCACTTACCCAAGTAGATCTGGGGCAGTCTCAAGTGGGAGGGCGCACGAATCTGTTAACTTCGCTCGATAGCTCCACCGCACTGAATAAAATTAGTTTGCAAAAAGAAATTTCCGTTTTGACTAGCACCGATGAGGCGGCTGCCATTAGTGATCTTTCTCAGGCAATAGTCGCATTAACGGCGGCCCAAAAATGCTTTGTACAGGTGCAGGGATTAAACCTCTTCTCTTTCATTCAATAATTCTATTTCCTTACATCGCTCCTGCTGCGCGCGTAATTCCATCTAAAGAGACCTCCCATAAATGATCAAATGCCAGCAGCCAACCCGGCATGCCTATCATCATTAAGAATAGCCCTGCGGCTAGGGTGATGGGAAAACCAATCGAAAAGAGATTGAGTTGGGGTGCGGCTTTTGAAAGCATACCTAAGGACAGATTCACAATAATCAGGGTAATGGTCACAGGCAGAGCCATCACTAAGCCGTGCAAGCACAGAACACCTCCATACGCCGAGAGCATTTTTATCCCTTCTACTTTTAATCCTATTTCTGCAATGGGCAAGGTTTTAAATGTTTGGGCGAGTGCGCCAAACATAGCGAGATGACCATTAATCGCAAAAAAAACAAGGCCCGATAAAGCGACCATCAAGGCACTTAATGAAGTTGCAGAAGATTCGCTATTAGGGTCATATAAGGTTGCAAAGCCTAAGCCCATTTGCGTGCCTGCCAATTCTGCTGCCAGGCTGACTGCAGCAAACAGGATCTGCATGAGCATGCCCAATGAAACCCCAATGATGATTTCTCTGATGAGTACCCCTATTCCTGCCCATGATCCCACTGACACGGCTGGGAGGGGGCCGAGTGAGGGGGCAATCGCGAGTGTAATGACCGTGCCTAGTAATATGCGAGCAGGTACGGGTATTCCCGTATCAGAGATAAAAGGTGCGGTCATGATCAGCGCTAAGACCCGCGCAAGGGGCCAAATCAACATGGCAAGCCAAAGTTGAAGCTGCGCATCTGTGAAATTGATCATTTGTTTTTTGAGCTTTAGGCTCAGTTCACCATCGTAGGCAGACTGATAAAGAGTTGCCGCGTGTAATCGGTGAGTTGTGCAAGCATCCAAGATCCTGCCAATGCGAGCGTGAGAAAAACGGCAACTAATTTGGGGATAAATGACAAGGTGCTCTCGTTAATTTGAGTTGCAGCCTGAAAAATACTCACCAGTAGTCCAACCCCTAAGGCAACCAGCAACATAGGTGCTGAGATCATTAGGGTAACCTGCAAAGCCTCTCGGCCCATTGTTAATACACTTTCTGGTGTCATCGTTGATCTCTATAACGCTTTAGGTTGCAAAACTTGAGGCGAGAGAGCCTAAGAGGAGTTGCCAACCATCTACTAGAACAAACAACATCAGCTTTAATGGCATCGAAATGATACTGGGCGAAACCATCATCATCCCCATGCTCATCAATACGCTGGCAGTGACCAGATCGATGATGAGAAAAGGGATAAAAATGGCAAAACCAATCTGAAAAGCTGTTTTTAATTCGCTCGTGATGAAGGCGGGAACAAGTAAACGCATGGTGACAGAATCAGCATCCACAGGCGCTGGATCATGCGAAATTTTAACGAATAATGCCAAATCGGACTGACGTGTTTGTTTCAGCATAAAAGCTTTAAGCGGAACACTTCCTTTGGCAACGGCTTCATCGAAACCTATTTTATTTTGGGTAAAAGGTTGCCAAGCTTCACTATAAACCTTATCAAACGTAGGGCCCATTACAAACATGGTAAGAAACAAAGATAAGCCAATAATGACCTGATTGGGTGGTGAGGTTTGTAGCCCTAAAGCGTGGCGAAGTAGTGATAAGACAATCACGATGCGGGTGAATGCAGTGGTCATCAATAGAAGAGCAGGCAGGAATGACAGCGCACCAAAAAACAGCAGTGCTTGTACACTCAAGCTATAAGTTTGCGTACCACCCGGTCCTGGTGCAGCGGTCAGAGCGGGTAACAGCGCAGAGCTCTCTGCTCGGCAATCCAAAACGAACAGCACAGGCAAAAGACATAAAACACTGAGAATGAAGGTTGAGGGTTGACGCTTCCGTAGTGCTTGCATCGTCTTAGAATCTTTTTCTGGGCTTGGGTTTTGCCGAGAATTGAGAAAGCCATTGAGAAAAGCTAGATTTTTGGGGCGCAATTTGAAATTCGCTGACGTTCGTTTGGCGAGGAAGGGTATGCAGGGTGTTGACTTGGCCATTCGCTACGCCTACAACCAACCAGGTATCCGCAATTTCTAAAACCACTACCCGCTCTCTTGCGCCAAGACGCACACCACTCACGATTTTAATAGGGTTTTTCTTGATAGCGGGAAGACCGCTAAAGCGACGGAAAAGCCAAGCACCAATAAACATCACTGCAACTACAATGACCAGACTGCCAAAGGCCTGTAGAAGTGCAGAATTCATCGATTCAGTTTCCTGATTCGCTCGCTGGGTGTAACAACATCGGTGATACGAATTCCAAATCGTTCATTGACCACGACCACTTCACCTTTTGCGATCAAACAATTATTTACATATACATCCATAGGCTCTCCCGCTATTCCATCAAGTTCGACAACTGAACCGGGTGCTAATTCTAACAAGCCTTTAATGGGAAGCTTGGTTCGACCTAATTCCACGGTAATCTGAACCGGTATATCGAGAATCATATCGATATCTCGATTCGAAGAGGGGGGAAGATCTCCTGATAGCGGTTTAAAGATATCAGCCTTAGATGCCTGAGCTTCTTCAACACTCGCAAATGATTCTTGTTCTGCTAGCGCTGCTGCCCAGTCGTCAAGTTCTAGAGTCGGTTCTTCGTTTTCAGCCATGGTATTTAGTCCTCGAAGTCATCTTGTCCGTTATTACGAATGAGCTTATTCACTTTCAGTGAATAGCGATTACGATGGGTGCCGTAAGATGCCTCAAGTACGGGTACCCCATCGACCGTGGCGCGAATGGTCTCATTGATATCAATGGGAATAATATCGCCTGATTCAAATCCGATCAGCTCCTCAACCGTCAGCTTTCTGGTGGCCAAAGGGGCGACAAGCTCAACGGTGCTAGATTCTAGCTGGTGACGTAATGTCTGATGCCATCTTGCATCGGTTTCCATCGATTCACCATGCAATGATGACATCAACTGATCACGCACAGGTTCAATCATGGTGTAGGGCATGCAAATATGCACATTGCCGCTGGCCGATCCCATTTCTATCTGGAAACTGGTGCTGACGACCACTTCTGCGGGAGTAGCAATATTTGCAAATTGTGGATTAATTTCACTGCGAAGAAGATCAAACTCGAGTGGTTTAACGGTTTTCCATGCAGTTCCATAATCCTCCCAAACAAGCTTCAGCATACGGAAAATAATTTTTTGTTCAGTGGGCGTGAACTCTCTCCCTTCAATACGCGTATGAAAACGTCCGTCGCCTCCAAACAAGCTATCTACCGTTAAGAAAATCAAGCTTGGATCGAAAATGATCAGGCAACTGCCGTGCAATGGTTTTGCAGTGCAAATATTGATATTGGTGGGAACCACTAAATTTCTTAAGAATTCACTATATTTCTGAACTTTAATGGGGCCTGTTGTGACTTCATGACCGCGACGGGTAAAGCTGTACATCGAGATTCTAAAAGCGCGCGCAAATCTTTCATTAATGATTTCCAGCGCGGGCATGCGTCCGCGGACGATGCGTTCCTGTTTGGCTAGGTTATAGGGCTGAATACCAGTCAGAATCGGCGCTTCTGACGGAATATCTTCGTCACCGGTCACTCCTTTCAGTAGGGCATCTACTTCCTCTTGCGAGAGGATTTCGTCACTCATTGTCACGGCGCTGTCTCCTGTAACTCTTACTGAATGATGAACGAAGTAAAAAAGATCTTGCTGATTTCAGGGATTTCTAGCCCATCCTCTTCTGCAGCATCAGCAATTTTATCTGCAATCAGATCTGCAAGTTTTTGCTTACCTTCAGTGCTGCGCAACTCTCCAGATTTTGAACTGGATAACAGTTTTAAACATTGATCGCGAATCATCGCCATATTCTTTTTCATTTCTTCAGCCGCAGCTTCGCCTGGCACTTGAAGCGTGATACCGACCTGCAAAAAATGCTCTTGTTCAGTATCTGCTAGATTCACTGTAAATGGGTCTAGAACTAAGTAGGCAGGAGGTTCTTCTTTCTCTCCTTTTTTCTTTTTCTTTTTCTTTTTCTTTTTATGATCGCCTGTCTCTTCGTCATCCCCTTTTTTGGCGTGTTTGGGCTTGGCATCATCCTCATCACTCGCCCCTTCAGCGGCTGCTGCAGCCGGTTGCATGACTAAAAAGTAATAGGCTGCACCACCAACCATAGTGAGCACAAGCACTGCGGCAACAATGATCAGCAGCAGTTTCCCTTTCTTTTTGGGGGCTTCTTCCCCCGCTTCAGCAGCTTTTTCTTCAGCCATGACTTCACCTCAATTTGAATGCATACATTATTGCTTGTATTGTTTACAGTTCATGCCCTAAATAAGCGTAAACCTACCGGGTATATTCAGATTTTGATTGATTATGCCTTCTGCAAAGGTATCCAGTCCTAAGCAAACGTATCTAATAGACCATGGGAAACTCTGGCGCCAGCTGAAGCGATCAAGCTGGGCGTTACTGTTGCATCCTCACTCATGGTGTTTAATGAGGACGCGCTTGATCCGCCCCCGCTTGTTCTTTGATCTTGATTTTGTTGGGAAAACTGAGCAAATTGGCCACTTAAATCAGGCTGTACCTGAGTGTGCCCTAACTGTAGTCCTGCTTGGGTAAACATATCTCTCAGATGGGGTAAGCTGGCCTCAATCGCTTGACGTACGGCTTCATGTGGCGATACGAAAACGGCAGTGGCTTGGTCGTGTTTCAAGTCTAAGGTAACTTGAATAGGCCCTAAATGCTCAGGATTGAGGGTAAGTTGAGCGGAACCCATCTGGTTTTTTGCAATAAAAAGGGCTTGTTGTCCCAATGCAGCAGCCCAAGGACCCTCTCCTAATGGCGGAGCGATGGAAAGTGTTGCACTGCTTGTTGGGCCATTCAAGCTTGGGTTGTTATCGATTACGCTTGCGGCGCTGTTATCCTGAACGCCCTCAGCATAGATCAGGTCTTCAGTCAGGTTCTGCGCGCTCAGATTCTTGAGACCGTTTGCGCCGCTCAAGGCACTGCTTCCTGCAATGCTATTGAGCGCACCCCCCGCTACGATGAAAGAGCTTGAACCATTCAGGGAAGTGTTTTGAATACCTTCCACCATGGCCTGAGCAAAATTATTTGCGTTCATCGCTCCAGATTGGCCTTCGGTTAAATCATTGTTAGGGCTATTGATTCCACCTTCTTCAGGAAGCCCAGAGAAAAAAGCTTGTTGACTTGCAGTCAATCCATGCACATTGGGCTGTGCAGCGCTGGTACCGTTATCCATGGTCGGAGTTGGGTTTGGAGTTGAATCGGTTTTAGTGGCATTGGCTTGGAGCGTTTGTGTATTCCCCACCCCTGCGTTTGAATCTGTATTAGCTGAAGAAGCAGCCGTATTGGATTGCGCATTATTTGCAGACGATGAATCACTGCTGGATGAATCATTCTTAACTGGGCTATGCGTTTTGTCTTCAGTCTTTTTGGAGTCATGAGGTTGATGCGCTTGTTGAGCTTTGTTAACAGTTGGCGCGTTAACGGGATTAAGAGACCCGTCTTGAAGATTAGTGCTCGATGAACCCGCTTTGTTTGAATGATTTGCAGCATGCATAGATAGAGCCGAATCATTGGAGAGCCCTATGGATTGGGCTATTTCTATTTGCGACTGTGATTTCGCCAAGGCATCAGAAAATAGGTTGTCAAAAGAAGTGTTTGAGCTCGCCGTCTTATCCATTAAGTGCATCTTGTTATGGACGCTGGCTGCAGGCGCTGAAGAGGATGCAATGGTGGTCATGTTCAATATCCTTAGTAGGCAGATTGTTTAATCAGAGAAGCGCGGGCTGCAAAAGCATCCATATCACGTTGCTCGCGACGCAAATCAGCCAGTTCGGCCACCTTGCGTCTACGCTCCAATAAAATTTCAAGGGATTTCATTTTTCGATTGGCTTCGCGCCAATGTTCTTTAGATAAATCTAGGTGACGTTCACTCATGAAAAGCGCACGTTTTTGTTGTTCGAGCGCATCTTGTAGCTTGGCAATAAAGCCTTGAAAGTTAATCAGATCGGCAACGGTGATGCCGTTTTCTGAACCCAATCGCAAGCGATCTTGGTATTCCTGCAAATAGGTTTGAAGCATGTGTGTTTTTTGTGTTTCTTGGTCACGCTTTTGCGTGGCGAGACCCAGTTCGCGCGTGCGCGAGTCGTATAACTCTTTTGCCTGTTCTAATAAAAAATTCAGAGTGGCGTTGGGTTTCATGACAGTACCTCCGCTAATAGCTGACGCGATTCTAAATAGTTGGTTGATTCACGCAGGTTTTGCTGAAGATATCCCTCAATTTTTGGAAATAAACCTATCGCACGATCTAACTGTGGATCTGAACCCGGGCTATAGGCTCCAACGCTAATGAGATCGCGGGCGCGCGAGTAGCGTGAATAGAGTTGTTTAAACTCTCTAATCTTTAGGAATTCTTGGTCAGAAACAAGCTGATTCATCGCGCGACTGATCGATGCTTCCATGTCAATAGCTGGGTAGTGGCCTTGCTCGGCAAGAGATCGCGAAAGAACGATGTGTCCATCCAGAATGGCTCTTGCAGCATCAGCAATGGGATCTTGTTGATCATCCCCTTCAGTCAGAACGGTATAGAAAGCAGTGATAGACCCTCCGCCTTGATGACCATTTCCAGCGCGCTCGACCAGTTGCGGAAGCTTAGCAAACACTGAAGGCGGATAACCTTTAGTAGCTGGCGGTTCACCAATGGCTAAAGCAATTTCTCGTTGCGCCATTGCATAGCGGGTCAGTGAATCCATAATCAAGAGTACGTTTTTACCTTGATCACGAAAGTGCTCTGCAATGGAAGTGGCATACGCAGCACCTTGTAATCTCATCAAAGGAGGACTATCAGCAGGGGCCGCTACGACAACTGAACGGGCTCGGCCATCTTCTCCTAAAATTTCTTCAATAAATTCTTTTACCTCGCGACCACGTTCACCAATTAAGCCCACCACGATGACTTCGGCTTCGGTATAACGAGCCATCATTCCGAGTAGAACGCTTTTTCCCACTCCACTTCCGGCAAAGAGTCCCATGCGTTGGCCGCGGCCTACTGTGAGCATGCCGTTAATTGCGCGAATGCCGACATCTAATACTTGCTTAATGGGGTCCCGATCTAGAGGATTAATTGGGGTGGCATACAGGGATCCCCATTCAGGTTCAATGAGGGGGCCCAGGCCATCAATAGGGCTGCCTTGGGAGTCTAAAACGCGTCCAAGCAAGCTTTCCCCCACTGGGAATTGTCTGGATCGGTCTGAGCGTTTTTTTCTCTTAGCGTGAATGCCGTTGAGGCTGGGGGGGGAGATCGAAATTTGATCTGGTACTACAACAGCGCCAGGGGTCAACCCGAATACATCTTCATGGGGCATCAAAAAAAGTCGATGATCAGAAAAACCGACTACCTCAGCGGCTACAGATCGCCCATTTTCTAAAGCAATAGAACAGGTACTGCCTACCGGTAAGCGGGGTCCAACGGCTTCTAAAACCAAACCTGCAACGCGCGTGAGACGTCCTGAAATGCTGAGCGGTTGAGTGAGTTCAAGTAACTCGGAGCAACTTTGTAAATAATTTCCCCACCGAGCTGCATGCTTTACAGCATGGTCACGGTTTGAGCTTGCGATTAAGGGAGTGGGGGCAGTCATTTTATAGTTCTGCTTCTGCTGGGTCTTGTATCGCTTCTGTGGTCTCTAATTCTGCATCTACATCGGTATCTGCAACCGCATCTTCAGCTACAACTTCTGTTTCTAATACTGCTGCTTGCTTGGTTTTTGCTATGACGGATTCTGTTTTTTCTGCTGTGTTTTCGGCTATTTCGACTTGAAGTTCTTTTCTATTGGGTAGCCCTTGCCAGTTCAGTGCGTCCAGGCTTGCTGTGACCCGTTCCCAACGTGTTTCAAACGTGCCATCAATATCTGTGGTGGCCGTCATTAACTTCAGACCTCCGCGCGAAATACTGTCCTCAGCGATGAAACTCAGTTTGCGGCCAGCAAAATCCTCGCTAAGCTGTTTTTCAACAACGGCGAGATCATCGGGGTGCATGAGTACGCGCGTGGGTTCCATGCTGGCTGGAAGAGTTTGAATCGCATGCTCCACCATTTTGGTCACCAATTGCTCATCGACCCGGTAACTGAACCCTAAAACGCGTCGCGCAATTTCGAGGGAAAAAGAAGTGAGTTCTGCTGCAACCACTTCATCCAAGCGAGATAATTCAGCTTGAAAGTTTTCGCTGATCTGGCTCAATATTTTTCGCTGATTTTCCCCGTCAGAAAAACCTTCGCGATATCCTTCGTGGTAACCCGCTTGATATCCTTCTTGATGACCTTCTTGCCGAGCCATTTCTTGCATGGCTTCTATTTCTTCGGCAGTGGGTAATACTACTTTTTCACCGACTTCCTCTTCTAATTCTTCTTCAATGAGAGCAGGGTCTGGTGCATCAAAAGCCCGAAGGCGCCAGACCTCAATGCTGTCTTCATTGACGGGTTTGCGCTTAGAGGTAGGCATCATCGCCACCTTGGCCTGCAATCATAATCTGCCCGTCATCTGAAAGCTGACGCACAATCGCAATGATCTCTTTCTGTGCTTCTTCGACCTCGCTGACTTTGACGGGGCCTCTGTTTTCCAAGTCTTCTTTCATCGATTCAGCTGCACGTTTGGACATATTGCGCAGAATTTTGTCTTTTAGTTCGTCAGGTGCACCGCGCAGAGCCGTAATCAGCATGTCAGAGGAGACTTCGCGCAAGAGTGTTTGGAATCCACGGTCATCGATACCAATCAGATCATCGAAGGTGAACATCTCATCTTGAATCGCTTGTGCAAGGTTAGCGTCATGAGATTCAATGCTGGAGATAATAGAGGCTTCAGATTCTTTACCCATGAAATTCATCAGTTCAGCGGCTGCTTTAATGCCACCCAGTTTGGCCTTTCTCATCGATTCTCCGCTAGAAAGAATTCTACTGAGCGCCTCATTCAGTTCAGTCAGCGCAGCAGGCTGCACCCCATCTAAAGTAGCAAGACGAAGAACGGTGTCGTTACGTAAGCGTTCAGAAAAGTTACGAATAATGTCACTGGCTTGACGGGGTTCAAAATGCGCAAGAATGGTGGCGATGACTTGAGGATGTTCGTTTTGTATGAGTTCTGAAACGGAAATGGGTTCCATCCATTTTAGTCGTTCAATACCATCGCTATCATGATCCGTAATGATTCTATCTAATAGACTATTGGCTTTATCTTCACCTAAAGCCATGTTCATCACCGACTTTAAGTATTGGTTTTGATCTAAGGCTGCAAGAGGGGACACGTTTCCGATTAGGGATCTAAATTCTGCAATGACCGCACTGATTTCCTCTTTTTCGATGTTTTGCATCGAAACCATTGCCATACCAATATCCTGGACCTCATTAGGAGTGAGTTGCTTTAGAACATCGGCAGCGCCTTTCTCGCCTAGAGCCATCATCAAAATCGCGCTTTTTCTTACGCCTTCGCTAGTACTCATCTTTAGTTCCTTATTCGTTAGCCCAGATTCTTACTATCCCAGAAATTAACTGAGGATATTTTTCATGCAATCTGCGTAAGAGTTCCATTTCGCGCTCAACAGGGTCTACAGGTAAGGTTTCGTCCACTTCTTCTTCCTCAATCCCCTCTTCAGATGTGGCTGCCCCTGCTTTGCCTGCTGCTCCCGCAGCCCCTGCTTCTCCTTGAGCGAGGGCGCGTTCAGCGGCAGTTTTTGCATCCAAACCATCCAGTTCGTCTTGTTCGCCAGCAATAATTTCACGTCCAGCCAGGGCTTTCATTTCTTCAGCATCGACAACCCGTATGGGTGGTCCACTCACTTTGTTGACAGCTGGGCGAATATAACCAAACCACAGGTAGGCGCCAACAATAGCTAGCAACATGTAGCGGCCGACTTCTTTTGCCAACTCAATGTTCTCGGGTTGTTTCCAGAGGGGGAGTTCTGGTCCCGTATCCTCTTTAGGCAAATTGAAAGCGGTATTCACAACATTCACTGAGTCGCCACGATCTTTATCGTAACCTACCGCATTTTGGACTAATTCAAGCAGTTGGGCACGTTCTGGTTCAGTGAAGGGACGATATTTAACATTTCCTTTGGCATCGACTTCGCGTTTGTTATTGACCACTACGGCTACGGTCAGTCTTTTGATGATTCCACCTGGGCGCTGCTCATATGAAACTTCCTTATCTACTTCGTAATTTGTGGTGGCCTCTTTGTTTTCGCTTACAGGAACCGTTGTTCCCGATCCAGTGGCAGGTTTTGGCGCATTAATAGGTGCAATAGCATTAGGCGTGGGCTGATTCGTTAGGGCGCCAGGAATGCCCCCATCGACAGGCTGAGAGGTTTTTCCTTCGCTGTTTTGTTGACTACGAATAGAAGCTTGTTTTGGGTCGCCGTTAGGTTTGTAAATCTCATTGGCTTTCTCTGCACGAGAAAAATCGACTTCAGCACTCACTTGGGCACGAACATTATCCACGCCAATAATAGGGCTTAGAATGCCCTCCACGCGGCGCATGAGGCCTTGCTCAACTTCCCGCATGTACTTCAGTTGTGTCTCGTTGAGGGAGTTGCCGTCTTCTTTGGGCATTTCTGAGAGTAAGGTACCGGATTGATCCACTACGCTGACATTTGATTGAGGTAAATCAGGCACGCTATTCGATACCAGATGGACGATAGCCATGACTTGCCCGCGCTCTAAGGTGCGACCCCCGCGCATGTTCAGCAAAACGGAAGCAGTGGGTTTTTGCTGATCTTTAAGAAATACGGAAGGTTTAGACAGTCCTAAATGAACCCGGGCCGATTCAACCGCCGAGAGTGCTTGGATGGTGCGTGCCAGTTCTCCCTCTAGCCCGCGTTGGTAATTGACTTGCTCTTGAAATTGACTGGTGCCTAATTTTTGGCTTTCTAGGAGCTCGAAGCCCACCGTTCCTCCTTTGGGGAGGCCTTGGCTTGCCAAAGCGAGGCGAGCCTCATGTACTTTGTTTGAAGGAACAATAATGGCGCCGCCTTCATTAAACTTATATGGAATATTCATTTGCTGTAAAGCGGTGATGATGGCTCCTCCATCACGGTCGCTTAAGTTGGCGTAGAGCACTCTCATTTCAGAAGCAGTTGAAGATGGGGCTGCGTTCCATATGATGGCTGCCACCGCTAGGCTGATGATGGCGATGAGCGTCAAGATAGACCCAAATTTAGGGCTATTCAGTATCTCACTGACTATTGAAGGCTTAGGTGGGGCCTCAGCGGCTGCTTGGGTCAGGTCGTCTACATTCAGGGTCAGTTCTTCTGTTGCCATAGTATTTATGCCATTTGAAGGTTATCTAGCGGGTCAGGGAATCAACTTAATGCGCCCTATCAGCAATTCATGAATAGCATTATTACTAATGTCAACGCTGCGTCATTGCATGATAAGCAGGGAGTAAAACCCCTTTATTGAGCTCTAGATCTCTTCAGAGAGGGGGCAAAATGACAGTTATCGAACATAGAAAAGGTGCATCACATGCCCATTTCAGGAATCTCTAGTAGCCCTTCGGTGGGTATTGATCAAATTTTGGCTCAGATCCGAAATGTCAAGGCCAGAACGCAATCTCCTACCTTAGGTGCCAATGCAAATGGCGCTGGACCTGCGGGTGTGGGTCCTGCCAGCATTGTTAATTTGGGTTCAGGTACCGTTGGGCAACCTAGTCAGGCACTGAATGCGCTCAGAAACAACGCTCTGAATGTGTCTAGCGTTCAAGGGTTGGGAGACGCTGCGCCCGCAGCCCCTGGGAGCTTTATGAGCTCTCTGAAAGCCTCATTAGATCAAGTTAATCACAGTCAGAATAAAGCTTCAGAGTTAGGACAATCCTTTGAAAAGGGCGATCCTAACGTAGATTTAAATGATGTGATGGTAGCGGTTCAGAAGGCCAGTGTAAGTTTTCAAACTGCGGTGCAAGTTAGAAATCGTATGGTTTCTGCCTATCACGACATCATGAATATGCAGATCTAGTACTTAACTTAAGTGAAACGCGAACGACTTTGCGCTTTCTTTCTTTCTTGGGCCTGAATCGTGCGTCTGACTAAGCGTTCATCCTCTGCATTTAAACCTTCTACAGAACAGCCATAACGCCAAAGGCTGTTGCCATCTGTTTGCGGCTCTTCTTTGACGTGGCGAACAATGAGGGTGAGGACCGCTCTATCAATGGCATTAAATTCGAGGTGGCAATGCGGAATGGGTTCTCCGACCTGAAGTGCCAAGAGTTTTTCGGTGCTTTCAAAGCTGAGCCCCCCTTCGCTTAAATCTACTGCTCTAAAAAAACAGTTTTCTCCCAGAACAGATTCTGGAAACTCAACGATGGGAACATTACCTAAACCAAGCTCAATACGATGGGTCTCGCGTTTTTGCGCGATGCTTTCTGAGGGAGAAGAGCTATCTTTCAAGTGACCTCCGGTTTAGGAAGAGTAAGGGTAGGGGGGGTGTCTTGGGTAGCCAGTCCTGAATCTAAATAATGTAGCCAGGCAAGTAATTCAGCTACGGCACGATATAACGAAGTGGGTATGTGCTTGTCAAGATCAACTTCTATCAGTAATGCTACAAGCTCTCTGGATTCATGCACATAGACCCCATGTTCTTTGGCGCGCTCGATAATGGCATCAGCAAGCATTCCTCTGCCTTTGGCAACGACTCTGGGAGGGCCTCGTTCTGCGTCGTAGGCTAGTGCTACCGCTTGCTGTCGTGCGCGCAACCCCACCTCATCGAGATCAAAGTGCTCTTCAGACAACGTTGCTCTCGTTTTCTTTGGGTTGAACGCTGAAGAGTTCTGCGCGAATTCCTGCATTTTTTAGTCGTGTATCCAAAACAGGCAAGGCTTGCTTCATCCCTGAGACTTGATCGGCCTCGGTAATAAGACTGATTTGACAGCCTTGCGGGCTTAATCTTAATTCGGCTAGGACTTCTCCCAAATGGGGTAGTGAAAGTTTGAGCGTGCTTTTCCAGTAAATAGGTGAAGAGCCTGTGTATGGTTCTTGACTACCATCTGGATTCAGATCCGGCTGAACTGTCCATTGCAGGTTTTGTCCCGGCCAAATCTGGCCTTGCCAAGGAATGACTTGGGTATCTAAGGATTGCAACTGTTGCTGTAACACGCCCAGCGATTGAGGATGAATCGTGCTGCTGAGGCTGGCGGTGAGTGTATGTGCAGTTTGCAGAAAATGATCTGTTGGCACTTGGGATAGCGTGTCTGGGTGAGCTTTAATAGGATTTTTTAGTTGCGCCTGTGGTTCTTGTAAAATCTGAGTGTGCGAACGCAAGCCTGACACCCATTCAGCCAGATGGGATTCATAAAATATCCCAGAGTTGGAGACTGCTTTGGATAGGGATTGAGCAAGGTCTACCGTACTGAGGTTGCCTGATACAGCAGGGCTGGCCAGCAGGGCTTGAGCGACGACGGTTTCTTCTGTTTGAGGGAGAGTGACACCCAGAACAGATTCGATGAGCTGTCCTGTGCTGGAGAGTTCTAAGCTAGACAGTTCATTTGCTACTGCTTTAGCTAAATCGATACTAACAGGCACATTTTGTGGGGCAACGCTCAAGGAAGAATCTATTGCATGACCAGACACGACTGGTCCTACTGCAGAGATTCCCGAGAGCGCATCCACCATTTTTAGTGCATACCTGAACCGTAAGCCTTGTTGAGTTTTTGTTGTGAACCTGTTGAACGAATCAGTTCTTGTAATTCATCCATCCACGGTTGTGTTTCACGACGAATTGCTGTGTCATCCGCCAAAATCTTGCGCAGTAAATCTAATTTTTCACGCTTCAAGGCTGGATCTAATTCAACCTCAGCCTCTGATTCCATGAGTGAATGCGTGAGAGGTCGACACTGGTTTTCAAGATCTTGAAGGTGTTGCCAATCACGTCGCTTAGCCGCATTCACCATCGCACCCATGATTTGAGAAATACCATTGTAAATGCTGATCACTTCTACTGGGGTCATTTGTGCACTCACACCGTAGCTGTTTTCATCGATTGCAATCCTACAGGTTTTTGCCTGCGTTTTGGTGTGATCGCATTCCATGCTGATTCTAATTCCCCCAGTAATCGATCGACTTCTAATAATTTAGAGCGATCGTTATGAATATTGGCCTGGGATAAACAATATTGCATGTATTCGTAAAGAGAAGAAAGACGATCTGCCATTTGAGGGTCGGCTTTCCAACTTAAACTTTGGTTGAGACCTTCTGAAATAATAGAGATTGCACGGCCAATGTTTAAGCCTTTAGCTGGAATATCCCCTTGTTCTAGCGCAAACATCGCTCTGCCAACAGCAAAGCGTGCGCCCTCAAACAACATGGCCACGAGTTGATGGGGGTCTGCATTCATGACGCCCGTTTCAACTCCAGTTTCTTCGTACGCTCGCGCGCCACGTAACTGCGATCCAAACATCTTATCTGCTCCCGATCTGCTGGAAGGGTGTATACGCTTCAGGGTTGCTCTCATTGCGGCCTTATATATAAAAGAATGAAATCTTTTTGAGCCATCAACTAAAACTACCCTGGCGCATTTGCCCAGGTAATTCAGCTTACGGCTACCCGCCCAATAAACTTGAGGCTCTTCGCTATTCTGCCTAAGTTGTGCTGTCTCTCTTATTAGAAGAAAGGCCAGAAAATCCCATTACTTTTTTGGTTCTCAAATAATGAACCCTTGAATTCTCTTGCTCATAAGCCGCCATCCCTTAAGTTTTTTTTTGGCATGCCGTAAGTCAGCCATGCCAGACATTGGATCTGACAAGTAAAAAATCTTAAGCGTTAAAGTTTTTTATCTGTCATCCGTTAAGGCTTACATCGGCGCTCATTGATTGCCGAGTTTGATAAGCGGCGAAACCGGGCCACAGCAGGTGGACCACGCCGGAATCCCTCCGGGGTCCACGAGCACTTTAATTGAGCTTTTTAGGAGACTGACAACATGGCTTCTTATATCAACACCAACTATGCTTCGCTGCAGGCCCAGTACAATCTGACCCAGTCGCAAGCGGGATTGACCACTTCTATTCAGCGTTTGTCATCCGGTCAGCGTATTAATACCGCTGCTGATGACGCTGCTGGTTTAGCGATTTCTGATCGTATGACCGCTCAGGTTAACGGTTTAGATCAAGCCGGCCGCAATGCAAACGACGGTATCTCACTGGTGCAAACTGCTGATGGTGCGCTGTCTTCTATCGCGGCTGACTTACAACGTATGCGTCAGTTAGCAGTGCAATCCTCTACAGGTACGTTGTCATCTGCTGACCGTCAGTCAGTGAACCAAGAGTCGCAAAATCTCTTGGCAGAAATTAACCGCGTTTCCAGCACCACTAACTTTAACGGCGTGAGTCTTCTAGATGGCACGTTTACTAACAAGAACTTCCAGGTTGGTGCCTCAGCAGGACAAACTGTAGGCATGACCTTGAGTGCGGCCAATACTACAAGCTTGGGTGCTTACCAGTTGTCAGGTACAAGTAACTATTCCTCTGGTTCACAGGGTGCATCTGCTGTAAGCATAACCAACTCTTACAGCTCTTCAAGTTATTTGACCATTACCTCTTCTAATACTGCTACTACGGGTGTTCAGATTGGTGCTTCAGTGTCTACTAACCCAACCACCAATTCCTCACTTGGATTAAGCGCTACCAGTGCTTACGCTAAAGCTGCAGCAATTAATGCGCAGTCTTCATTGACGGGTGTCAGTGCAAGTGCTGCAACCTATTTTGGTGGTCTCAATATCACTTCTACCTCCACCATTTTATCCACTGCCCCAACTGCGTTAAGCAATATGGCGGCAGGTGATTTATATATCAACGGTGTATCGGTAGGATCTGCCATTGCGGGTACGGATTATGTGAGTGAGGGTACTAACGTCACTGCGGCTATTAATGCGGTCTCTGCGAATACGGGTGTCACCGCAACCGTGGATACCAGTTCAGGCGCAATTACCCTTGCAGCTTCGGATGGTAGGGATATTAACGTCAGCACCACCGCTACGGGTTTACTTGCGAGTGGTTTGGGCTTGGGAACCAGAACAAGCACCTCTACGGCTCCAGCCTCAGCAGATACTTTAACAGCAGGTGGTATTTTGACCTTGACGTCTGCAGTTAACTTTGCAGTCACCTCTTCGGGCACCGCTTTGGCTGACTCAGGCTTGACGGAAGATACCACAGCACCCGCAGCCAATACCCCAGCAACTACTACGGGAACCACTGCGCTCGCTGAGACATTTACCGGGATCACGAACGTTGATCTGACCACACAAGCTTCTGCAACCACCGCATTGACCACCTTGGATGCCGCTATTCAGCAAGTTGATACACAGCGCGGTAACTTGGGTGCGATTCAAAACCGTTTTCAATTAACGGTGAATAACCTTGCTACCAATTCGATTAACCTGCAAACATCCCGCAGCCGAATTCGTGATACGGATTTCGCGGCTACTACTGCAAACTTATCGCAATCGCAGATCTTGCAACAGGCTGGTACTGCCATGTTGACGCAAGCGAATACCTTGCCCAACTCGGTCTTGGCTCTGTTGAAAGGTTAATCTGGGGGCGATGTTTAAGTAAGCGAATAATCCCCGGGAGAATTTTTCTCTTGGGGTTTTCTGGCTAAAGGGCTAGATAGATAAAGGGTTGGAGGAATTCCGACATGGAGATAAATACAGTCAATACAGTAATGCCAATGGTAAGAGAGATGACCACTGGTGTGTCAGAGGATGGACAAGGGAGAGCTCAAAACGCTCTTGACCCAGCAGTTGGACATGCTCGGGTTGCCCCTTCACCTCAGGCTACGACTGGATCACTTGCAACGAATGGAACGGGTGCGGATGTTCCTTCTGCTGAGCAGAAAGGAAACACGGCTAGACAGGCAGCATTGAAAGTGGCGATGGAAGCGGCTACGCAATCTATCAAGCAATCGTCCCCCTCTTTAGAGTTTCAAGTTGACCCAGAAACGAAACAAACAGTTGTGCGAGTTGTTGATACCACGAATAATCAGGTTATCAAGCAAATTCCGAGTGCTGAGTTTTTAAGAATTTCTAGCGCCATTGAGAGTTTGCAAAAACATTTGCTCGACGAAAAGGCTTAAAACGTTATGTCAACATCCAGTGGTATCAGCGGTTTATTGAGCACATTAAACACAGGTGCCACTGGAAATAGTGTGACGGGAAGCACCAGCACATCTGGATCTGCGGGTAATACCAGCAATTCAAGTTCTACAAGTACCAATATTGGAAATATTGGTAACTTATTCACCCCTTCTAACCAAGGTACTTTATCTTCCTCAGGTATTGGATCTGGATTGAATGTCAATCAGTTGGTGAGCCAGTTGATGTCAGTGGCTCAAGCCCCTGTTACCCAACTCAATACTCAAATCAATGGGTATCAAAGCAAGATTAGCGCCTATGGTCAGCTGAGTGCAGCGATTGCGAGTTTTCAGACCACGCTGGGAGGCCTAACCGACTCCGCCCAATATAACTCTTTTACAGCCACCCCCTCCAATACCGCTGTCATGTCGGCCACCGCGAGCACATCGGCCTCGGCTGGGACCTACACCATAGGTGTCACCCAATTAGCGCAGGCGCAAACTTTGGTGGCTACGGGTCAGTCCAGTGAAACCAGCTCGATTGGTTCAGGCACTTCTACAACACTGTCGTTTCAATTTGGAACGGTGACTACCTCTGGTAGCACGACTAGTTTTACCCAAGACTCCTCTGTGAGCGGTGGCTCCGTTACCATTACCTCCAGCAATAACACTCTTCAAGGAATTGCATCCGCCATCAATGCAGCCAATGTTGGGGTGAATGCAACCATTGTGAATGACGGCGGAACCTCGCCCTGGAGGCTTGCGTTAACGAGTGCTAAGGCAGGTTCTAACAGCAATATGAAAATCACCGTCAGCGGTGACGCAACGCTTCAGTCATTGCTAGCGCAAGATCCTGCTGGAACGCAAAACATGACCCAGACGCAAGCTGCCCAGAGCGCGGCGTTGACAGTGAATGGTTTGTCTATTTCGAGTTCTACGAACACCATCACGAGCGCGATTCCAGGGGTTACGCTCAATCTCGCTTCGACCACTACTTCGTCGACCACCTCAGGCAGTTCTACTACTACCAACAACACCCCTATATCGCTTGTGGTTGCTCAAAACACATCAAATATTGCCAGTCAGGTGCAATCTTTTGTGACGGCCTATAATGCAATGGATACCACGGTTTCTCAACTGACTGCTGCCGGATCCAATGGAGTTTCTGCCGGGCTCTTGGCAGGCCAGTTCAGTGCTCAAAAAGTGCAAAGCCAAATGCGCAGCATGCTGGGTGGCTCGATGGTTGGCCCTGACGGCGCCTCTATCTCTTTGAGTGATATTGGTATCACTTTTCTTAAAGACGGAACGTTAAGTTTAAATTCCACCACTTTGAATTCAGTGATTGCGAGCAATCCAGCAAAAGTGGGTGCAGTATTTGCACAAAATAGTGCTCCGAGCGATAACTTAGTTAGCGTTGTTTCGGTCGGAAGTAAGTCTTCTGCAGGAAAGTATGCGGTTAATGTGAGTCAACTCGCTACTCAAGGCGTTCTCACGGCAGGAACAGATGTGACGGTTCCCTATACCGTTACTTCCGGGAGTAACGATACGCTCAGCGTCTCAGTGGATGGCGTTGCCGCTACCGTAACGATCCCTTCCGGAACCTATAGCACGGCAAGTAGCCTAGCCTCCGCTTATCAGTCTGCGATCAATGGTTCCTCAACACTCCTCGCTGCGGGTAAGTCTGTCTCAGTTGCTGCTGATTCGGATGGTTTAATGAGTTTCACCAGCTCAAGTTATGGCAGCAGCTCATTTGTGAGCCTGGGCGGAACTGCCTCTTCTGGGGTGCTGGGAACGAATTCGGTATTTACTGAAGGAACGGATGTCGCAGGAACAATCAATGGATTTACGGCGACAGGAAAAGGTCAGAACTTAACTGCCACTGCAGGTTCTGCAGCGTCAGGACTGATAGTTAAAGTTCAAGGTACTACAACAGGTTCCCGAGGCACGGTGAGTATTTCTCAGGGTTTTGCGAATACGCTCAATACATTGGCCAACTCATTTTCTAGTTCTACGGGCCTGATTACTGGGGCTACGAATACCCTGAGTAATGACATTACCAATGACAATGCCTCGATCTCTCGATTGAACTCGCAGTTAGCGTTACTTCAATCTACCTATCAAGCGCAATTTACCGCGCTTGATACGATCATCTCTTCTTTAAATAATACGCAAAGCTATCTGACTCAGCAGTTAACTTCCTTATCGAATACCACGGGATATATCTACGGAAGCAGTAGTGGTTAATAGGGTTTCCCTGCTGCAGATAGTCTGAGTTACTTATTGCCCAAGGCTGTTTTCAAGAACGTAACGGGTGAGTTCAACGTTATTCTTAAGTTGCATTTTTTCTAGAATGCGCGATCTGTAAACGTTAAAGGTCTTGATGCTGATGCTCATGGTTTGCGCAATCTCCCCAGGTGGGGTCCCTGCTGCAATATGCAACAATGCTTGGTATTCACGATCCGATAAGGATTTATGCGGCAATTCTTCTTGATCTTCGTTCACGCTATCTGCCAATAATTCGGCAAGATCTGGGGTGACATACCTTCTCCCTCTTGCAACAACATTTAAAGCGGTCATCAATTCTGCAGGGGCACTCTGCTTGTTGAGATAGCCTGATGCACCGGCTTTAATCGCTCTGACTGCATATTGCTCTTCACTAAACATACTGAGCATGAGTACTTTAAGTTTGGGAAATTCTCTGCGTAATTGCTTTAGCACATCAATCCCATGGCGATCACCTAGTGAGATATCAAGCAACACAATATCGGGTTCTGTCTCTCTGGTCTTTTGAATGGCTTCACTGCCACTCGAGGCTTCAGCCGATACCATCATTTCTTCATTGCCTGCCACAATTTGCCTCAGACCCTGGCGCACTATCGCATGATCATCAGCAATCAGAATTTTTAACATGGTGATGCAGTACTCGAGCTAGGAACAATAAGAACAATGCGCGTCCCTTCATTAGCGACGCTATGTATTTCTAGGCTTCCATTGAGCACAGCCGCCCGCTCGAACATACCGCGCAACCCAAAAGCATCGGCTCTTTTCGGTGTGCCATGTTTAAATCCTTTACCGTCATCGATCACCTCTAGTCGTAATGATTGATCTTGTTGCTCAGTGAGGCGAACGGTTGCGGTACGTGCTTCGGCATGTTTAAACACATTATTTAAGGCTTCTTGGCAGACCCTAAACATGGCGATTTTTTTAGGTTCAGCGATATCCATATCCTGATCAGGTGCTTCAAAGGCGACCACAATGCCTGTGCGTAAACCAAAATCTTCCAAAAACCACTCTAAAGCAGGAATTAAACCTAAATCAAGGGTTGGCGGCCTTAGATTAGAAGCAAGCCGGCGTGTTGAGTCGATGGTTCTATCCACCAGTTGCTCCAGCATATCGAGGTCCATTGCAATGACTTCACGTTGCTCAGCGGATAGCCTTGCGCTCATAAAGGATAACTGCATTTTGATCCCCGTTAGATTGCCCCCTACATCGTCGTGCAATTCTCGCGCCAGACGGAGTCGCTCATCTTCACGCGCTTGTTCTTGGTGCGCAGCGAGTAACGCCATTTGATCTCTTGCGGAAAGCCCAGGTTGAGGGGGATCTTTACGCCTGTGATTGGACGATACATACCGCATCATGCCGTCCCAAGCTACACGACCATCCGAACGTTTGCGGGGCGTTGCACGGAGTGAAATAGCGCGCGAATCCACTCCGCCAGGTAGGCGGATTTGGCCGTCCCAAATCCATTGCGACAGGGTGATTCGCGATGCTTCCATCGAAGCAAAGAGGCTCTCTCGCTCATCTTCGGTGACGAGATCAATGAAGCGCTGAGCCTGTGCGCACAAGGCGCGTGGAGATAAGCCTAGAACACGTTGAGCGCCATCACTGACGTAACTGAAATGACCAAAACCCGAATGATCACTGATGAATTTGAACAGAATTTCAGGCGGTGATGCTGGAGTCAATGCAATCGTTTCCATTTCTTCAAGATAGCATTTTTTGAAAAAAACTGTGGAACTGCTTGTCGGATAATATCTCAATATGACCTGACTAAAATGTCAGGCCATGGCTGTGCTTGGTGTCCGGAAGCAGGGCCTATCAATCATTGGATATTTAAGCCGAAGACAATCCCTGCAAGAGAGGGCTCAAACGATGAGATTGAGAACTTAGTCTAGAAATACAGCACGCACCACGCGCCATTCTTGCCTCGCATTCATGACGGTAGCGCAACCAAGCCCCTCTGGTTCGGCACCGGGTAATAAGTCAGAGCGTGATCGGTCGCCCGTGGGCACATTTCGGTAATAACGGTCCAGCCATACGCGTATGGCGCGTGTAGGATGAATATTATGAACGATGACATGTTGTGACTCACGGGATTGACAGTTAGCCTCGTCTTCTAGAACAAACTCAATAAACGCAGCTGCACTCTCTGCTGTGCTCGGCTTGGCAGCCTCTGCAGCAACCGTGATTGAGGCGGACTCTGTTGCAGAAGCACTACCAGATATCCCCAAGGCTAAAAGAGTTGCAACGCTTAGAGAGAACACTATTCCTAATCGGCGGATAATAAAACAATACATTCCAGAGTCTCGTTGAATATCTAAGCCCTCATTTTAGAGGGAAGAACCCTCTTAAAGGGTTAAAGTGCTGCTTTTAACTTATTTGTTGAGATACTTCAGGCATGACGAATCCTCTTGAGCCACTTCCGCGTCTTTCAAAATTAATGGCGGAGCGTGGCTTGTGTTCCCGCCGTGAAGCGGATGTTTGGATTGAACGCGGTTGGGTAAGCGTAAATGGTGATGTTGTTCGCACCTTAGGAACACGTGTGGAGCAGAGCTGTTTAATCACTGTCTCCTCAGAAGCGCGTCAATCACAAGCCAAGTTTGCAACCGTGATTATGCATAAGCCAATAGGCTATGTTTCGGGGCAAGCTGAGGATGGGCACCTCCCCGCGAGTGTTCTATTCACGGCATACAATCATTGGGAACAAGACCCTTCAGGTAAAGAGTTTTCTCCTCGTGAACATTTGGGTTTAGCACCCGCTGGTCGTTTGGATATTGATTCCACGGGCTTGCTTATTCTGACGCAAGATGGACGCATCGCTCGGGCCTTGATTGGTGAAGACTCGCAGGTTGAAAAAGAATATTTGGTGCGTGTGGAAGGCAAACTGGATGAAGGAGGCTTGCAACGCTTGCGTCATGGCTTAAGCCTTGATGGCAAAGCTTTGAAGCCCGCTATCGTGCGGTGGCAGAATGAAGACCAGTTGAGCTTTGTATTACGAGAAGGTCGAAAACGGCAGATTCGTCGTATGTGTGAAATGGTGGGCTTACAGGTAGTCGGGTTAAAACGTGTTCGTATGGGGCCCATTTTATTAGGCGCTTTACCCTTGGGACAATGGCGCTATTTGAGTGAGCAAGAAACTTTTGCGCCCCCTAAGACCTCTTTGAAAAGCAAAACGGTACAAGCTGAAAAATCACACACGCAGCGAGGCAAGACTTTGATTCAACGACCAGGTAGTCGATAACAGAGTATTTGATCACTGGGGCTGTTTCCATAGCGAAGCACTTGATCTGCTTTCACGTTTGGAATCGCAAAAGCATTCACGATGAGCAGCGAGCCTGAAGGCATCTCTCTCTTGGCTTTAAGCCACAATGTCTCCATGGCTTCAGGGGATAAAAAGGCATAGACGACTTGATACTGTTGTAGTGAGATTTTCCATAAGTCCCCCCATTTGATCGTGCCTGAGCCTTGCAATCTGCAACGCATATTTCCGAGCAAGCAGGTGAGGGGGGCGCGTTCAATGCCTTCGAAAACGAGTTTTGGTCGAAGAGGGGCCATCCTCAATATGAAGCTACCTATACCTGCACCTACATCCAAACACTTTCCTTCACAGTGTTCGGGGATACAGGAGAGGATTCCTTCAAAAGCTTTCTGTTGTGTGAGATAAAGCGGAGCGCGTCGACCTGTAATCCCGCCACCAAACAGTAGACTAGCAATACACAAAGCGATGAGCCAAAGATAATTAGGAATCGACTCAAAGTGTAAGCCTAACCCGATCAAGACACTAAATCCTCCCTGCATGGGGGTGCGCCAGAAGGGTTCTTTAAATAGCATGCTGAACAGCATGGCAAATACCGCAGCCAGAAAGGCTTCAATAAAACCAGCGTGAAGATTGAGATCAACACTTTCCAGAATACCTATCGCAAGCAGCCACCCCAATCCCTGTGCAATCAGCGCAAAACCCCATCGCCTCATCGTGACAAAGGCTCAGTTGATGGTGGCGCGGGGCGGATATCAAAGGCGATACAGATACGGTCTTGATCTGAATTGAAAGGTAAAGTGCGATGAAAGAGAGAAGAAGGGAAGAGAACAATATCTCCAACCTGAGGGGTAATCACTTTGACCGGAAAGCAGGCTGACTCAATAGGGTAGTCATCTCCATGCATACTGAACTCAATGCTGCCATCTAGTCGCCCCTCAGGAACGTCAGGCATCGATAAATAAACGCTGCCGCTGATCCATCCTTCTTCATGGATGTGAGAGGTGAGATGCCCGCCCTTTCGCATTTTAATAAACCAGGCGCTGGTGAACTGAGGGTCTTCTGGAAACTGTTGAATGAGCGTGCAATCAGCGTGCGCAAAAACGGCTCTATAGTGATGAACCTGCTGCAATAAGTAAGTCGCTAATTGTTGAAACGAAGTCTCTTCTCTTCTGAATAAATTTCCGGCTGATTGAATGCCTTCATACAATCGACCTTGTTTGCGTTCAGAGATGTCTGTTTTAAGGATGTCATTCAGTAGTTGCGCATTTAATCCTGTAGCCGATTCATCCAATTCTGGTATGTGACCGTGATAGATAAAATCCATTGGGTTGGGACAAAACGCATAGGGGTCTGATGTGCCAAAATTGGCAGCATAGTGGGCTGTGAGTGTGGCAACAAATGGGTCATTGTGCGGATTATTTAGGCTGTGGGATAAGCGAGTGTTAAAAGCTTCATAGTGCTTGGATTTGTATAAGCAATATAGACAGCGCGCTTTCCAATCATGAATCTTTGCAGATTCAAAATGGGATAAGGCGCGGTCATAGGCTTTCGCTTCCTGAAAAATGACACCCAGGTGATAGTGTGCGTCGGCATAATCTGTATTCAGGGAGAGCGCATGTTGATGTGCTTGCAGCGCTTCATCTACTTTGCCTTGAGCCCACATTGCTGAGCCTAATTTGTCATATGCCTCTGAGGAATCTGGGGCCAATTGAATGGCAGATTGGTATTGTTCCACTGCGGAAGATAGTTTTCCCTGGTTATGAAAGGCGCTTCCCAAGCTTAAATGCAACTGTGCTTTAGGTTGAATGGATATCGCCTTTTCATAAGAGAGAATGGCATCAGCAAGCATGCCCGAGCGTTGTTGGGCTACCCCTAAATTGCCCCACGCTTCGGTATAACCGGGTTGTAATCGAACGGCATGGTCAAAGCGCTGAATGGCTGCAACAAGATCATCACACGTTAAATGCGCTACTCCCAAATTGAAATGCGCAACCGCAAATTCGGGTTTGAGCTGGATGGTTTTTTCGTAGGCAGGGATCGCCTCTTGGTGTCTACCTAGTCCAGTTAACGCCAACGCTAAGTTGAAATGATGCTCAGGGATGTGCGGTTCAAGTTGCGCTGCTTTCTGAAAAAAAGGTAGCGCTTCGAGTGGTTTGTTTTGAAGAGCAAGTGCAGACGCCAGAACGCTTTGCACTAATGCAATCTTGGGGTTCAGTTTTAAGATGTCTTGGGCAAGCGCAACAGCAGCATCGAGTTGTTTGTTATTAAACAACTGCAAAAGACGCTGGATAGGTTGCTGAGGGTTCTGCGAGGTACGTTGGGAGCTCACCATAAGAAAAAGAATTATTTAAAAGCTTTTTCGTCGGTGAAATATTGTTTTTCAAACTCTGCAGGGTTGGTCGCCCCTGTTTTAAGTAGTTCTTGGTCAGTTGGGCTCAGTAAAAACTCTCTCCCGTCACTGACAAGCAGCGTAGGGCCTTCAGGCCTCTCCCAATCCACACTGGGCTCTCTTTTAATGCCGCTGCTTCCTCCCTTGTTATTTGCGCTTGAATGATCGTCATTCATATAGCTCCAAATGGCGAAAAGCAGAAAGCAAGACGCGGCAATGAAGCCAACAAAGAGCAACAAAGGTATGTAATGGCGAGTCATTCGGATCCTGTTCCCACTGAACGGCAACGCTATTTAACGGAGGTTTTAGCTAAATCTTGAGATCATTCAACCCTTTGGGGTTCTTGAGTTGAGCGTGTTTACTTATTTTATGACTTGTAATCAACACCTCAATTCCTAAAAATACGCTCTTTTGTAGTGTTTGCAAAGTTTTTTGTTAGCGTGTTTTTACAAGAATCTATCTAGTAGTTTTCGGCTGTTTCGATCAATGGCAAATCGATCTTTAATTCGGTATGACACCCCGTGTCTATCCATAATCAAGAGCGCGCGATCAGGGAGACGACGAATGTCTTCTTCGGCTTGAAGAATGAATTGGGTTTGCCCCCGGTCTGTGTTGACCGTCCAGGTGGAAGGGGTTGAGAAACTCGCTACCGATACAATTTGCTGAATCTCCGGCATAAATTCTCGGGCCTCTAGGGCGTTTTCAATGAGGCTCCGAGCTGCAGGGGGAATAGCGTCGATGTCTTCTATCCAAACCAATTCAGTTCCACTGTAAGAAACTAATGACCAGTGTTGTCTTGGGGCACTAAGAGGGTAAGCGCGTATAGGGGCGATGTGCGCATGACGAAGGCCTTCAGCGTCAGTCAGCCCAAGGTGGCCAAACTGATCAAGCCAGACAGACCAATTGAGGGGGGGCAGTTGTCTGGTCATGAGGTTTCATCCTCTAAATGTGTTTCAGTGGTTCGTAATTGTGCTTGGTATAGCCGCCAATAGGCGCCTTTTTGTTCGATCAGTTCATCGTGCGGGCCCACTTCAATAATACGGCCTCTTTGCATGACGACTAAACGATCTGCTTTACGTAGTGTAGATAAACGGTGAGCGATAGCGATGGTCGTTCTCCCTTTCACCAGATTATCTAAAGCCCGCTGAATTTCTTTCTCAGTTTCAGTGTCGACCGAAGAGGTGGCCTCATCCAAGATCAATACTTTGGGGTTAATCAGCAGAGCACGTGCAATCGATATCCTTTGGCGTTCTCCACCGGATAAGCCCTGACCGCGTTCACCCACCACCGAATCATATCCATGAGGAAGACGCAAAATAAAGTCATGGGCGTGGGCTGATCGTGCAGCAGCAATGATTTCTTCGCGTGTGGCATCCGGGCGTCCGTAAGCGATATTCTCAGCAATGCTCCCAAAAAATAGAAAAGGCTCTTGCAGAACGAGTCCGATATGTCTTCGGTAATCAGCGAGCTTAACAGAGCGAATATCTGTTCCATCAATCAAAATAGCGCCTTCACTGACATCATAAAAGCGACAAATCAGATTCACTAGGGTGCTTTTGCCTGATCCACTTTGACCGACGAGTCCAATCATTTCACCGGGTTGAATCATGAGTGAAAGATGACGAATGACGGAGCGACTTCCATAACGAAAGCCGATTTCTTTTAAGGTGATTTCGCCTTTTAGATTTTCTAGGAGTAGGGGTTGGCTTGAATCGGGCACATTAGAAACATGATCTAAAATGTCGAAGATTCGTTTGGAACCCGCGGCTGCTTTTTGAGTCACGGAGACGATGCGGCTCATCGAATCTAGGCGGCCATAGAATCTACCGATATAAGCTAAAAAGGCGGTTAAGGTTCCTACGGTAATCGCGCTGATAGATACTTGGTATATTCCAAAAGCCCAGACGACCAGCAGGCCTCCCTCCGTCATCAGGGATACAGTCGGGGAGAATAAAGACCAGGTTTTGTTGAGTCGATCATTGATCAACAAATTGTGTTGATTTGCTTCGCGGAATCGCTGTGCCTCCCTTTTTTCTTGGGCAAAAGCTTTGACCACGCGTATGCCAGGAATGGTGTCAGACAATACATTGGTGACTTCCCCCCAGACCCGATCAATTTTTTCAAAACCAGTGCGCAACCGATCGCGAACCTGATGAATCATCCAGGCAATGATTGGCAATGGAAGAAGCGTCACGAGTGCTAAGGCGGGGTTGATCGAAAATAAAATGACAGCAGTCATTACAATCATAAGAACATCAGTCATAAAATCTAGCGCATGCAAAGAAAGAAAGACGCTGATTCGATCTGACTCAGAACCTATTCTGGAAATCAAATCTCCCGTTCGCTTGCTTCCAAAGTATTCAAGAGAAAGATGTAATAAATGTTCATAGGTGGTGGTGCGAAGATCGGCACTAATGCGCTCTGAAACCAAAGCCAGAATATAGGTCTTAGCCCAGCCAAGGCCCCACGAAACCAGTGCTGCAGCCATGAGGCCCCCGAGATACAAACCTACTTTTTCTGGCTCAATATGTTGTCCCGATTGGAAGGGGATCAACACTTCATCCATGAGCGGCATGTATAGGTAGGGTGATACGAGGGTGGCTGCAGTAGCCCCCAACATCAGCAGAAACCCTACGAGTAATTGGTGCCAATAAGGTTGGGCAAAACGCCATAAACGAAATAATGTCCAGGTGGAAGGGGGCAGCGCGAGTTCTCTGCTGCAAACCGGACATTCGCCTTCTTCAGAGTTCAGAGGGCTTCTGCAGGCGGGGCAAAGAAGATCATTGTCATCTTCTGGTCGGAACTGAGTTTCGAGGAATTGCTGCTCAATCTGAAAGCGTTCTATCAGCCTCAGCGAGGCGTTATGTTGCCCAAGCGTAAAGCGCCAGTGGGCTAAGCGTTTACTTTTACTGCGTAATTCCAGAGTTCCGATCCCTGCATAGTCAAAAACCTTGAGTTCTAGTTCTGCTGTAAGAGGCCATTTTGTCCAATGCTTTTCGGTGTTATTCCAAGCTAATAAATGCTTTTCTGTCACAGCAACCAGAGAGTGGATAAACTGACCATTGAGATCAAGGTCAACCTGCAGTGCCGCCAGGGCGTTCTCTCCTGAATGAAGTTCAAGCGCCAAGCGCTTTTCCCAAAGAGGAGGGAGAACTAGGGCGGAGTTGGAAACGAGAGTGACTTCAGTGTTCATTTAAAGCTTGCTTTGTCAGCGCGCGATGAGTGGGTATCATGGGTCGAAACTGTAACATAGCGCTGATCGGACTCCGACAGCTGTATTTGATGATAGGACGATGAGCGACAAAGATATTACGTTCCTTAGGGTCATGCATTTGCGGGGGCCCAATATATGGACTTACCGACCTGTTATCGAGGTTTGGCTGGATATTGGCCGCTTTGAGCAGCTTCCATCCCATACCTTGCCAGGCTTTACCCAGCGCCTTACGGATTGGCTACCTGGCTTGGCGCAGCATCGTTGCGGAGTGGGGGAGCCAGGTGGTTTCCTCTTGCGCTTAGACGAGGGAACTTGGATAGGCCATATTTTGGAGCATGTGGTGCTCGAGCTTCAAACGCTTGCTGGAATGAGAACCGGGTTTGGTAAAACGCGGCAAGTGAAAGAAGGCAGTGGCATTTATAAAATGGCCTTCCGGACAAGAAACGAAGCTGTAGGCCGGATGGCGCTAGAAGAGGCAAGAAATCTTGTTTTAGCTGCGGTGAATGATCAACCCTATGATATTGCGGCTACCGTTATAAAGTTAACCGATATGGTGGATTCGCTCTGCCTTGGCCCGAGCACCTCTTGCATCGTTGACGCAGCTGGGGAACAACGTATTCCTTTCATCCGTCTCACTGAGGGCAATCTGGTTCAGTTGGGTCATGGTTCTCGGCAAAGAAGAATCTGGACAGCAGAAACAGATCGAACCTCTGCCATCGCTGAATATATTTCTAGCGATAAAGATCTGACTAAAAGTTTACTTTCTTCCTGCGGCGTCCCGGTTCCTGCTGGCCGAATCGTTGAAAGTGCAGATGAAGCATGGGAAGAAGCCCAGGATTTAGGCCTCCCTGTCGTGATTAAGCCTGTTGATGGCAATCACGGTCGTGGAGTGTCGATTGAATTAAGCACGAAAGCGCACATTGAAGAAGCGTTTGAACTGGCCCTCATACATGGCAGTGAAGTGATTGTTGAGCGCTTTATAAGGGGTAACGAACATCGATTGCTGGTTGTGGGCGGAAAAGTAGTGGCTGCTGCACGTGGAGAGTCTGCTTGGGTAATAGGTGATGGACTCGCCAGTATTCAAGAATTGGTCGATAGCCAACTCAATACCGATTCTCGCCGAGGACACGGCGAAGACTTTCCTCTGAACCGAATTGATATAGACCAAGATGTTGCGATTCAGCTTGAATTAGCACGCCAAGGATTTGATTCTCATTCCGTTCCTGAACATGGCATGGAGGTATTAATTCAGCGTAATGGGAATGTGGCGATTGATTGTACGGATGAAGTGCACTCAGACATTGAAGAACTTGTCGTACTCGCAACTCAAGTCGTTGGACTGGACATTGCAGGCGTAGACCTGGTGGTTGAGGATGTCAGTAAGCCACTTATTGAGCAGGGTGGGGCCATTGTTGAGGTGAATGCAGGCCCTGGTTTGCTCACGCATCTTAAACCCGCAGTGGGCTATCCTCGCCCCGTTGGTGGCGCCATTATCTCTCACCTCTTCCCTAAGGGGGATCGGGGAAGGATTCCGATTGTTGGAATAACGGGAACTTCTCACACGACAGAAATTGCGCGATTGATAGCTTGGTTACTGCGTTTATCCGGTGAGAAAGTGGGCTTGGCCTGTCAGGAAGGTTTGTTTCTTGATCGACGCCAAGTCAGTACGCGTCATAGTGTGAACTTTGATGCAGGGCAGCGCTTACTCATGAATCGCACGGTTTCTGCCGTGGTGATAGAGACAGATGCTAAGGCTATTTTGAAAGAAGGCTTGTCTTATGATCGCAGCACTGTCGCCATTGTGACGGATACCCAAGGCGCTGAGTCTTTAAATGAATTCTTTATCTCTGAAGACCAACAAGTTTTTGATGTAATGAGAACGATGGTGGATGTGGTCCTTCCCGATGGTTTCGCAATATTGAACGCTGCAGAGCCATCGGTGATGGGGATGGCTCCACTGTGCGATGGGACAGTCATCTTGTATCACGCCTCTGAAAGTCTGGCTGCCATCATTGAGCATAGAACCAATCATGGACGGGCTGTATTTGTAAGAGAGGGACAGGTCATCTTGGCGCGCGGAAATGAGGAGTTAACCTTGAATGCCCGAGGAAGCTTGAAATTGAATGATAGTGGGGTGCTCACGGAAAATACTATATTGGCAGCAGCAGCAGCCACCTGGGCGATGGGACTTCCACCGGAACTCATTCGAGCTGGAATTGAAACCTTTGAGGCAGAGCATGCCTCAGCACACCCTCCAGGATCTTCTGTAAAAGCCAAAAAGAAAAAATAGCCGAGCCATTCAGGAAACTTATGGAAATCTCTAAAACGCGCGCACTGCGTGGACCCAATCTCTGGAGCAGACATACCTCACTTGAGGTCATTGTAAATTGTGATGAGGCGGAGCAGGACATCTCTTCAATAGCGCATTTTGAAGAACGCATCCGAAATCGTTTTCCTCAATTAGCCAATTTGCAATCTCGGCAACTTCCTCGTCCAGTGACCGTAGCGCATGTGCTAGAGCTTGCTATGCTGGGGTTGCAAGCTCAAGCTGGCTGCCCTGTTACTTTCAGTAGAACCCAAGTGACCAATGAACCTGGCACTTACCAAGTCATCGTAGAATATTCAGAAGAACCCGTTGGAAAGATGGCGCTAGCGTCAGCCGAAGCTTTGATTCGTGCTGCATTGAATGACACCGCTTTCAATCTTGAAGATGTGTTATCGAACTTACGTGAACTCGATGAGGATGTACGTCTTGGGCCTTCTACAGGTGCGATCGTTCATGCTGCTGCGGCGCGAGGTATTCCCTTTCGAAGATTAACTTCTGGAAGCCTAGTTCAGTTTGGTTGGGGTTCGCGCCAACGCCGAATTCAAGCAGCAGAGATGGATTGTACCTCTGCAATTTCAGAATCTATTGCTCAAGATAAAGAGTTGACTAAGCGCCTGCTGGAAGCAGCAGGTGTGCCCGTACCAACAGGTCGTCCCGTGAGAGACGCAGAAGATGCTTGGGCCGCGGCACTTGAAATAGGCTTACCCGTAGTAGTGAAGCCGCAGGATGGTAATCAGGGAAAAGGGGTCACTGTTAACATCGATGATCGTGAGCCTTTAGAAATTGCTTACTCTGTTGCCAGTGAGTTTCGCGACGATGTGATGGTGGAAAAATATCTCGCTGGCCATGACTTTAGGTTGCTTGTGGTCGGTGACAAACTCGTTGCTGCTGCCCGTCGCGAACCTCCTATGGTCGTAGGGAATGGGAAGCAAACTATCCGTGAACTGGTTGAGCAAGTGAATGCAGATCCTCGAAGAGGAACGGGCCATGCCACCTCACTGACTAAAATTCGATTAGACGAAATCGCCACTGCTCAACTCGCCATGCAGGGGTTCACTGCAGACTCGGTGCCAGATAAAGGGGCGCGGGTTGTTTTGAGAAATAACGCGAATCTCTCAACGGGTGGAACTGCAACAGACGTCACCGATGATGTGCACCCCGAATTGGCTGCCCGTGCTGTTGATGCAGCTCACATGGTGGGCTTGGACGTATGTGGGGTTGATGTGATTTGCGATACTGTTCTTAAGCCCCTAGAAGCCCAGGGCGGAGGGATTGTGGAGGTGAATGCAGCACCTGGTTTGCGGATGCATCTCTCTCCCTCGTTTGGTAAAGGCCGAGATGTGGGGGCAGCGATTATTGGTAATCTATTCCCTGAAGGTGAAGATGGACGGATACCGGTTGTGGCGGTGACCGGTACAAATGGAAAAACCACCACGGTGAGGCTCATTGCGCATCTTTTAGGGGCAAGTGGCTTGCGCGTTGGAATGACCAATACCGATGGTGTTTATGTGAACGGTCGGCAAATCGATAGCGGTGATTGCGCTGGGCCTAAAAGCGCCAGAAACGTATTGCTCAATCCAACAGTAGATGCAGCAGTATTTGAAACTGCAAGAGGTGGCATTTTGCGAGAGGGCTTGGCCTTTGATCGATGCCAAGTAGGTGTGGTCACCAATATCGGAAGTGGCGATCATTTAGGCCTAAATTACATCAGTTCGGTCGAGGATCTGGCGGTCTTAAAGCGTGTGGTTGTCCAAAATATTTCACCGGATGGCATGGCCGTTCTGAATGCGGCTGACCCTATTGTTGTTCCGATGGCTGAAAACTGTCCGGGTAAGGTTACTTTCTTTGCTCTGGACCGACATTTGCCAGTGATGGCAGCACATCGTGCCCGAGGAAAGCCCGTGGTGTATGTGGAAGAGGGTGCAGTGATTGCTGAAGAAGGAACTCGTAAATACGCTATTCCACTCAAAAATATTCCGGTGACACGTGAAGGTGCAATTGGCTTCCAACTTCAAAATGTGATGGCTGCAGTCGCTGCAGTGTGGGCCGTGAATTCCGACTGGTATTCCATCTCCCAGGGACTTTTTACTTTCAGGGCTGAACAACACAACGTTCCTGGAAGATTTAATTTCTTCGATTATAAAGGCGCTACAGTCATTGCTGATTACGGGCATAACCCAGATGCAATGAAGGCCTTGGTCGAGGCGGTCGAGGCCCTCCCTGCTCAGCGTCGCTCGGTCGTGATTAGTGGTGCAGGGGATCGTCGTGACGATGATATTCGCGATCAAACTCGCATTTTGGGTGCGGCCTTTGATCATGTTCTGCTGTATCAAGATGCCTGTCAGAGAGGTCGTGTAGATGGTGAGGTGATTGCACTCTTGCGCGAGGGATTAGAGGGAGCAACCCGCACTACAACCATAGAAGAAATTCGTGGTGAATTTGTGGCGATTGATATGGCTTTGCAAGGACTTCAGGCAGGTGATCTGTGCTTGATTTTGGTAGATCAAGTAGAAGAAGCACTTGCCCACATTGCGCAGCGCGTTAAAGCATCAGATTCAGGCAACACCCACTAATTTCAGCTTACTCAGTGGCGGAGAGTGAGTATCAATCCGGCACAGGCACAAGCAAAGATGACATGCATGACTTTACTCTTTAGCTTAAAAAGGGCGATAGCGGCAAGGATGGTAATACTGGCAGAAACCCAGTCAAAGCGACCGTTGAGACCTTCAGGCCATACCACATGATACCCAAAAAATAAGGCTAAATTTAGAATGACCCCCACTACAGCAGCTGTGATCGCGGTAAGCGGCGCGGTAAATTTAATATCATTATGAGTGGCTTCAATCACGGGGCCTCCCATAAAAATAAAAACAAAGGAAGGTAAAAAGGTAAACCACGTCACAACCATTGCTGCAATCATCCCAGAAAGAAAGACTGAGTCCGTCCCCATGATGTGCTGGCTTACCCCGCTTAAAAACCCCACAAATGTGACCACCATGATCAGCGGCCCCGGTGTGGTCTCACCCAGTGCTAATCCATCCATCATTTGCGCAGCGGTGAGCCAAGAAAAGTCAGTGACAGCCCCCTGATAGACGTAAGGCAACACGGCATAGGCGCCTCCGAAGGTAAGGAGTGCCGCTTTAGTAAAAAACCAGGCCATGAGGGTGAGTGGATTGCTCCATCCTAACAAGAGCGCAATCAACATGATGGAGGCTAACCAAATCACAATGCCCAAAAAACCAGTCATCAAAACATGCTGATATTTGAACTTTGCATGCTCGGGGGTTGGAGTATCGTCATCGATGACTGAAGGTTCAAGTGCTTGGGTGTGTTTATTCCCTCCAGAAGGAAGCGCATGCCCCCCACCCAAGGTGAAGATCGTTGGTGCAAACCGGCCGCCCATGAATCCAATGAATGCAGCACTCAAGATGATCAGAGGAAAAGGGGCGTCGAGAACTGTGATAGAGATGAAGGAGCAGGCTGCCATGATCCATAGCCAAGAATTTTTTAAAGCTCTAGATCCCATTCTAAAGGCGGCTTGCAGCACGATGGCCGTCACAGCAGGCTTAATGCCATAGAATAAACCTGTGATCCAAGTTAAATGGCCGAAAGCCACATACACCCATGACAAGGCAATCAGAATCAGGAGTGAAGGCAACACAAACAGCCCCCCCGCGATCAATCCTCCTGAGGTTCGGTGCATAAGCCACCCCAAATAAGTAGCCAGTTGTTGTGCTTCAGGGCCAGGGAGGAGCATGCAGTAATTGAGTGCATGTAAAAAGCGCCCCTCAGAAATCCAGCGGCGGCGCTCTACTAACTCTTGATGCATGATGGCGATTTGCCCGGCAGGCCCCCCAAAACTGATGAAGCCTAGCTTTAACCAAAACCAGAAAGCTTCTTGCTGGCTGATCTTAAGCGCCATGTTTTTCAGGGGCATGCATTGCTGGGTTGTGTTCCAATTCTAGGGCTGCTTTTGCCACCAGGTTCTCAGGGAGTTCTGACTGAATTGAAACACCTAGTCGCTCGAAATCTTTGGCTTGATTGATCAGATTCCCTTTTCCGGAAACCAATTGATTCATGGCAAGATTAAAGGATTCTTGAGCCTTATCGAGTTGTTTACCAACCCCTTCCATGCTGCTCAAGAAGGTCACTAATTTTTTATAAACCTTACCTGCACGATCGGCAAGCTCGGCGGTGTGTACATTTTGTTCTTCAAAGCGCCATAGTTGGCGAACGATGTTCAAACTGGTCAGCAGGGTAGTTGGCGTGGCGACTAAAACATTTTGCTCTACTGCACGTTGAAAAAGCGCTTCATCAGCGCGTAATGCTTCTGAAAAAGCAGATTCTACGGGTATAAACATAAATACCATCTCGGGGGTATTGAGTCCCGGAAGATCATAATAATTGCGATCAGAAAGCTCTTTAATTCGGCTTGCCACGGCCTCGACATGCTCTTTCAGTGCTTGTTGCCGCACAACATCATCTTCTGCATTAACGTAACGGGTATAGGCATTTAGGGATACTTTGGCGTCGATGACTAAATGTTTTGATTGAGGCAAATAAACAATCACATCGGGCCGTTTTTTTCCGCCATCGGTATTAAAACTCACTTCACGTTTGAAATCGATTCCTTCTCGAAGACCCGAGCGGTCGAGCACATTTCCTAAGAGTAACTCGCCCCAATTACCTTGTTTTTTGGACTGCCCTTTAAGTGCTATCGCAAGGCCATGGGCTTCTGCAGTCATTTGTAGATTTGCTTCCTTAAGCTGAGTTAACTCCACTTTCAGCATCGCTTGTTGCTCAGTATCTTTCAGGTGAATTTCTTCTACCTTGGTTTTGAATTCGGTCATACGCTCGCGTAGAGGATCCAGAAGCTGTCCTAAATTTACCTGATTTTGCTCTGTAAATTTTTTACTCTTCTCTTCTAGGATGTCGTTAGCCAAGCTTTTAAACTGATGCGACATCGCTTCTTTTGCATCCTCAACTAAAGAAAGCTTTTCTAAAGCTTGGCGGCGCTCAAGCGCTAGCGTATTTTCTAAAAACTTTATTTGCCCACGCATGAGAACCCAAGCGATGAGCGCCCCAAAGGCAAGGCCCATTGCCGTACTGATTAAAGTAATGAATTGCTGATCCATAGTGACCTCAAGCACGCTCTAAATCTTCATGCCCGCGAATTTTTCCAATCCATAGAACACAGATTGAAGCGAGCCCGACTGCTAACCAGCCAATATTGCCATAACCTTGCAAATGTCCATCTGGTCCCTGAGAAAGCAGCATCCCTCCCACCCATGCTCCACAGCCCGTTCCAAACGCCTGTATGGCGCTATTTGCACTGAGAAAAGCGCCCCGTTGTGCCGGTCTGGGTAAGGTTGTGATCAATGCTTGCAGAGGAATAATACGAGATGAAACGAGAACCATAAAACACGGAAATAGAAATAAGATGGCAACGAAAGGAATATCAGGCATGTGGGTAATAAATAAAATGGGGATAAAAGAAAGCAATGCAAAAACTCTAAAGATGCGGTGCTTACCTAATTGATCTGCTAATCGGCCCACTGGTCTTGCGGTGAAGAATGTGGCGGCGCCCCCTGCCATATACATCCAACCTAAGTTTGCTGGAGAGATTCCGTAATTACTCACGAGTACTGGAGAGATAAAAGGTATCACCAACATATGCGCAACCATCATGACGAAGGTCAATAAAAATGCCTCGAGATGCATACGGTCAGAAAAAAGCGCTGCCAGATTTCTAAGAACTTGCTGCAATGAGGGATTCACTTTTTGTAAATGCGCCGTTAATGGGGGAACAATGGAAAAGGCAACGCCCCAAATCAATACGGATAATAGAACGAGCAGTAAGAAGGGCGCTGACCACCCTAGATGCGCGCCAATCAATACACCAGCAGGAACGCCCGCAACAGCAGCTAAGGAAAACGCCGTCATGAGCGTACCCGTTGCCCAGCCCCGTCGTTCGACAGGAATCACGTCGGCCACAATGGCCATGATGATGGAAGAAAGAACGCCGCCCGTCACTCCTGCGAATGCTCTAGCCAGCAACAGCATCGGATAGGTAACGGCCCAAGCGCAAGCCAAATTAGAAATCGCAAAAAAGGCGAATATCAACAGTAATAATTTTCGTCGGTCAAATCGATCTATGTAGGTAGCGCCAAGAAGTCCTGATAATCCAGAGCACCATGAATAGACAGAGACTGCAGTTGCAAAGGCTGCGGGACTCACTTGCAGTGACTGAATGATTTGCGGCCCCAAAGGCATCATCACCATAAAATCCATGATCAAGGTGAATTGAATGAGCGCTAAAAGCCAAAGTAGATTCCGTTCCTTGCTGGGTGAATAGAAATACATGAATGGATCAATTCCAAAATTAAAAAGGAGCAAGCGGTCGCTATTCGGGTTTTAAGACGAAGCGACACCCGTCAAGGGTCATAAAGGTATAGCTGAAGAAGACAGCACCCAGTTGTGAGATCAAATTAAGGATGTGGCTGTCGCGTCTTAGATTCGTAACCAGCGCAGGCTTCACCTGAAGCCTCTAGTACCTCTAGGTGAGGCATGCGCTGACTCTTGAAGCCCAGTTTGCGGCAAGCGAAGGGAAATCTTGCCTCGTAAGTGATGAAAAGATGTCGGCAGGAGTGACAGTCGGGCGTTTTTTTAAAGTTGGGTTGAGACGGATCTCTTTGCATATTGAAAGCAATTACTCTGCGGGGCCTTCAGTGTGATGCAAACTTTCTAGGTACTTATTGGTGTTTTTGAGTCTATCGGCCAAGATTTTAGAAATATTTTTAAAAATCACCATGCCCAAAGAGGTATGGGTTTGAAGCTCTTTAGGATTAAATGCAAGGGCAAATGCGTTAGAGGTTGCAGTGATATTAGCGGTTCTTTTGCCGCCAACAACGAGTGCCATCTCTCCAAAACTATCACCAGGAGAGAGCTTAGCTACGGGTCGCTCCATTCCAATCCCATCCATCCAAACAGTGAGCGTTCCGCCGACCAAAATGAACATTTCTATGGCGATATCGTTCGTTGTAAAAATCGTATCATCCGTTTTCCAACTGACCTTTCGTGCAAGCTCAAAAAGCTTTTGAGCATCAGCGGGCTCCATGCCCGCCAAGACAGGAGCCTTAAGGAGAATTTTGCTGACGATGGCGTTGAAAGCGTTTGCGTCTGGTTTAACCAATTCAGTCATGTTGTAAACCTCAATGTATAAGCAATCATCATGCAGTATCTATTCGTGAAGAATTATTTCAGCATTCACCTGCTTAATTTATCCCCCAATATAGCTCATCTCAATTTTTTGTTGTCTCGCGGTATCGGCAGTGCGAATTTCTGAGTAACGGTCATCGCGCGCGCCCCATGTGTTTTCTATCCAAGTTCTCAGAGACTCCTCGGAAATACGGGGTGTAACTCGCAACAAAGGTCGCATATCATGCCCCTTTTGAGCAAACAGGCAGGTGAATAGGTGACCATCGGTTGAAAGTCTGAGCCTTGAACAAGCGCTACAAAAAGCTTGAGTGACAGAAGAGATGACGCCTACTTCTCCTTGCCCATCCAGATAGCGCCAGCGCTGGGCCACTTCTCCTTGATAAAGAGGTTGCAGGGACTCCAAGGGGAACTGGGCAGATATTCGATCAATGATCTCTTTAGAAGGCACTACTTGTTCAAGATTCCATCCATTGGTAGAACCTACATCCATGTATTCAATAAACCTTACGATATGAGGCGTGCCTCGAAAATATTGGGCAAGCTCAAGAATAGAGTGTTCATTCACGCCGCGTTGAATGACTGCGTTCACCTTGATAGGACCCAGTCCAACGGCATCAGCGGCTTCAATGCCCTCAAGCACGCGGCTTACAGGATAGTCTGCATCATTCATGCGCTTGAAAGTGGGCTCATCTAAAGCATCTAAACTTACTGTCACGCGTTGTAAACCGGCATCCTTGAGTGCGCGAGCACGTTTGGCAAGAAGCGAACCATTGGTCGTTAAAGAAAGATCAATGTTGGGTATCTGGGCAAGCTGGGATACCAAGCGATCAATGTCTCTTCTTAGTAAGGGTTCGCCACCTGTTAGCCTAATTTTTTGAACTCCGTAGCTGACAAAACTTTTGGCGAGGAGGGTAATTTCCTCAAAAGTTAAAATTTCTTTGTGTGGAAGAAAAGCATACTCAGCCCCAAACATCTCCCTAGGCATGCAGTAAGTGCAGCGAAAATTACAGCGGTCTGTCACTGATATGCGCAGATCGCGAAGAGGTCGTCCCAGTTTATCGATCAGAGGGAGGGGGTGCTTGAGCTTCGTCATAGCGCTATGATCTCACGCTCACTAAACGAAAATCTCGTGTTATTCAACGGGTACATAAGATGCAGAAAGCTTTTCTTTCGGGTTTGATGATGGAACAGCCTTTGCTTGTTTCTGAGATTCTATCTCATGCCCAGCGTTGTCATGCCCCTACTGAGATAGTATCTAGACTATGGTCTGGAGAAATCGTTCGGACAACTTGGGGGCAGATGGCGCTTCGTGCAGCGCAACTTGCACATGCGCTTCAAGCTGCGGGGGTAGAAGTCGGGAGCGGGAAACGGATTGCTAGCCTGGCTTGGAATGGATCACGCCATCTCGAGTTGTATTACGCTGTCCCGGGAATGGGGGCTGTTCTGCATACCCTCAACCCAAGGCTGTTTCAACCGCAACTCAGTTTCATCATTCAACATGCGCAAGACGAAATCATTTTTGTTGACCCTCAATTATTGCCCCTTGCCAGTGACTTAGCCCCTCATTTGAGCTCGGTAAAAAAATGGGTAGTTTTATGCGATGCCTTGCAATTAAGCGCTACCTTGGCCCAATTCAATGCGCAAAATAATTCTTTAGGTCTGGCGTGCGCTTCCCTGAAGGGCCTACAAGACTACGAGAGTTTCATCGCTCCGCATACTGAGCCCATCACCTGGCCGGATCTGCCTGAACAAATGGCCTGCGGACTTTGCTATACCTCTGGGACAACCGGTGACCCTAAAGGAGTGCTGTACTCCCATCGATCAACGGTATTGCATGCATTGGCCACTGCCTTACCCGATGTTAAAAATCTGTCCGCACGCGATGCCGCTTTGCCCGTGGTTCCGATGTTTCACGTCAATGCCTGGGGTTTACCTTATTCAGCGGGGATTGTAG